>Ga0180008_1000573_pt1 | contig 29592 bp, 22 predicted proteins | sample MM_PW_MetaG_FD_121121 | JGI IMG/M metagenome (GOLD analysis project Ga0180008, IMG submission 121121) | Groundwater microbial communities from the Aspo Hard Rock Laboratory (HRL) deep subsurface site, Sweden - MM_PW_MetaG | ecosystem: Environmental > Aquatic > Deep subsurface > Groundwater... | reverse complement strand
CGTGCTCATGGACTGCCTCATGCCGAGGATGGACGGTTTCGAGGCGACCCGTGAGCTGAGGTCGCTGGAACGGGACGGGCGGCGCGCCGTCGTCATCGCGATTACGGCCAACGCCCTGCAGGGCGACCGCGAGAAGTGCCTCGCCGCGGGCATGGACGATTACCTTGGCAAGCCCGTGGAACCGGCGAAGCTCGCCGCGATGATCGAGTTCTGGCTATCGAAGGCGTCGCGCCCCGAGGATTCCGAGTACGGATTCCTGGAGCCCGTGAACGGAGACGACGGGGCGCTCGACGCGGCGACCGCGCCGGCCGCGGCGATATTCGATAGGGCCGCGTTCCTTTCCCGGGCCATGGGAGACGAATCCATGGCCGAGGCCGTCATCGAGACGTTCCTGCGGGACATGCCTTCCCAGATCGCGAGGCTGGCCGAGGCGATACAGGCTCGCGACGCGGAATCGGCGGCGATCCTATCCCACAAGATAAGAGGGGCCGCCGCTAACATGAGCGGCGAAGCGCTAGGACTGGCGGCCGGAGAGGCGGAAGCCGCCTGCCGCGACGGAGATTTCATCGCGATGGCGAGGCTACGGGAAACGATAGCGAGCCGCTTCGCGGAGCTGAAGACTGCTATGGAGGCCGGTCAATGAGAATACTCATCGTCGAGGACGACGCGACGTCGCGCGAATTCCTATTGCAGCTCGTCGAGAAGCACGGATACGAGGGCGTCCCCGCGGAGAACGGGGAACGCGCCTGGGAAGCGCTCTCGGCGGCCGACGCCCCGAGCCTGGTACTGCTCGACCGCGTCATGCCGGGCATGGACGGCGAGGAGCTCTGTAGGCGCGTAAGGGCGGCCCCGCGCACCGTGCCGCCCTATATAGTCATGCTGACCGTCAAGGGCGAGAAGGCCGATATAATCTCCGGGCTGGACGCCGGCGCCGACGACTATATATCGAAGCCGTTCGACCCGGACGAGCTGAGGGCCCGCATCAACGTGGGACGCCGGGTGCTCGACCTCGAGACGGCGCTGGCCGCCCGCGTCAAGGAAAAGGAGCTCCTGCTCCAGGAAGTCCATCACCGCATCAAGAACAACATGAACACTATGTGCAGCATCCTCGAGCTGCAGTCCTCCCGCATCGATAACCCCGCGGCCTCGGCCGCCCTCAGGGACGCGAACTCCAGGCTCGTAAGCATGGGGGTACTGTACGACAAGCTATACAGGCAGGAGAACGTACGGGAGATGCGCGTCGCCGAATACGTGCCCGCACTGCTCCGCGAGATAATAGGGCAGTTCCCCAACCGCGGCTCGGTCAGGGTAGAGCTGGATATTGGCGATTTCTCGCTACCGCCTAAGACCCTCTCTTCCATCGGCATCATCGTCAACGAGCTGGCGACCAACGCGATGAAATACGCCTTCCCCGACGGCAGGGAGGGGGTCATCCGCTTCTCGGCCTCCGCGTCCGATAGCCTCGCGGCCTTTTCGCTCGAGGACGACGGGATCGGCATCCCCGCGTCTGTAGACTGCCGTGGCTCGAGCGGCTTCGGGCTCGGCCTGGTGGCGCTCATGGCCGAGCAGATAGGCGCCTCCATCGAGATAAGCCGGGAGGCGGGCACCCGCTTCGAGTTCCGGCTTACTATCTAACCCGGGAGGCCCGCCGGCGAGCGGGGACTACGCCGGCGGGATCGCTGAGAGTTATACCTTTAGGGCTACCTTGAGCTCGCCGCATAGCCTCGCGAACTCGGAGCAGGCGGCCTTGATAGGCTCGGGGCTGGACATGTCGACGCCCGCGACCTTGAGCGCCTCTATCGGGAAGCGAGAGCCGCCCGAGCGGAGGAAATCGTAGTAGCGCTCCGTGGCGCCTTTCTCGCCTGAAAGCACCTTCTTTGACAGGGCTATGGACGCGGAGATGCCGGTGGCGTACTTGTAGACGTAGAACGAGTTATAGAAATGGGGGATGCGCAGGCCCTCGAGGTCGCTCGTCTCCTCGAGCCGCATCTCCGGGCCGAAATACTTGGTCAGGAGGCCGCGGTACTCGCCGCGGAGCGCGTCCACGGTCAGCGGCTCGCCAGCCTCGAGCATGGAGTGGGCCCTATGCTCGTACTCCGCGAACATCGTCTGCCTGAACAGCGTCGCCAGGATGTCGTCCACCCTGGAGGCGAGGAGGTAGGCCTTGAGCTCGGCGCTACGGGCGTTCTTCGTCATGTAGTCGAAGAGCAGGGCCTCGTTGAAGGTGCTCGCCACCTCCGCCTCGAAGATGGTGTAGCCGTAGTGCATGAACGGGTTCGACTCGGCCGAGTAGTAGGAGTGCATCGAGTGGCCGCCCTCGTGGACGAGGGTGAACACGTCGCGGATGACGTCGCTCTTGTAGTTCATGAGGATGTAGGGGTCACCGAAGAACGAGCCCGCGGAGAAGGCCCCGGAGCGCTTGCCCTTGTTCTCGTAGCGGTCGGCCCAGCCGCCGAGGAGGCCTGAGCGGAGCGTGGAGACGTACTCGGTTCCGAGCGGCGCGAGCGCCTCGGCGATGACGCCTACGGCCTCCTCCCAGCTATGCTCGACCTTGACCTGGCCGACCAGGGGCGCGTAGACGTCGTAGTGCCTGAGCTCGTCGAGCCCCAGGGCCTTCTTGCGTATCGCGTAGTACTCGTGGAGGACGGGGAGGTTGTCGTTGACGGTCGAGACGAGGTTGTCGTAGACGCTCTCGGGCACGTCGTCGGCGAATAGCTCGCGGGCCCTGCTCGAGGAGAAGCCCCGGACGGACGACTGGTACGAGTCGAGCTTGCACTGGCCGGCGTACAGCTGCGCTATCGTGTTCTTGTGCGCGTCGTACTCGGCGTAGAAGCGCTGGTAGGCGGCGCGGCGCACGCTCCTGTCGGGATTGTGCATGAAGCTCGAGAAGGTGGACTGGGACAGCGGCCTCGGGCCCTCGGGCGTGTCCACCGAGCCGAAGTCGAGGTCGACGTTAGTCAGGACCGAGAACGCCTCCTGCGGGGTGGTGGCGGAATCGGCCGCCAGGGCCAGGAGCCGCTCCTCTCCCTCGGAGAGGACGTGGGGCTTATAGCGCAGTATCTTGGCCAGGAAGACGCGGAACTCCGCGTAGCGCTCCTCGGCCATCCAGGCCTTGATAGACTCGTCGGGGACGCGCTGCAGCTCCGGCGCTAGCCAGCTCCAGGCGCCCGAGCCCTTGGTCGCTGCCATCATGTACCTGGCCATGCGCCCGCGAGAGCCCGAGTCGCCCTCGTCCTCGGTCTGCCGGAGGTGGGCGTAATGGCCCAGCCGCTCGTCAGCCATGGAGTATTCCTTGTTGAAGGAAAGGGCCGCGTACAGCGAGTCGGACGACGCGGCCAGGGTGCCCCGGAAGCCAGGAATCCTATCCATCATGGCCTCGAAGGCCTTGAGGCTCGCGTCCCATGACGCGTCGCTCTCGGACAGCTTAGAGAGGTTCCATCGGTATTCCGCCGGTACGTCGGCTCGCGCCGGGATCTCGTGCTCGTTAGCCATTCTGTCGTCTCCTTTTGCGCGTCTTTGGGGGCGGCGAACCGCGGCCCGCGGTATTTCCTCCGCCGCCGCGTTCCAAAACGCGAATTCTTGGGGTACACTATAACCTCGGCGCGGATGCGCTCCTAGCCCACTATAGCGGACGGCCCATGGCGAACGACAAGGACCAGGCGATACTCGGCCTCCTGCTCTCGCTGCTCGGCGCGGGGCGCTCGACCATGATAAGCCTCGATTCCAAGGACGTGATTACCGGGGTGCTCCCGTCCGACAGGCCCTTCGCCGGGCGCGAGCCTGCGTCGCTAACCGGCAAGCCCTTCGCCTCCGCGATGAAGGCCGATTTCGTCAGGGTCTTCGACGGCCGGGACGGCTGGGACGAGTTCGGCTACTTCGCCGACGGGTCGGGCGAGCGTATCCCCCACCTCGTCAGGCGCTTCGAGGGAGCCTCGCAGCCGTTCTCCGGGCTCTTCCCCCCGTCCGCCAGGTTCATCCTGGCCTCGCCCCTGGCGGCGTACGCGTCGCTCGAGGATATGCACGAGCGCGCCGGGGCCCAGCACGAGCGCGAGCTCGAGGAGATTAACCGAAAGCTCAAGCGCCGATCCCGGAAGCTCAAGAAGGCCATAGGCATACTCGAGACCCGGAACAGGCAGATGATAGCGGACCTCAACCTCGCCGTGGAGCTTCAGAAGAGCCTCCTACCCAAGTCCTATCCCGATTCCGACCTGATATCGTTCACGCATCGCTATATCCCGATGGCCATGGTGGGCGGGGACTTCTTCGATATCGTCAAGCTGTCGGACCACGAGATAGGCGTCATGATAAGCGACGTCTCGGGGCACGGAGTGGCTCCCGCCTTCATCACCGCCCTCATAAAGAGCTCGTTCGACTACCTCGTCGCCAAGGAGAGCGGGCCCGCGGCCGTCATATCCCGGCTCAACGAGGAATTCTCCAAGATAATCGAGACCGACCACTACGTGACCGCCTGCTTCGCGGTATTCGATTTCGACGCTATGCTATGCCGCTACTGCAACGCAGGCCACCCGCCCCAGCTCCTGGCCCACGCGGACGGCTCGTTCACCGAGCTCCCCGCCAACAACCCCATAATAGGCATGCTCGACGACTACGAGTACGAGGAGGCCGAGGTCCAGTTCGCCGGGGGCGACGTCATTTGCTTCTATACCGACGGCATCATGGAGGCCCGCGACGGCGACGACGCCCTCTTCGGCGTCGAGGGCGTCAAGGCGAGCGTGGCCGCGGCCCTGAACGAGTCCCTGGACGGCATGGCCGACAGGCTGATCACCGACCTCATACAGTTCATGAAGGACCCCTACTTCGAGGACGACATAACGATGCTGTTCGGGCAGGTTATAGAGAGCCTCTAGCGCCGGCCGACGCTCGACGGGGCCCGCCAGGCGGCGAGCCGCGCGAGGAAGCGGGACACTACGCCGAACGCCTCGTCCCCGTATTGGTCGACGGTATCGTCGGGCCCGTGGAGGCGGCTCCACGTCCCCGGGGCCCGGTCGCCCGGCTCGGCCAGCGACGCCCAGGCGGGCAGCGTCCCCAGGCCCGCGAGGGCCTCGGCCTCCGCCCTCGGGAGCACGGTCACCGTGAGCGCGGGCACGCCGGCCAGCATGAAGCCGAGGTCCTCCCCGAAGGGCACGGCCGCCCTGAGCACCGGGGCCCTGCCCGCCATCAGCCTCGCCGCGGAGCAGGCCATGGCGTCGGTCTCGGCGGCGACCCTTTCGACCGCGCTCCGCCTCAGGGCGCCGTCGGCCCGCGCCGCCAGGGTCTCGGAGGCCCGCGACAGCACTAGGGCGTCGCCCCGGCCCGTCACGTCCAGGGGGAAGACCATGGGCGAGCCTATATCCATCCCGGAGAACGCCTTTCCCAGCTCGAACGATCCCTGCCTGGCGGCGCCCGGTCCGTCGGGCCGGGCCGGGCGCGCCGACCCGAGCTCCTCGCGGTCGGTAAAAATAACGAGCGTATTGAAGGCGCCGCGGCTTTCCGACAGGAAGTCCACCAGCTGCAGGCAGGCGGCCGAGTTGTCCAAGGCGCCCGGCGTTCCCGGGACCCTGTCGTGATGGGCGGTCACGACCTTGATCCTATAGCGGGGGTCGCGGAGGCCTTCCTTGGGCCAGGCCGCGACGAAACGTCCGCCGGAGAGCTCGAGCGTACGCGCCGCCACGCCGCGGGCCTCGAGGGCGCGCGCCAGCTCGGCGCTCCTATCGGAGCCCGGGGCCATGAACCGGTCGAACCAGGGAGGCAGGCGCACGGGCTAGGCCGAGCCGATTCCGGCCGAGGCGTCGCCGCTTCCGCTCATCACTACGTAGTTATACATGGCGCCCCCGCTCCCGCTGGTCTATAATATGTTCGCGGGCGGTAAAAGTAAACCGCCACCGCGATATCAAGGAGTAATCATGCATCAAGTGACAATCCGCTATCCGTCTGGAAAGTCCGTCGCGTTCCCCTCCGGCATCAAGGTCTCGGAGGCCATCGGCGGCTTCGGCCCGCTATCGCAGCCGATAGCGGCGGTCCTCGTCAATAACGAGCTCCAGGCGCTCGACTCCCATATCCTGACCAACTGCGCCATGGAGCCGGTACTCATCGATTCCTCCCAAGGAGCCTTCGCGTACCGCCGGTCCCTCTGCTTCCTCGCCGCCATAGCCGCCAGGGATCTGTTCCCGGATCGCGACCTCGTGGTGGGCCAGGCCATAGGGTACGGCTTCTACCACCGCTTCGAGGACGGGCCGACGACGGAGGCCGACCTGGCGGCGCTCGAGGCGCGCATGCGCGAGCTCGTCGCGAGGGACATACCCATAGCGATGCAGTGGTGGAGCTACGAGGACGCGATGGCCTACTTCGGGAAGAACGGCCAGGAGGATACGCTGCTCCTGCTCGAGCTGACGAACGAGCCGCGCATAGCGCTCAACGAGTGCGCGGGCTTCCGCGACCTGCACGTGACGCCGCTCGTGCCGTCCACGGGCGTACTCAGGACCTTCGAGCTGCGTCCCTACGACCTCGGGTTCCTCCTTCGCTATCCCCGCAAGGAGAAGCCGGACGAGATACCGGAATTCCAGGACGATCCCCTGCTCTATAAGATCACCGACGAGGCCCGGCGGCGGTCCGGCGTGCTGGGCGTCTCCAGCGTCGGGGCGCTCAACCGCCTGAGCGCGCCTAAGAAGATAAAGGACTACGTCACCGTCGCCGAATCCCTGATGACCAAGAACGTCGCGGAGATAGCCGATATGGTCGCCGCCCGGCGGGACAGCGCCAAGGTAGTGCTCATCGCGGGCCCCTCGAGCTCCGGCAAGACGACCACGTCGAAGAAGCTGTCCATCCAGCTCCGCGTGCTGGGCTTCGAGCCCATGGTCATAGGGCTCGACGACTACTTCGTCGATCGCACCCGCACGCCGCGCGACGAGAGCGGCGAGCTGGACTTCGAGTGCCTGGAGGCGCTCGACGTCGAGTACCTGAACGAGCAGCTCGTGGAGCTGTTCGCCGGCAAGGAGGTGGAACTGCCCGCCTTCGACTTCAAGACGGGCGAGCGCAAGCCCTCGGGCAAGCGACTCAAGCTGGGCGAGCGCACCATATTGATTATGGAAGGCATCCACGGCCTCAACGAGCGCCTGACCCCGCGCATACCTAAAGAGCAGAAGTTCAAGATATACGTCTCCGCGCTGACCCAGATAAACCTCGACGAGCACAACCGCATCTCGACTACCGACAATAGGCTCATACGCCGCATGGTCCGCGACAACCAGTTCCGCGGCAGGACGGCGCGAGACACGATACGCATGTGGCCGAGCGTACAGCGCGGAGAGCGCCTGCATATCTTCCCGTTCCAGAACGGGGCCGACGCCGCGCTCAACTCCGCGCTCGACTACGAGCTGGGCGTCCTCAAGGTCTACGCCGAGCCGCTATTGCGCTCGGTGAAGCCCATGGACCCGGAGTACTGCGAGGCCAAGCGCCTGTTAAACTTCCTGGCGTTCTTCGCGCCCATCCCCGCGCAGTACGTGCCGCAGGACAGCCTCGTGCGGGAATTCATCGGGGAGAGCTCGTTCAAGTACTAGGGCGCCCCCGCCCCCGGCGATGAAAAATATCATCGCCGGGGCCTCTTCCATGACCTAAAAAAGCTTCTACGCATAGTCACGTAACTATATATAATATCAAAACATAGACCTTTATGGCGATTTGCTTGATTTTTACGTCGCCGCATTAACTGATTCTTTACAAATTCGTATTCATGCTACACAATGCCGTATCTTTTCTGTTCTCATGTAAGGAGGTTTTACATGAAGAAGGTACTAGCCGCGCTGGCAATAGGCTTGTGCGTCGTAGCCGCTTCGACCGCCCAGGTAAAGAACGGCGCGATAGCCGACAAGGTAATCTATACCGTCAGTATGGATCAGTCCCTAGCAATGAAGGACGTCGTCGAGGGCAAGGCCGACGTATTCTTCCAGGCCGTCCCGCCGAACATCCTGCGCACCCTGAGCGAGGCCGACAAGGCCAAGCTCGACATCTACGCGGTACCGTCCGGCTCGTGGTCCCTGCTCCTCAACCCCATCCCGAACAAGGCCCCCTACACCTGGACCAAGACGGACGGCGTCACGGAGTTCAACCCGCTGGCCATCCGCGAGGTACGCTTCGCCCTCAACTGGCTCATCAACCGCAAGAAGCTGGTCGACGAGATCCTCCTGGGCGACGGCGACCCGATGTTCACCGCGATGACGCCCGGCCAGCCCGGAACCTATCGCTACAACCTCGTGGCTTCCAAGCTCGGCATGACCGCCACCGGTAACGAGCGCAAGGCCATAGGCGATATCGAGACCGCGATGACCGCCGCCTCGATGCTCCCCGAGAACAAGGGCAAGCTCGTCAAGGTCGGCAAGTTCTGGCAGTACAACGGCAAGGACATCGCGATCAAGTTCATGATCCGCGTCGACGACCCCAACGGGCGCCTCCCCGCCGGCCGCTACATAGCCGACCAGATCGAGAAGGCCGGCATCAAGGTCGAGCGCCTCGAGTGGGACCGCTCCAAGTGCTCCAAGCTCGCGTACTACGGCAATCCCGCCGACTACGAGTGGCACATGTACACCGAGGGCTGGGGAGCCGGCGCTACCCGCGCCTGGTGGGACATCACCGTCAGCCAGATGTACTCCCCCTACTACGGCTATATGCCCGGCGGAGCCGATCCGGCCAACTGGAACTATACCAACGATAGGCTCGACGAGATCGGGCAGAAGGGCATGAACGGCCAGTTCCTGACCCCCGACGACTATTGGGCCTCCAATCTCGAGGGCGTAGAGCTCGGCCTCAAGGACGCGGTACGCATCCAGCTCGCCACCCAGCTCGACAAGTACGTAGCCAACAAGGCCCGCTTCAACGGCCGCATGGCGTACGGCATGGGCGACGGCCTCAACGGCTGGTCCATCCGCACCGCCGACGTCAAGCCCGAGACCTCCGGCGCCGCCAAGGGCCAGAAGATCCTCCGCGTCATACAGTTCTCCGCCCGCGGCTCTCTCTTCATGAGCTCCTGGGACCCCATCGGCGTCGACGGCTTCTCCGACGTATACGCCGGCGCCATCATCGACCCGATCTGCGACGCCAGCACCTTCGAGTCGCCGAATAACGCCTCCGACACGCCGCTGCGCACCAAGTACGACGTGAAGAAGGCCAAGATCCAGCCCAAGCTCCAGGCCGACGGCTCCATGGGCGGCACCGTGCCGGTACCGGCCACCGCAGTGCTCTACGACAGCGCCACCAAGACCTGGAAGACCGTAGGCGCCGGCAAGACCGCCGCCGTCGAGGCTACCGGATCCTACATCGGCGGCAAGTGGCACAACGGCCAGGCCATTACCATGGACGACGTCCGCCACGCGATGGCGTTCCAGGTCGAGTGGGCTACCAAGGACGGCGAGGGCGACAAGTACTTCGACGACGCCTACTCCGCCCAGTACGTCCCGGCCCTCGCCCCCAACCAGGGCTTCGTCTTCAACAAAGACGGCTCCATGACCAGCTACGTCAACTACTTCTTCGCCCCCGAGCTTAACCGCACCGTCGCGACCGTCGCGGCCGTCGCCATCAAGGCCGGCAACCCCGGACGCCCGCAGGTAACGGTCCCCTGGGAAGTCTCCGAGGCCCTCGGCCTCCTCGTGGCGGAAGGCTCCAAGAGCGGCACCGTCTACAGCTTCACCAACTCCGACGCCGTCACCGAAGTCGACGTCGTAGCCGCCAAGTGCGTAGCGGACATCAAGGCCAAGCTCGAGGACATGGTAGCCAAGAACCACGTGCCCGCGTCCCTCAAGGGCCTCGTGACCTCGGCCCAGGCCGTCCAGCGCTACAAGGCCACCATCGCCTTCATCGACAAGTACGGCCACGCGTTCGTCTCCAACGGCCCGTACATGATCGCGAACCTGGATACCAACACGAACTCCGTCACCCTCGACGCCGTCCGCGACTATCCGTATAAGAGCGACTACTGGCCCAAGTACTTCCGCCAGCAGATCACCACGATCGACAACGTGAAGGCCCCGACCACCCCGTCCAAGAAAGCGGACGCCGTATTCGAGATCAGCGCCTCCAGCTTCGTCTATCCCGAGACCGCCTCCACCCCGCTCACGAGCAAGGCGAAGGTAGAGCTCAAGCTGCAGCTCGACGACGGGACCGAGAAGGTCTACGCCGCCAAGTACACGAAGCCCGGCATGTTCACGGGGACCATCCCCGCGAAGGACCTCGCCGCGCTCAAGTCCGGCAAGGCCTACACCGTGGTCGTGATGTCCTACTTCGGAGCCGAGGCTCCCGCGGTCGTACCGACCAGCCTCGTCCTCTTCTAATCCTCGTTTGAGGTTCAGCGGCGCCCTTCGGGGCGCCGCTTTCGGTTCCGGCTGTTTCTTGATAAGCGAAACGACCTTTTAATAATCAAAATAAGAAACGAGCCGTGACCAATCGAGCTATGTAGGTGGTGTTATGTATAAGTGGTATGCGTTCAAGCGCATTCTCCGCGGCGTGTTCATGTTCGCGCTACTGATGTGCCTGTTCTCACTGCTCTTCAACCAGGTGAACGAACAGACGCAGCGGTCGCAGATCAACGAACAGGTCAAGATGGAGTCGATGAAGCTCCGCAACATGCGTTCAGAGCAGTTGACGGCGTGGCGCGACAATCGCCTGGATCAGCTGACCAAGCTGTATAAGCTCGACAGGCCCCTCGCCGAGCGAGTGCTGTTCCGGGCGTTGAACACAATAACGTTCCGGTTCGGCAAGTCGACCATCATCAAGTCTTCCAAGGGCGACCAGGACGTCTTGACCATCCTCCTCGAGGCCCTGCCGCGGACCATGGTGCTCTTCAGCGTCGCCATCGTGTTCGAGCTCATACTCGGCATATGGCTCGGGCTGAAGAAGGCGCAGAAGCCGGGCGGAAGGCTCGATAAGAGCACGAGCTTCGTGACGATGATCATCTACGGCATGCCGTCGTGGTGGCTCGGCATGATGCTCATCCTCCTGTTCGTCTACGTGCTCAAGCTATTCCCCTCGGGCGGCGTCAATTCCGTCCCGACGCCCCAGGGCTTCGCCTTCGTGCTCGACAGGCTCTGGCATATGGCCCTGCCGATCATGACACTCGTCATCCTGGGCTTCTGGAGCCTCGCGTTCGTCATAAGGAACCTCGTCCTCGGCATCCTCCAGGAGGATTACATAATGAGCGCCCGCGCCCGCGGCGTACCCGAGAGGAAGGTGCTTTTCGGCCATACGCTCAGGACCGCGGCCCCGCCCATCGTGACGATGGCCCTCCTTTCGCTCCTAGCCTCGCTATCGGGCGCCATAATCTTCGAAGGCATCTTCTCCTGGCCGGGACTCGGCAACCTGTACTGGGTCGCCGTCCAGCAGAACGACATACCGGTACTGATGGGCGACCTGGCCATCACGACCGGCGTATACCAGGCCGGCCTCGTATTCCTGGACCTCATCTACGGATTCCTGGACCCGCGCATCAAGGTCGGAGGCAAGGCATGAGCATGAAGGACTTCACGTACCGCCTCGGCGAATTCTGGGCGGATTTCCGCAAGGAGACCTCCGGCCTCATCGGCCTCGGCATCCTCGCGCTGTGCGTCGTCGTGGTTCTCCTAGAGCCGGTGTTCCTGCCGTACAAGGACATCGACGGCAACTGGCGCGACATCACCTACTGGGAGGACAATCCCCCGGCCGCGCCGCCGGCGTGGACCAACCTCTTCGCCAAGGAGAAGTCGGCTACCACCATCCGATTCGAGTCTCCCTCGGTAAGCGACGAGGAAGATCCCGAATACGGCCCCGTCCGCGTATTCACGTTCAAGTACCCGTATAAATTCGACAAGTCTCCCCTGGATATCATCATGAGGGCCAAGGGCACGGGAATGCTCTTCATGAACATCTCGATGGAGAGGCCGGACGGCAACAGCGTCTTCCTCGGCCAGGTGTACCAGGACGGGCTCGTGGGCGACCAGATTCGCTTCGCCGTCGACACCGACGCGCGCGGCTCGGTCTACGAATTCATCCGCGACCACGCCAGCGAGGAGGCCATCTCACAGTCGGACTCCTCCAACGTCAAGCCCACCGAGATCATCTTCGCCCAGACGGGCGAGAAGATGCTTTCCGAGCGGATACCGTTGAAGGGCGACTACCTCTACAAGATCAAGATACCCGCCTCGCTCTTCGAGGACGGCTCCAACTCCATAGAGGACGTGAGGCTCGTCGTCACCGGCCGCGTCTCGGGCGTCCTCGGCACCGATACGTCCAAGCGCGACATATACTCGGGGATCATCGCGGGGCTCAAGTGGGCGCTATTCATAGGCCTCATCACGAGCATAATCTCGGTCCTGGTCGGCGTCATGTACGGCATAATCTGCGCGTACTTCGGGGGAGCGACCGATACCATCATGTCGTTCATCTTCGAGGTCTTCGTCTCGATGCCCATGCTGCCGATCCTCATCGTCCTCTCCGCCATCTTCAAGCCGAGCATCTGGATAATCATCGGCTCCATGATAGCGTTCTACTGGGTCGGCCCCGTCAAGACCGTGCGCTCGATGGCCCTGCAGATCAAGGAAGAGACCTATATCGAGGCCGCCAAGGCGCTCGGATCGAGCAAGTGGCGCATCATCTTCAAGCATATGGCTCCGCTCCTATTGCCGTATTCCTTCGCCAATATGGCGCTCTCGGTACCGGGAGCCATCGTCGCCGAGTCGTCGCTGTCGCTCCTGGGCCTCGGCGACCCGACTATCATCTCCTGGGGACAGATCCTGCACGACGCGCAGCTATCCGGCGCCACGCTCAACGGGCTGTGGTGGTGGATCGTGCCGCCGGGACTCTTCATCGCGGTCATGGGCATGACGTTCGCCTTCCTGGGTTTCGCCATGGATAAGATCCTGCACCCGAAACTTCGCACGAGGTAAGCCATGGAAAAACTCTTAGAAGTCAAGAACCTGAGACTGTACTACCACACGTCCAAGGGAGCGGTACGCGCCCTCGACGACGTCAGCTTCGACCTACGCAAGGGCGAGACCCTCGGGCTCGTCGGCGAATCCGGCTGCGGCAAGACCACGACCGGCGTCGCGCTCCTCAAGATGCCCTCGCCCCCGGGACGCATCGAGGAAGGCTCGAAGATAATCCTGAGCGGCCGCGACATCATGACGCTCCCGGAGAGGGAAGTCCGCAAGAACGTCCGCTGGGAAGAGGTCTCCATGGTGTTCCAGGGCGCGATGAACTGCCTGACGCCCGTCTACACGATAGGCAAGCAGATGCTCGAGACCCTGCACGAGCACCGCGACATGGACAATAAGCAGGCGGAAGAGCTGATCACGGAGTACCTTGCGCTCGTCGGCCTGCCTCCGGAGGTCATGGGCCGTTATCCCCACGAGATGTCGGGCGGCATGAAGCAGCGAATCGTCATCGCGACGGCGCTGTTCCTGAAGCCGAAGCTCGTCATACTCGACGAGCCGACGACGGCCCTTGACGTCATCGTCCAGGCCCAGATAATCAACCTCCTCAAGAAGCTCAAGAAGACCTTCGAGCTGTCGTTCATCTTCATTACCCACGACCTGTCGCTCGAGGCCGAGGTGTCGGACCGCATCTGCGTCATGTACGCCGGCAAGATCGCCGAGCTGGGCACGAACCAGCAGATATACGGCAAGCAGGGCCCGATGCATCCGTATACGGAGAAGCTCCTGCAGGCTACCCCGCTCCTCCGCAAGAAGGTAGACAGCCTATCCTACATCCCCGGTACGCCGCCGGACCTGATAGACCCGCCCAAGGGCTGCCGCTTCCACCCGCGCTGCCACAAGGTCATGGACAAGTGCAGCCAGGAAGAGCCGCCGCTCTTGGAGATCGAGCCCGGGCACATGGTCGCCTGCTGGAGGTGCGGAAAATGAGCATCGATAAGAACGACGTGATCCTGGAGATCAAGGACCTCAAGAAGCATTTCGCCCCTCACCAGAGCCTCGCCCAGACCCTGACCGGGAAGAACCGCAAGGTCGTCAAGGCCGTGGACGGCATCAGCTTCGACATCAGGCGGGGCGAGATATTCGGCCTCATAGGCGAGTCGGGATCGGGGAAGACGACCACGGGCAAGCTCGTGATGAAGCTCATAGACCCGACCAGCGGAACGATAGTGTTCAACGGCGAGGACGTGACGAACTCCGACAAGGCACGCACCCACGCGTACCGTCGGCAGGTCCAGATGATCTTCCAGGACCCGTACGCGTCCATGAACCCGCGCTTCAAGATCAAGGACGTGCTCGAGGAGCCGCTGATAATCCACAAGATACCCGGCGACCACGTCGCGCACGAGAACATGATCATCAAGGCGCTCACCGAGGTGAAGCTCAACCCGCCCGAGGAGTTCATGGGCCGCTACCCCCACATGCTGTCCGGGGGCCAGCGCCAGCGAGTGGCCACCGCCCGCACGCTCATCCTCAACCCGATGATGCTCGTGGCGGACGAGCCCGTGTCCATGATCGACCTGTCGACGCGCGCCGAGATCCTGCACATGATGAAGGACGTCCAGCGCGACCTCGGCCTGACGTACCTGTACATCACGCACGACCTGTCGACGGCCCGGTACTTCACCGACCGCATCGCCGTCATGTACCTCGGCCGCATCGTGGAGATGGGCGACGCGGACGACGTCATAGACAACCCGCTGCACCCGTACACGAAGGCGCTGATAGACGCCGTGCCCGAGCCCGAGACGGGCAAGGTGGATGTCATCAAGGAGCTGCCGATCTCGGGAGAGATCCCGTCGCCGGCGAACATACCCCCGGGATGCCGATTCCACACCCGCTGTCCCTACGCCAAGCCCGAGTGCTCGGCGGAGGCGGAGCCCGAGCTCATGGACGTCGGCAACGGCCACTTCCACGCGTGCAGGAGATATAAGGAAATATAGCGATCGCGGACGCCTATGGCACCGTGATCGCGACGCCCGGGATCGAGCCGACGCTCAAGCGCGGCTCATCTCCGGGCGCAGGCGGTACAAGGTAATCTGATCTGAAGACCGGCGCGCAGGGTCGCGCGCCCTATAACAAATCGGGCCGCCCTTTTAGGGGGCGGCCCTTACTATATACCGTCAGTCGCGTGAGATTGAATTATTCCAAGAAATCGCTATTCCTGTCGAACTGCGTTACTACCGATACGCCGCCGGAACCGTCGACCGATACCTTGACGCACCCGTCTATGCAGGTGACGAACGCCTCGGAGCCGGCCTTCCTATAGTTCCTATACACGGACATGCTGGCCAGGTTGTCGTGCATCATCACGGCGACCCGCGGCGAGACCGCGCGTATCAATGACTTGCTCGACGAGGTATCGCTCCCGTGGTGCCCCGCCTTCATGACGTCGGACCTGAGGGCGTCGCCGAAGGAGCCTATCAAGTCGAGCTCTCGGGAGCTGTAGACGTCCCCCATGAACAGCATCGATGACGATCCGTAGGCGAACCGCATAACCAGGGACCTGTCGTTGACGAACTGCGTACCGTTGGCCGGATAGCCGTCGTAGTACGTGATCCCGGGTTCGGGGTTGAGTACGGTCACCTCCACGCTTCCGCCGAAATAGAACGTATCGCCGGCCTCCAGGTATACGATCCTGGCGTTATTCTCCCCCGCCGCGGCGAGGAAATCGGCGAACGCCCTGGTAGGATACTCCAGCCGGCTCATATATACGACGCCAACCCGGAATTCCCTGAGTACCGCCGCCAGGCCGCCTATATGATCGACGTGGGGATGGCTCGCGACGACCACGTCGATTGCGTCGAGGCCCATGGCCCTGAGGTAGGCGGAGACCTGGCTCCCGCAGGAAGGCGCGCCTCCGTCTATGAGCATAGTCTTACCCTCCGGGGAGACTAGGAGGGCGCTATCCCCGGATTTTTCGTCCGAGCCCCCCGGCAGGCTCAGTTTCCAAAACCTGGCGACCAGCTTGCCGGCGTCTCCCGACGCGTCGAGTACCGAGCCGAGCCGGTCTACCCGGAGCGCCTCCTGGGCGAAGGACGGTACTGCCGATCCTGCGAGCAGCGCTACCGCGATCGCGAGCGCCGAGACGGCTCGCTTGAACCCGCTATAGAGCCTCATTTAGACGCCGCCTTAGAGAAGCCCGAAAGGATATACTTCTGGAGGACCACGAACAGCACGATGATAGGCACGACGGCCATCACGGCGCCGGCCATTATCTGGTTCTGGTTCATCGTCTCGAGCCCCGCGTACGAGCGCTTGAGCTCGTATACGCCCTGGGCTATCGTCCTCCTAAACGGAGTCGTCGTTACCATCTTGGGCCAGAAATACGAGTTCCATCCGTCTATGAACGATATTATGCCGACCGTAAGCATGGTAGGCTTGCACATAGGCACGAGTATCTTGAAGATAATGCCTATCCGACCCATGCCCTCGAGCCTGGCCGCCTCGAGGAAGCTATCGTCCACCGACTTGAAGGTCTGCCTGAGCATGAAGATCATGTACGCCGAGACGGCGTGCGGCACGATGAGCCCCGCGAAGGTATTGATCCAGTGGAGCTTGGCGACCATTCCGTAGATAGGCACGAACGTCACCTGGATAGGTATCATCAGCGCGCCCAGCACGACCACGAAGAGCGCGTCGCGGCCGGGGAAGCGTCCCTTCGAGAAGCCGTACGCGGCGAACGACCCGATGACTAATTGCAGGCTCATGATACCCATCGTCATCACGAGGGTATTGAAGAAATACTTTCCGAAGGGCGCCATCGCGAGGGCGTCGGAGTAGTTCCGCCAGCGGAACTCGGCCGGCCAGAGCGACGGCACGGGCCGTAGCAGCTCCTCGCTCGTCTTGAGCGACGAGATGATCATCCAATAGACCGGGAATACCACTACGACTACCACGATGGCGGCGAGCGCGTATTGCAGTACCGTCGATACGAGCCTGGCCCGCTTGGCCCTGACGTTCGCCGCGAATGAATCGTTTGCCATGCTCATGCCCCCTTAGGACTCGTAGTGGACGCTCTTATTGGATATCTTCATAGTCGCGGCGGTGAAGGCCAGGAGTATGACGAAGAATACGCTCGCGACGACCGCGGCGCGATCCACCCTGAACTGGACGAAGGCCAGGTCGTAGATCCAATAGACCATGACGTTGGTGCTCTCGTACGGCCCGCCGCTCGTCATGACGTCTATGGACTGGAATACCTTCATGGAGGCGATGAAGGTAGTGACGAAGAGGAATAGCGTCGTCGGCGACAATAGCGGCAGCGTGATATGCCTGAACCTAAGGAAGGCGTTAGCGCCGTCGAGCTCGGCGGCCTCGTAGTAGTCCTTGGAGATGCCCTTCATGGCCGACAGGTATATCATCATGCCGTAGCCCACGACCCTCCAGCCGGTGAGTATCAGCACCGACGTCAGGGCGGTACGCTCGGAATTCAGCCAGGCGACCGGCTCCTTCCCGAATATGCCCATCACGAAGTTGAGGAAGCCGTACTGGTCGTTGAGTATCCACATGAAAACGATGGCCGACGTGGATATGGCGATATACTTGGGCATGAACACTATCGATCGCATCGCGGAGAACGCCTTGCTCTCCCTGTTGAACAGCGCGGCGAGCAGCATGCCTCCGGCCAGGGTTATCACTATCTCCCAGAAGGTGTAGGAAAAGGTGACCTTGAGGGACGCTAGCCACGTATCGAAGCCGGAGCCCTTGAAGAGCCATTTGTAGTTCTTGAGTCCCACGTACTTATAGTCGTCGCGTATCAGGTTCCAGTTAGTGAAGCCTATGCGGAATAGGTCTACCAACGGATAGTAGACGAAGACGGCGAAGAAGGCCAATGCCGGGGCTACGCAGAGGAAATCCTTCGCCTTCTCCCTCTTCCTATGGCTTGCGCCCCGCCGTCCAGTAATCGCGTTCCCGTTTGCCTTCACGTTATAGTCTCCCCCGGCCTTCTGGCGTCATGCTAGATGAGGCGGGGCGCGCGCCCGGAAGCGCCCGTCCCGCCTTGTTATTCCTCAGGCGATAGCGCCTAGTCCTGGAGCGCCTCGTCAATGAGCGTGGCGGCCTTCTTCATGGCGGCCTTGACGTCTCCGCCCTCGATGATGACCTTCGCGAGCTCCTGCATCCAAACCTTGGACAGCGCCGTATAGGCGGGATGCTGGATGCGGGGGTTGATGTGGTCCAGGTTGTCGAACACCGCCTTGAACGCGGGCTTCTCCGCCAGGAAGGCCTTGCCTTCCGCCGTCTTAGTGACCGAGTTGCGCGTCGGCATGTATCCCGTCTCCCTCGCCCACAGCATGTTGACGTCCTTGCCTGTGAGGTAGGATATAAGCTGCCAACCGGCGTTCTTGACGGCCTGCGAGTTCTTCCTGGGTATCAGGAGCACGCATCCGCCTATCTCGGAGTCCCTGGAGGTATTGCCGGGAAGGTAATGCATGCCCACCTTGAATTTACAGTTGGTCGCGTACATGTTGTAGAGCGACGTGGTATGAATCACTGAGAAGGCCTTGCCGTCCATGAAGTTCTGTCGCATAACGCCCGAGGCGTCCTTGCCGTAGGCCCAGTACGCGGCCTTGTCGTCGCACCACTGCTTCAGCTTCTGCGCCACCGCCACGGCCTTGGCGTCGCCGAGGTCGGTCGTCTCCCCGTCCTTATTGACGATCTTGACGCCGTTATTGAGGAAGAAGGTCTCGTAATACCATTGGTCCCAGCCGGGGAACACCGTGGCGTAGCGCTGGGTCGCGCCGTCCGATACCTTGGACGCCTTCTTCATGAACGCGTCCATCTCCGCCCACGTCTCGGGGAGCTTGATTTTCTCGGCGTCGGCCATGTCCTTGTTATAGAACATGATCTGCGTCGAGATGAGGAATGGCAGGGAAACCTGCTTGCCGTCGTAGCTGGAGGCCGTCCTCAGGCCGGCGCCGAAATCCCCGATATCGAACCGGGTGGCCTTGATATACGGGTCGAGTACCTCGCACACCCCCGAGGCGCCGTACTCAGCGATATAGGGCGTGTTAGCCACCGTGACGGCCGGAAGCGTCGTGCCGGCGGCCTGCGCCGCGATGAGCTTCTCGTTGAGGTCCTTATAGCTACCCTGATAGATAGCCTCGACGTCTATCATGGGGTTCTTCCGCTCGAAATCGGCGACGACCTTCTCGACGAGCGGCGCGTACTGCGCCTCGAGAGCGTGCCACCATTCGATCTTGATGGGCGCCGTGACCTCGTACTTCTTCGCGTCCTGCGCGTTAGCGCAGACGGCCGCCCCGATCAGCAGCGCCGAGACCGCGAACCTGATACCGCTCTTCATTCTCATCGTTTCCTCCTTAGGATTTGCCCTGGGTTCCCCGCGGGCCGGCTCTATTACAGAGGCCCCGCGGCCTCGGCTAGCGTTCGCCTCAGGAAAGCCTTGCTTTCCGTAAGGCGACTCACGCTCGTCCCAATGTTCAGCTCGAGCACGAGGCTCAAGTCGCGGCCCGTACCGAGCGCGGCGGCGCAGACCCCGCGCCAATCGACGCTTCCCTCCCCGAGGGGGGCGTGCGCGTCGCCATGGCCGTCGTTATCGTGCAGGTGAAGCGCGTGCAGCCTAGCGCCGAGAGAGGGAAGCAGCCGCCCTATATCCCAGCCGTTCATATGGGCGTGCCCGACGTCCACTATATAACCGACCTCCGGAGGGAAGCCTTCCAGGAATCCGGCGTACTGCTCCTCGTCGAACAGTGAGGCCGCAGGCCCTCCCACGTTCTCCACGAGCAGGGGCATCCCGTAGCTCCCGTTGAACTCGGCCAGGGAGAGCAGGGCCTCCCTGGACCTGGACCGAGCGACGGCCTTATCGAAGAATGCGTTAGAGCACCAGCCGGGATGCACCACGACGTATCGGGAATGCACCATCGCCGCGAATTCGATGCTTCGCCGATACGACTCGGCCACGGCGTCCCTGATATGAGCGCATTCGCTCGTTAGGTTGGCCTCCCAGACGGGTACGTGCACCGAGTACGAGGCGCCCAAGGCGTTCAGCCTCCCGGACAGCTCTTCCATCCTCTCGTCGAAGCGGTTCCAGCCGGCGCCGTCGAGCATCAGCTCGACGCCCTCGGCTCCGGCGCCGACTAGCGCCTCGATATTACTCTCTACGGCGCCGCCTATGAGGCATAGCTCCGAATAGCTGATAAGCATCCGATATACTCCGTAAAAGCATCTTTTCAAGCCGTCATCAATAGTATTTATTAAATCTTCAATTGCAGAATCTACCATGTATTGACAATTTGTCAACTTAATTCTTATTATTATGTAGTTTCAATTGTATTTTATTAAATTTTTAATACTATTAATTGAAATTATTCCTGTGCGATACTTTAAACCAGGGTTTATTATGAGCGGTAGAAGTCGCGGGGCAAAGGAAGTATGGCTAAGAATCAGAATCCGACCCTGAAGCAGATCGCGGAAATAACGGGATTCTCTCAATCATCGGTGTCGATGATCCTGAACGGGCGCAAAGAAGTATCTTTCTCGGAGGATACGGTGCGGCTCGTCCAGTCCGCGGCCGAACGCCTGGGCTACGCCAAGAAAAGCGACGCCGACAGAAGGGCCCGCGACTTCGGCGGGCGCCTCGTTGCCGTAGTCTGCCCCAATATATCCAATCCATACTATTCGACCCTGGTTCAGTCCATAGAGCAGGCGGCCGCGCACGCGGATTATAGCGTCATTACCCTGAACACGTATCGCTCGGCCGAGCTGGAAGCGCGTCACTTGGCCCTCTTAGGCGGGGCGGGCATCGCGGGCATCATATTCACGATAGCCCCGCGTCCCTCCATCGCGCTGGACTCGATCCTCGGGATAGTGCCGGCGGTCGTCATAGGCGATAAGGGCGGCCCGCTGAGCCTGGATACCGTGGAGATGGATAACTATAGCGCCAGCGTCCTGCTCGCGCGCCACCTTATCGGGCTAGGCCATAGGCATATAGCGTATATCTCGACGACGCTCGACTCGATAAACGGCATACGCCTAAGGCGACTACGGGGCCTGGAGGATACGTTCGGCTCAGAATGCCCCGGCGGGAGCATACTGGTCAGATCACGGGACGTGAGCCCCGAAGAGGAGCTCAAGGATTTATTCATAGAGCATCAGGTAGGATACGAGCTGATGAAGGAATGCCTCGCCGAGCGCGGCTCGGAGGACCCCGCTACCGCTATAGTCGCGGTCAACGACATGGTCGCGTACGGCGCGATCGACGCGATAGTCGAGGCGGGACTCTCGATCCCCGCGGACTATAGCGTCTGCGGCTTCGACAACATCTTCCCGTCCAGGCTATCGCCCATATCTTTGACCACCGTAGATAACTATATAGTGGACAAGGGGCGCAACGCCTTCTCGATGCTGCTCGCGAGGATTGGCGGGAACAGGGGCGATCCGGGACCCGATATAATAACGCGGGTGGAATTCACGCCGAGGCTCGTCATACGAGGCTCGACGGGGCAGGTCCCCAAGGCCGGCGACGCGAGGAGGAAGAAGCCATGACCAGGATATTCGCCCATCGAGGATACAGCGCGGCCTTCCCCGAGAACACCGCCCTCGCCTTCCGGGAGGCCCTCAAGACGGGCTGCCACGGCATAGAGATGGACGTCCAGCTAACCAGGGACGGAGAGCTCGTAGTGATCCACGACGAAACGGTGGATCGCACGACGGACGGTTCCGGCAGGGTACGAGACCTATCGCTCGAGGAACTCCGTCGGCTGGACGCGAGCGCCGGATTCGGGAATGCGCTGGGCAAGAATCCCATCCCGACGCTGGACGAGTACCTAGATATCGTGGAGACGAGCGACGTAGTCATTAATATCGAGCTGAAGAACGGGACGTTCGCGTATCCGGGGCTCGCCGAAAGAGTCGCACGCGCCGTCTCCGAGCGGGGGCTATCGAGGCGGGCCATATTCTCGTCGTTCAACCACCAGTCGCTCTTGGCCTGCAAGCGCATCTCGCCCGACAGCGAGCTGGCGTTCATCGAGTCGTCGTGGCTGCTAGGGGCCGGGGTCTACTGCGCGGCGAACGGGGCGGACTACCTAAATCCGCGCTTCGCGTTCCTTACCTATGACAACCTAGCCGAGCTCTCGGCGCACGGCGTACGGGCCCAAGCCTGGACCGTGGACGCCGCCGAGGAGACGAGGAGGCTCGCAGACCTAGGAGTCGACTCGATAATCACTAACGATCCCGCGGCGGCTATGAGGCTCTTAACGCCCGGCTCTTAACGCCCGACGCCCGGCCTCCGACGCCGAAGTAGATAAGGGACGAGCCTAAGAGCAGCCCTCCCGCGATGATCCACGCGGCGCTCACGGGAGCGAAGCGGAGGACCGCGCTGAACGCCAACGAAGAGGCTATGCCGCCGACCTGGACGGAGAGTGACGCGAGCGATAGGAGCGAGGCCCTAGCCGACCCCGGTATCGCGGCGTTGAAGGCGGCGGACTCGGGGATCGACATCATGCCGTTGCAGCACATGACGGTCAGGAAAAGCGCGGAGAACCCGGGAACGGCGCCCTGGAAGGCCAGCGCGACGATCGCGCAACCGGTCGCTATCCGCAGCGCGCCGATGATCGCCAGGCTTGAGTCAAGGCGGAATTTCCTCGCGACCAAGCCTATTATAGCGTTTCCGGCCAGCGCCGCCGCGAAGTAGGCGCTATTCACCACCCCGAAGAGCCAATCCGCGTCGGTCCCCGCGAGCACTTCCCGCAGGCGCGGTTGCCAATAGACCTCGATGGCGCTAAACGAGAAACCCCAGAAGACGGCCCCGGCGAGCATTCCCGCTATTATCCTATTCCCGCGTATCGCGCCGATGGATTCGCGAATGATTCCCTTAAGGCGACTCCCGCTCGAGGCGCCGCGCTCGGGAACGCGACCGGGATCGCCAGCCCCGGCCGCCTTGCCGGCCCTGAACGCCGCTCCGTCCCGGGACGTCGCGACGGTCATCGCGAACAGTACGCAGAGAAGGGCTATCTGAGCCGCGACGTTCCCGTTATACGGGCTCGATAACGGCGCCAAGCGCCTCCAGAGGGAAGGGATGAACCCGCCAGCCAGCGCGCCGGCCGCCAAGCCCAGGATCTCGCCCGCGCTCATGGCCGCGACGAGGGAGTGCAGGCTATCCTTGCCCCGCTCGGCGATATAGTCGTCGACGTACAGGGCCTCGATGGAGCCTGACGAGAAGGCCCGCGAGACGCCGTAGAGCGATAGCGCCACGGTCACGCCCGCCAGGCTCCCGGCGGCGATCATGAGGGCGTAGGCCGCGACGGCTAGGCCTATGGATACGAGGTAGACCCGCCGCCTGCCTATCGTATCGGAAAGGACGCCGCTCGGGAGCTCGAGGAGGACGACGGAAACGGAGAGCGCGGCCATGGCGACGCCCACCATCTCGACCCCTACGCCCTTAGACATGATCATCAGCACGAGGATAGGGCTAACGAGACCGACTACGGCCCAATGCAAGAACCTGTTAATGAAGGGTATCAGCATGGCTCTCATCCCCGATCCGGCGCGGCTTCCGCCTCGGGGAATCGCGGCAATAGCTGTACCTGGGCGGCGACCATCGCCGTCCCCGGTACGACGGGCTCCGCTGGATCGAAGCTCCTATAGCGGCCTATGACCTCCGCGAGCTCGGCTTCGAGGCTACGGAGCTCATCGGGGCTTAAGCGGAGGGCATAATCGCTGATGGCTCCGGCTCGGCGCCATGCCCCGGAGGAATCGGGCAGGCCGTCTATCCACGCGACAGTACGAGCCGCGTGCGCGCCGGCAACGGCCCTGAGGAACTCGGCCCCGAGCGCCGTCGACTCAGAGTCGTTCCCGAAGGACCTCTCGTCGAAATACGTGCTCTTGTGGGCGGCCTTCCACCAGCGCTCGCGCTTCGTGCCCCTCCCCTCGTCCTCCTCGATGAACCCGAAGGCGGCGAGCTGTCGCAGGTGATAGCTCGTAGCCCCGCTCGACTCCCCGAGCCGGCCCGCGAGGCCGCACGACGTGGCCGGGCCGAATTCGCGCAGAGCCCCTAGGATTCGCAGTCGCAGCGGATGGGCGAGTCCCTTAAGGTTCCTGGGATCGAGCTCGATCAGGTCCCGAGTCCCGCTATCGTCGTTCGCGTCTTGGTTCTTCATTTTTACAAATATATCTTTGCACTGTTTTTTTTGCAATAAATATTTTGTATTTCAGGCAAGAATCACCTTTACCACGAACGCCCTTTTCATTATGTCAGGGACGACGGCATGCCGGCGCGCATGGACGCGCGCCCAAAGAACGGCCGGTCGCCCTCAAGCGACCGGTACGTCAGGGACGACGATATCGCCGCGCTTGACGAGATAGAAGATGAGGTAGGTAAGGGCTATGAACAGGGAGAAGGCCATAGAAAAAAGCAAGGCCGCGGGCTCGGATAGCGATCGCGTCATGACGCGGATCGCCTCGACGGGGTGGAGGACGAGGTCCCAGCTATTGAATCGGGAGAAGCGCCCGATATGGATGCCGAAGCCCGAGAGGATTATAGCGGGGGCCATCGTGGCCCAGCCCGCGACGCGGCCGAAGAGGCCGCTCATGGCGCCGTGCATGAGGTACATGGAGACGAGGCCAAGGTAATGCCCGACGAACGCGAAGGCCGAGTTCATTACGATGTCGTACCATAGGAGGTCGTATTCCGACAGCCACGGCGCCGCGACGACGCCGAGGCCGGCCCGCCTGACTACGTGTATGAAATCGGTGAAGATGTACGGCGCGTTCGGATAGAAGACGAGCCAAGCGACGAAGAAAGCGAGGCAGACGGACTTCGCGGAGCGCCCGGACCTTCGCATGGCCCCGAACTCGACCGCGCACCAGGCTATCGCCACGGGCGCGGCGGCGAGCAGGAGGTTCCATATCAGGTAGCCCTGCGCGAATCGGCCCGTAAGCCCGAAGCGGACGAGCACGAACAGCGTGCAGGACAGGAAGCTGAGCGCGGCGACGAGGACGAGCCTCGCCGCCAGGCGCTCCGAACGTAATCTCATGATGCTCCGCGGTCGATTATAGGTCCAAGGATCGGGCGGAGACCAGTCCCCGCACCATGTCGATGAAATCGCCGACCTTCATGGCCGGCAGCTGGCGCCCGTCGCGGACCCGCGCCGCTACGGTGCCCTCGTCGCGCTCCTTGGCGCCGACGACCAGCATGTACGGGACTTTCTGCCCCTGGGCGTCGCGGATCTTGGCGTTCATCCGCTCGTCCGAGAGCATCGCCCGGGCCCGGAAGCCCGCCTTCTTCAACTCGTCGGCGACCCGCACCGCGTAGTCGGCGAAGTCCTGGCCCACCGGTATGACGACGGCCTGTTCGGGCGCGAGCCAGATCGGGAAGGCGCCGGCGGTGTGCTCGAGATAGACGCCGAAGAAGCGCTCTATCGATCCCAGCAGCGCGCGGTGCACCATGTACGGGCGCTTCTTCTGGCCGTCGGAGTCGATGTAGGTCATATCGAAGCGCTCGGGCAGGTTGAAGTCGAACTGGATGGTGGTCAGCTGCCACTCGCGGCCGAGGGCGTCCTTGACCTTGAGGTCTATCTTGGGGCCGTAGAACGCCCCGCCGCCCTCGTCCATCTCGTAGGAGAGGCCTTCCTTATCGACCGCCTTGCGCAGCGACTCCAGGGCGGTATCCCACATTGCGGGCTCGCCTACGGCCCCGTCGCCCGCCGGCCTGGTCGCGAGGTAGGCCTTGATCTCCTTGAACCCGAGGGTCTTGTGCATGAACAGCGAGAAGCGGAGGACCTCGGCTATCTCGTCCTCGATCTGGTCGGGGGTGCAGATGATATGGGCGTCGTCCTGGGTAAAGCCGCGTACGCGCATCAGGCCGTGCAGGGTGCCGGAACGCTCGTAGCGGTACACGGTACCGAGCTCGGCCCAGCGCATCGGCAGCTCCCGGTACGAGTGCACGCCGTTATTGTATATCATGATGTGGAACGGGCAGTTCATCGGCTTGATATAGTAATCGTCCTCGTCGATCTTCATCGGCGAGTACATGCCTTCCTTGTAGAAGCCGAGGTGGCCGGAGGTCTGCCACAGCCAGGACTTGCCGATATGCGGGGTGAACAGTATCTCGTAGCCGTTCTTGTAATGCTCGTCGCGCCACCAGTTCTCCAGCTCGACGCGGAAGCGCCCGCCCTTGGGGTGCCAGTAGACGAGCCCGGCGCCGGCCTCCTCGTGGGTGCTGAACAGGTCTAGCTCCTTGCCCAGCTTGCGGTTATCGCGCTTTTCGGCCTCTTCGAGCATCTTAAGGTGGGCCTCGAGCTCGGCCTTGCTTACGAAGGCGTAGGCGTAGATGCGGGTAAGCATCTGGCGCTTCTCGTCGCCGCGCCAGTACGCGCCGGCGACCGAGCGCAGCTTGAAGGCGTCCGGCCTGAGATCCCGGGTCGAGTCGACGTGGGGGCCGCGACAAAGGTCGCGGAAGGAGCCCTGCTCGTAGACGGTTATAGCCCCGTCCTCGAGTCCCTCGATGAGCTCGAGCTTGTACGGCTCGTCAGAGAACATGGCGAGGGCCTCGGCCTTGCTCACCTCGACGCGCTTGAACGGGACGTTGGCGGAGATGATGCGGCGCATCTCCTTCTCTATGGCGGGCAGGTCGTCCGGCTGGATAGGCGCCGGGAGCTGGAAATCGTAGTAGAAGCCGTCATCGATGGCGGGCCCTATGGCGACCTTGGTGCCGGGATACAGCTTGACTACGGCCTCCGCCATCACGTGCGACAGGGAATGGCGGATTGTCTCTACGGGGTGACTCATACGGTACTCCTCTGACGGGAAGACCTCCGCGGGACGCGTCCGCACGCCGACCCGCGGGAATCGCTTCCCGGCGTTCTAAGCGTAAGGACGAACCCCGTATAGGCCCCGCCTCGGGGACCGCCCGCATGCGACGACGTCGCTCGCGGGCTCGCGGAATCCGCGGTACCACCTTACTTCGGAGGCCGCGAGGTGCGGCTTCCGCGCTCTAACCGCTATAACGGGCGCGCCCGGTCTCCATTACCGTCCGCGGTAGCGGCTCTCACGGAAACGGCTCCGGAGTGGTTTTCGACGGCGCCGCGACAGGCCCCTTCCAGCCAAGGGGGCCCTCTCTCGGGACGCTGACATCCGCCTACTCTTCTCCATCAAAGCCTGTACCCTTGAATATGCCTCCGCGACGCCGCTTCGTCAAGCCTCGGGCCTAGGCATCGGCCCTAGGCCGAGCGAATCGTATGACCCAGGCGGTCCCGCCCTCCGCCGACATGTTCCACTCGCCGTGGAGCTGAGCGACGAGCGAGACTATCAGCCTCAGGCCGAGGGATTCCGCGGTCGCCGGATTAATCGCGCCGGGCAAGCCCTTGCCGTTATCCGCGACGGAGAGGGTGATAGTCCCGGCCTCGTCGGCCGCCAACGCCACCGAGACGACGGGATCGGGCGTCGACTCGTCGAAGGCGTACTTAATGGCGTTCGTGAACAGCTCGTTGACGATAAGGCCGCACGGCACGGCGGCGTCGATATCGAGATCGACCGCGGCGAGGTCGAGGGCCAGCCTGGGGCGGAAATTCCCGTAGGCGTAGGACGAGGCTATGCGCTCGACTATGGAGGCGATGTATTCCGAGAAGTCTATTCGCGAAAAGTCGTTCGACTCGTAGAGCGTCTCGTGAATCGTCGCCATCACCCTGATCCTATCGATTGAGTCCGAGAATACGTCCTCCGTATCGTCGCGGGAGCCGGACTCGAGGGCCAGGAGGCTAATGATAAGCTGGAGGTTATTCTTTACGCGGTGATGGACCTCCTGCAGAAGCAGCTCGAGCCGCCTCTCGTCCTCCTGGATCAGCGTCTCCCGCTGCTTGACGGCGGCCGCGGCCGCGCGGTAATCGTCGGCTAGGCGGGCCAGGTCCTGGAAGCCTCTATAGTCGAACTCGGCGTCGTATCGGCCCTCGGCCACGGCCGTCGTATACCGGCGCAGGGCCTTGATGTCTTTCTCGAACAGGCCGAGCACGACGATTATGACGGCGAGCGCGAATAGGCCCAGCGCGGCCACTACGACGCTGGCCGCGGCCTTAAAGCCGTTCACGGGGGCGAATACCCGCGCCGCGTCCTGCGAGACGATGATGATCCACCCGGCCGGCCTAGCGACGGGAGCCCAGCACACGAGGTCGTCCTCGCCCCAGGGCCTAGCGTAGACGCCGCTACCGGCCGAGCCGCGATCGCCGCTCAGGTACCAATCCTCCAAGGCTACCGATTCGCGCCTCGCTACGCGCCCGGGCTCCGCGTGCGCGACGAAGAACCCGTTACCGTCGGCGACCGCTATGCTCTCGCCTCCCTGGACGGGCAGCCCGGCGATATACTCGCCTAGCTCCGTGAAGCTCAGGTAGCCAGCCGCCACGCCGTCATGGACGGGGACGGCGAGGACGGCCGTAGGCGCGTAGTCGCCTTCCGCGATGAACGAGGGCGAGAGATAGGGCGAGCCCGATCGCGCCGTCCGCGCGAAGAAATCGCGCATGGAGACGTCGAAGTAGGCTTCGTTGGATCTCTTCGACGCGAACCTGACTCGCCCCCCCTCACCGACGAGCAGGACGGAGCCGAACGCGGGGTAGAGCCGCTCCAAAGCGTCGACGCCGGCCTGGTTCCCGAACTGCGCGTCGCCGAGGAGGCCGAGGGCGAGTCCGTAGCCGTCGAGGAACGCGTCTATATCTCCGGCCAGCGCGGCCGCGACCAAGCGGTTGCGGTTCATGATGTCGTCGCGCATCGTGCTAGCGAACGAATCCAGGGCCGCGAGCCCGAGGCCCAGGCTAACGAGTATTATGGCGCCGAGGCCGGCCGCGAGCGCGGTCGAGGCTCGAAATCGGGAACGGATAGTCCGGAAGGCGCGCGTCCGAGCGTCTTTGATCACGGAGCGCTATTCCGCTTTCCCGACGACGACTATCCTATCGCCGTCGACCTTCTTATAGTACACCGTCCTGGTCGCGTCCCCGAATTCGTCTATCTCGATCGTCCCGGAGAGCCCCTCGAAGGACCTGGTACCGCGGATCGCCGCCGCGACGCCGCCCTGACCGGACGCCTCTATAGCCGCCTCGACGAGCAGCATGGCGTCCCAGGCCTGGATAGCGGCGAAGCCGGGGCTCTCGCCGTACACGGCCCGGTACCGGGAGGAGACGGCCGCCACGCCCGCCTGATCGGTATCGGTCTGATGGACGAACACCGCGCCGTCGACTGCCTTGCCGCCGTGCGCTATGAGACTGTCGTTACCCGCCCATCCCGATATGTACAGGGGCGCCGACAGGCCGCGGATCGAGAGCTCCTGGGCGACGGTACCGGTATCCAGGGGGCTGGCGACGATGAGGACCGCGTCGTACCGCAGGCTCGCTATAGCTCCGTAATCGATATCGGATATGGCCCCGAACCTGATATCCGCCACGACCTCCGCCTCCCGCGCCAAGGGGACGGCGTACGTTTCTGCGTACGGCCTATTTCCCTCCGTAGCCATGAATAGCACGCGCCTGAGCCCCCTCGCCCTCATATGGGCCGCGAGGAACAGAGAATCGAGCCTCGAGCTCATGATAGTCCTATACAGAGCGTCGGCCTTGCCGTCGAGCGAATCCGCGGTCGCCGAGGGGCTGACCAGCGCGGCGCCACCCAAGCCCGGAGCCGCGAGCGCCGCGACGGCCGAGGAGCT
>Ga0180008_1000572_pt1 | contig 29704 bp, 19 predicted proteins | sample MM_PW_MetaG_FD_121121 | JGI IMG/M metagenome (GOLD analysis project Ga0180008, IMG submission 121121) | Groundwater microbial communities from the Aspo Hard Rock Laboratory (HRL) deep subsurface site, Sweden - MM_PW_MetaG | ecosystem: Environmental > Aquatic > Deep subsurface > Groundwater... | reverse complement strand
GGTTTTCGAGCATTCGAGGAACAAGAATGTAGCGCTTGTACAGCCGGAAATAACAGGGATGAAATTAGCATTTTTGTGGGAGCGGCTTCAGCCGCGAATGGTGGTGGAATAACCACCTGATTGCTTGCACTGTATCGGGGGTGGTTCGCGGCTGAAGCCGGCTCCTACATTTTTCGGATGGTGCTTGAATATTGGCTTCTATGGTGGTTTTCGAGCATTCGAGGAACAAGAATGTAGCGCTTGTACAGCCGGAAATAACAGGGATGAAATTAGCATTTTTGTGGGAGCGGCTTCAGCCGCGAATGGTGGTGGCATAACCACCTGATTGCTTGCTCTGTATCGGGGGTGGTTCGCGGCTGAAGCCGGCTCCTACATTTTTCGGATGGTGCTTTGAGTTTTGGCTTCTATGGCGATTTTCGAGCATTCGAGGAATATGAATGCACTGTTTGTACAGCCGGAAATAACAGGGATGAAATTAGCATTTTTGTGGGAGCGGCTTCAGCCGCGAATGGTGGTGGAATAACCACCTGATTGCTTGAACTGTATCGGGGGTGGTTCGCGGCTGAAGCCGGCTCCTACATTTTTCGGATGGTGCTTTGAGTCTTGGCTTTTATGGCGGTTTTCGAGCATTCGAGGAATATGAATACAGTGGTACTATGCAGGGAAGCCCTGAATTTCTTCAGCATTTTTGTGGGAGCGGCTGGAGTTGCTATTATGGACCTTGTTTTCATGAACAAAAACTGTAAGTTTTACTTCCTTCTTGCCTGCAGCCATAAGGCCGGGTACAAAGACTGCATGGATGACCCTTTTCTTAATCATAAAGAACCGGAAGAGATCTTTCTCCCTCTCGGCGAAGTGAGGTATGCGGAGTTCTACTCCATTGAAATGGCTGGATTTGTGCAGGATATTGGCTTCTACCGTTCGCACTGTGCCCAGGGTTCCCGAGTCCTGGAACTGGGTTGCGGGACAGGTCGAATCAGTCAGGCCCTTGCCTCTTCCGGCTGCCATGTTACCGGTCTTGATTTTTCTCCCCCTATGCTGGCCCATGCTCAACGACACAAGACCAGTACTCCCTTGTATGTCTGCATGGACATGACCAGAATGGCCTTTAACCTCCAGTTCGACCACATCCTTATTCCCTACAACACCCTGAACCTGCTCAGAGATGAATCCGCCATCCGCAGCTGCCTCCGGCAAGTCCATGACCTTCTCCAACCAAGGGGCACCCTTCTCTTCCAGCTCTACATCCCCGACCGACAACTCATCGAGGGGAATGGTCGCAAGCTCTTTCAGTTTCAGGTTTTTCCTTTGGCCCAGTCGCAAGGAAAACTGATCAAAGAGACCCTGCGCTGGTTCCTCCCCGAACAAAATGAAATCATTTTAGAAGAACGATACCGGTACAGGCCCATAACGGAAGGGTCCGTCAAAGAGGATCTCAGCCATCGTCTCACTCTTGCCGGATTTCCCAGGCAACAATGGCTTGACCTGTTAGACAAAACCGGCTTTCCCAACCCCACCCTCTATGGAGACTACAATTCCCGCCCCTCTCAACCGGGAAAAGAATCCCTCCTCCTCATCAAGGCAGAACGTTCCTGATTTTTTCTCCGCAACCATACCTGAGCCCATTGAGTTCAGCTATTTTGGCCCGATCTCTTCCTTATACAATAAATTGATTTTCCCAATATCATGTCGACGCCTGCGATACAATTTCCCCTGTGCCTCAATCTTGAACACACATCCTCTTTCAATCCACAGGCTCACAAAAATACAAAAAAGATAAAAAAAGTCTGCTTTCTTGATCTAGGTCAAGGAGAGAAAGGCTAAGACAGGGTAGATTCACCACATATCCTGCAGCAACGGATTGGATATCAAGTTGACTTCCAATCCGTTCTGCCCCATACTTACAAAAAGTTTTTCTAACTAACAATATTCCCAGGAGGAAAGTCTATGTATTGTAACCAGTGTGAACAAACTGCCAAAGGTACTGCCTGCACCACCATTGGTGTCTGCGGAAAAACCGAAAGCGTGGCCGTCCTCGAAGATCTCCTCACCCATGCCGTACAGGGACTCTGCATCGTCGCCGATGCCGGTCGCAAAGCGGGCGTTGTTGATAACGCAGTTGATCGTTTTGTCTGCGAAGCAATCTTTTCCTGCCTGACCAATGTAGATTTCGACCCTGCCCGTTTCGAGGATCTTATCTATAAGACCGTTGCAATGCGCGATGCACTCAAGACCAAGGTCGAGGCTGCCGGTGGCACCATTGATTCCTCAGCAGCTGCCCTTACCTTCACTCCTGCTGATACCCGTGCCGGACTTGAAGAACAGGGTGCCGCTCTCAATTTCATCAGCACCCTTGATGCCAATGAGGACCTCAAGTCCTTGAAGCAGATCTCCATGTATGGCATGCGCGGACTTGCCGCCTACGCCGACCATGCCGCAATTCTTGGCCAGGAAGACGAAACAGTTTACGCCTTCATCCATCAGGCAATGGCCGCTCTGACCACCGAGATGGAACTCAATGACCTGGTAGCTCTGGCTCTGAAAACAGGTGAGGTCAACATCCGGGCCATGGAACTTCTTGATGCCGGAAACACCGGAACCTACGGTCATCCTGTCCCCACCTCCGTTCCCCTGGGACACATCCCCGGCAAGTGTATCCTGGTTACCGGCCATGACCTGAAAGACCTGGGCATGCTTCTGGAGCAGACCAAGGGCAAGGGCATCAACATCTACACCCATGGTGAAATGCTGCCCTGCCACGGCTACCCCGAATTAAAGAAATATGACCATTTTTACGGACACTTTGGTACAGCCTGGCAGAACCAGCAGAAAGAGATGCCCAAATTCCCCGGTGCCATCCTCTTCACCACCAACTGTATCCAGAAACCAGCTGACTCTTACAAGGCCAATGTCTTCACCACCGGCCTCGTTGGCTGGCCCGATGTCGCACACATTGGAGATGACAAAGATTTCACCCCGGTTATAGAAAAGGCCCTGTCCCAGGAAGGCTTTACTGATGAAGTAGATAACGACTCTGTCATGGTCGGTTTTGCCCGCAACACCGTACTTGGGGTTGCAGACAAGGTTATCGAGGCAGTCAAGTCCAAGGCCATCCGCCACTTCTTCCTCGTTGGTGGCTGTGACGGTGCCAAACCTGGCCGTAACTACTTCACCGATATGGCTGAGCAGATCCCGTCAGACTGTATGATCCTGACCCTGGCCTGCGGCAAGTTCCGTTTCTTTGACAAAAAGCTTGGAGATATCGGCGGCATTCCTCGTCTGCTCGATGTGGGACAGTGCAACGACGCCTACTCTGCCGTTGCAATCGCCACCGCCCTGGCTGGTGCCTTTGAGTGTGGAGTGAACGACCTCCCCCTCTCTTTTGTCCTCTCCTGGTACGAGCAGAAGGCCGTGGTTATTCTCCTCTCCCTGCTCCATTTAGGGATCACCGACATCCGTCTTGGACCCTCCCTGCCCGCATTCGTGACCCCCAACGTCCTGAATGTCCTGGTAGAGAACTTCAACATCATGCCCACAGGCAAGACTGCGGCTGATGACCTGAAGGCAATCCTCGGCTAAGCCTTTGCCCCATTCTTTTTTTCCTCCAGGCAGGGCACGTCGAGCATTTCGTGTCCTGCCTTTTTGTTTCAAGCTTCAACATACGGAGTACCAACATGGACAGTGAAACTCTCCAAAAAACCTACGCAATTGTTCCCGGCCTCAACATGGGTCTTTTTGCGCCTCAAGACCTGGAGACCATCCTCCAGGTAATCAACAAGTACGATGTGCCGGCCACCAAGATCACCTCTGCCCAGCGTCTCGCCCTCCTTGGTATGACTGAAGAGGAATTGGCGGCCCTGCAGACTGAGTTGAAGGGGTATACCCGAAAAACAGCGGTCAATGGTGTCCATTATGTGCAGGCCTGTCCCGGCCTCAAGTGGTGCAAATATGGAGTTGGCGAGTCCCTGACCTTGGGGAAAAAGCTGGAAGAGCTCTCCTTTGCAGAACCACTCAAAGCAAAGGTCAAGGTAGGCGTCTCCGGGTGCCGAATGTGTTGCACCGAGCCCTACCTTCGGGATGTGGGAATCTTTGCCACCAAAAAGGGATGGACCCTGATCTTTGGCGGTAACGGAGGCGGCAGACCACGCATCGGCGACATTATTGCCAAAAACCTGAGTGATGAGGAAGTCCTTGCCTTGGTCAAAAAATGCCTTAGCGTATACCAAGAGAACAACAAGCCACCTTCGCGCACTGCACGCTTCATGGAACGTTTCGGCGTCGATGCCTTAAAAGCAAAGTTTTTAGAATAGTAGTTATCCATGGACACGGAAAGAGGAGGATACCATGCAATGCCCCGGACAAGACAACCGATACTGGGATGGCGAGGCAGTCTTCGAAGTCTCCTGCCCCCACTGCGGCAACAAACTGGAATTCTTTAAAGACGACAGCCAGCGCAGTTGCAAAAAATGCGGGAACCGCGTCCTCAATCCCCGCATCGATTTCGGATGCGCCGCCTACTGTTCCCATGCCGAGCAATGCCTGGGGGCCATGCCCCCAGAACTCCTGGCCAAGCAGAAAAATCTCTTCAAGGACAAACTTTCCCTGGCTGTCCGTAAACGGTTGGTCGGCAGAGATGAGCTCTTCAAAAAAGCAAGTCTCTGCACCGAGATCGCCGAGAAGCTGTGCAAGAAAGAGCAACGAGGCGACATGGCTGCCGTACTTGCCGCCACCCTTCTCCTCGATATAAACACCCCTGGCATCTTGCTTGCAGAATTAAAGGCCGACCTCAAAATGATCGAGGCAGTAACCAGACTGCTCGGTCAGCAACGGCCACACACAGACGAAGAACAGGCATCGGCAGACATCTTCCACGATGCCTGCCTGCTGACCGAACTGCACGTGGCCCCGCAGCAGAAGTCAGAAGCTTCTTTCAAAACAGCAAGCGGAAGCGAGGCCTATAAAGAGCTGTAAAAGGAAGGTCACCGGCAGAGCGACTGCAAGCTTTTGCCGGTGCACCAACAAGCAAAGCAAATTCGCTGCACGGTACTAACTGACAGAACAGTTATCATATCCCATTGCAGACAAGGTCCCCAACGGCTTGTTCTGCCCTGCTCCCATCGTCGCTGAGATATGCGACAGTCCCCTCACATGACCACGCCCGACACTGGTTCAAAATCAATGCAGCAAGGACGAGTCTCCCCTTTGCCTTCTGATTCTGGAGCGAGGGAAGAGCTGGTAACAGACCTCAACATCGTAAAGGATTGAGGCGGTCAGGTCTCTCAGACGATCAAGCTGAAACAGGCGATCAAGAGGAGCCGTTACGATTCTTAGTTTTTTTAAACAAAAAAACATCCATTTGACCCAGGTCAAGGATATTGTGTGACAAAGTGATAGAGTGGAAGCATAGACAAACGCTACTCCCCTTCACTCAACGAGGATACAGATATGAAAATCATGCGAAAAATTATCGAAATCGACGAAGAACTTTGTAATGGCTGTGGACAGTGCGTACCTGACTGTGCAGAAGGGTCTCTGGTCATTATCGACGGCAAGGCCAAGATGGTTGCCGACAAACTCTGCGACGGCCTTGGTGCCTGTCTCGGTTCCTGCCCCACCGGAGCCCTGAAGATCATAGAGCGTGAGGCGGAAGACTTCGACGAAGAGGCTGTGGAAAAACACCTGGCGGCCCAAAAGAGCAAAGAGGCACCACCCAAGTTTTCCGGCTGTCCATCAGCCCAGATCAAGACCTTTGCCCCTCAAACTCCCTGTCAGAATGCCAACAGACCGATTATGGCAGCAGGAGACGGTAGTTCAGCATTGACCCATTGGCCGGTTCAGATCCGTCTGGTTCCGCCCACAGCCCCCTTCCTCCAGGGTGCTGACCTCCTGGTGGCAGCAGATTGCAGCGCCGTATCGGCTCCGAATTTTCAGCAGGATTTTCTTAAGGGGAAGGTGGTCATGATGGGCTGTCCCAAATTTGACGACGGCGAAATGTACGTCCAGCGCTTCAGCGAGATTATCGCCAACTGCAATCTCAACAGCATCACCATCCTCATCATGGAGGTGCCCTGCTGCTCTTCCATGAACGGAATCATCAAGCAGGCCATAGAACGGGCAGGAAAAAGTGTTCCCGTGGAGCAGATCACTCTCTCCACTCAGGGCGCAGTCGTGGAGCGGAAAAACTGGTAACTGACCAACCTGTTCAGGTGCTCAGGCAAGAGGCTGAAGACAAAAGGGAAGGTGAACGCGTAGCTTGGCTACGAGTTCACCTTGGTCTGACAAGGCCCGAACCCACCGGGCTCCAATTTTCACTCTACTGCCTTCATCACCGTAATCAGGACGCCCTGGGCGCACAGCTCTTTGGAACATATAACACCACCTGAAAAAGTAACCACCCGATCCATCTTCCCTGCCATATCTGCTGCACAGAGGAACTGAAACTCATGCCCTTGAGGCATGTTGCCAAGACGTGCCCGCACATCTTTAAAGCCTTTTCAGCAATTCCCGCGATAATCGATTTCTATTTTTTCCATGTTTATTTCCCTATGTCTTCCGCCTCCACTGAAGACGCAAGCAATTTCCCGATTGAAAGACATGCAGGTCAAAAGACTGCACCACCTGAAACAGCGGCCTGCCAAACAAAAACATCTCTTCTTTGCCAACGAGTACAGAATCGTCGACAGCTTTATTGCGAAAGTGCAAATCCCTGTTGATCAATGCCTCCAGCTCAGCAACCGTTCGTTCCGTATCTTCCTGGAGAGCCAGAGGAAGGGATGTAAAATCAGGAAGAGGACAGGTGCTGTTGTGAGTCCTGACCAGCTCCTGCAACGACTCCTCTTCTTCCAGAATATCGAGACGGGAAAGGAGATCGGTTTCCACCAGGGCAAGACTCTCCTCCGGATTCCAGCATTTCAGGGTTCGGCATGCCAGAGGCCGTTTTTTGTAAATGGAACACCTTTTGGTGAGAGGATCATAATAGCAACAGGTCCACTCCCGGCCCGTCCCCCCCAATTTGACAATTTCGGCCTTGGTTGCCTGTGCCTTGTCAGTAAGAGGATTATAGGCAAACTCCCCCCTGCGGATGGTAATCAGGTCCTGACGAGGGATCAGTCTCTGGCGCAACAGCAAAAGATCCTCTCCGTGCAGGGCAGCGCCCCCCTTGGTACAGCAGATTCCGCATTGGATGCAGGATATTTGTTGTCCTTTTTTTTGTCTCTCTGTTGCCGGCAGCAGGCCCATCTTTTCTCCATTTTCGGCCTCTCAAAGAAGCACATCTTTATTTGATGAATCGTTGCCCCTATATACTCCATTCGCCTCCATCGAGCATCTCTTTTCCCGGACCGCTCTCAGTATGGAAAAGCTATATCCGCCTCGAGAAATGAAGCAGATTCACTTTAGGCTACCTTGAAAAATTGCCTTTTCGCTCACACTCTTCGTTATGAGAAAAATGTTATCCTCGGAATATCAAAAATATGCCTGCGGTAAAATTTTTCTCATGCCTCGATTTTGAACGAAAATTCTAATTTTTCAAGGTAGCCTTTAGCTTTAGAGGAAGACATGCTATAATTTAACATTGCCGAATCAATTATCACTTCTTTCCGTTCCCTGCCTTGATAAAAAAATCATGATTCCTTCCCCAGCCTTCACAGCCTGCCCTGGATGCGACCTGCTCCTGCAAAAGGTGGAAGTACCGGCTGGAAAAAAAACATACTGCCCCCGCTGCCAGACCCCGCTCTATCAGCAGAAGACCAACTCTGTCACTAAAGTCCTGGCCATCACCATCTGCGGCCTCCTCGCCTACACGCCTGCGATCTTCGCACCTCTGTTGACCCTCGATACCATGGGGATGAGTCAGAGCGGCTCGATCTTTGATGCCTTTCTCAATTTTTACCACCATCAATATTATTTTGTCGCGGTGATGGTCTTTCTCACCAGTATCTTTTTCCCCCTCCTCAAACTGAGTCTCCTTTTTTCCGTGGCCCTGCAAATCAAACTGCGCATCTATACTCCGACACTCCCCTATCTCCTGCGTATGGCTCATCATTTCGATGAATGGAGCATGCCGGAGATCTATCTCATCGCCATATTAGTCACTATCATCAAAATCAGCAGACAGGCAAGCATCCACTACGACCTTGGTTTTTTCTGCTTCCTCTTTCTGGTCCTGACAACCATTGCCTCTGCAGCCGCTTTGGATTCAAGAACCTTCTGGCGGGACATAGAAAAAATGAAATCTTTGCCTCTGGAAAATCTGTCCCATGGCCAATAAATCCGCCTCCAGAGATACCGCAATGGCTGCAGGTCTTATGCGCTGTCATGACTGTGGAAAACTGGTTAGAGCAGACAATGCACCCCAAGATGCCCTCCTGGCCTGCCCTCGATGCGACGCCTCCATACACTATCGGAAATTCGATGCTATTCCAAGGAGCTGGGCCCTGATCATCACTGCAGCCATCCTTCTTTTTCCGGCAAACCTGCTGCCCATCATGCGTGTCGATTTTTTGGGCTCGCAGAAATATTCAACGATTATGGACGGCATCCTCTATTTTTTTCATTCAGGAGAATACGGCATCGGCCTCATTATTTTCATCGCTTCTATCCTGGTTCCCCTCTTTAAAATTATCGGCATGACGCTTATCCTCCTTTCCATCCGTTTTAAATGGAAAACCTGGCTTCGCCACAAGGCTGTAATGTTTCGGTTTATACAGTTTGTCGGACGCTGGTCCATGCTCGATATCTTCATCATAGCCTTGATGTCATCGCTCGTTGATTTTGGCACCTTTACCTCAACCCAGGCCGGTCCTGCGGCCACCTATCTCACCGCGGTGGTCATCTGTTCCATGTTTGCCGCCATAACCTTTGATTCCAGACTGCTCTGGGATGCCTGATACCCCAAACCCTCAACCACTCTCACAAAAAATATTATGGAACGTCCCGTCATTAAAGAGAAAAAAGGCATCTCTCCCATTTGGATTCTGCCCCTGGTCGCCCTCCTCATTGGCAGCTGGCTGCTGTACAAAGATTTTGAAGAATCCGGGGTAATGATCACCGTCCGCATAAAAGACGCCAACGGCCTGACCATCGACAAAACTCAAGTGATGTTCAAAGGACTCCCTGTGGGCACCTTGCGAGGATTCAAAGTGACGCCTGATCTGCAACATATAGATGCCCGTATAGAAATGACCAAGGAAGCAGAGGATGAACTGACAAAGGATACCAAGTTCTGGGTGGTCCGCCCCGAGGTGTCGATGAATCGTATCACAGGACTCGATACTCTGGTCAGTGGCAGTTATTTTGAAGTTCAACTGGGAACCGGCACAGAACAGTCCCATTTTTTTACAGCCCTGGACGAAGCACCGCCTCTCTCGAAACACGTTCCAGGTCTGCACCTGACTCTGCAATCCCTCACCGCCACTTCCCTTTCCCCCTCTTCTCCCGTACTCTTTAAAAAAGTTGAAGTGGGAGAGGTAATCTCCAAAACCCTGGAGGAAGACGGATCCATAACAACCAGGATTATCATCTATCCGCAATTCATGGCTCATGTCAGCACCAACAGTCGCTTTTATCTCAACAGTGGTATTTATCTCCAGGCCAATCTGCCAAAGATTTCCTTACAAATCGATCCCATCAAGACCATTATCAAGGGCGGTGTCAGCTTTGACACAGCTCCGGGAGGCAAAGCGATCGATGACAACACAGCAAAAACCTTTCCTCTGTACAAAGACCGGCAAACCGCTCAACAGGCTGATGATATAGAAATAGAGCTGACCTTTTCTGTTGACCATGGCCTGGAGGCCGGTGCCGACATCCGCTATCAGGGAGTCAAGATTGGATCGGTGACCACAGTAGAACTTGAGGATGATTTCAAGACTGTCCGGGCAAAAGCTCATATCTATAAGTCTCTGAATCGCCTCCTCCGCGACGACACCTACATCTGGGCTGTCAGCCCCAGATTCAGCCTGGCAGGTGTTTCCAACTTTGATACGATTATGAAGGGATCATATCTTAACCTGATCCCCGGCAACGGCAAGCCGACAAAATCTTTCCAGGTACGCGATTCAAGACCGGTCAACCAGCCACTCAGCAAGGGACTGAATCTCATCCTGGAAACAGACCGTCTCGGATCCCTCGGATATGACAAACCAGTATATTATCGCCAGGTACAGGTGGGGCATACCACCGGCTACGAACTCTCAGCCACCGGTCAGAATGTCCTTATCTACCTCAATATCCACGAACCCTATGTCAACCTGATCCGGGAAAACACCAGATTCTGGAACATGAGCGGCCTCCGTATCAAGGGAGGCTTGATGACATCGATGAAAATCACTACCGAATCCATGGCAGCGATTCTGGACGGGGGAATCTCGTTCAGTACCCCGGAAAAAGAAGACATGGGAAACCGCGTCGCCAACGACCACCACTTCACCCTCCACTCCGACCCTGATGATGCCTGGCTCAACTGGAGCCCGGCCCTGGAACTGGGAGAACTCCCTGACAAATAGATACAAGAAGTAGGGCAGACAAAAAAAGAAGAAACGACTCCTGGCTCGCAGTAAGTGGGGTTAAAAAAGCAAACTGAAATTCCATCACTTTTGACAACGACTCAACAACGAACAATTCACCCCATATTGTGGGAGCGGCTTCAGCCGCGAATGGATGTGGCGCGAAGGAAGAATTTCTTTTTCGGATACCTGGGGCTACCATTCGCGGCTGAAGCCGACTCCTACTTTGTCTTTCCGTGTTTGCTGGTCTGGGGGTGTTTTTGGGGAGTTGGGATCCCCCTTCGTTTAACAGCCGGCTCCCACAAGAGCCTACTTGCTTCACCGCACTTCCCCGGCAGCCATATCATGGCAATCTCAATTGTCGATTAAGCAAACATCGCAGCCAGGACTCAGACAAGAAGTATCCTCTCCTTGTGGGAGCGGCTTCAGCCGCGAACCGCTCTCCAGCAGTGCTGAACTGGACAAGGGGATCACCGCAAGCCCTCTTCCTTGACAAATCCCCCCTTTTTAGGAAAAAAGACAAATTTCTTCTCTTCCCTTGTCTCCGATCACACTCCATCCCGAAATACGGATTGAACCTATTAGCCGGCGAAGGCATCTTCTAATCGACATATTTTCCTCTCACCCTAATTTTTTTTATTCTTGCCAAAAGCATTACCCTCCAGCATATTCAAGCTTTTTCTTCAAATTATCGCAGCGAACACCACGCTGTAGCATTGCTTATCGCCAATCCTTGTTATACAATATATTTAAGATAGATTTCAGTTCAATGAATACAAGAAAAAGCCTAACCTGTCGTGAGACAGGGACGGAAAGCCACGGATCTGCAGCAGATAGCCGGGCTACCTTGGAATGAGGTAGTTCGGCTTTTTTTATTGACCTGGAAAGTGATGACATCCCTGTTCAGAATCCCCCTCCAGAAAAAGACAGTATCTTCGGTACAACAGTTGCAATCAGGGCTCTAACAGGAAGACAGAGAAGGAACAGGCAGCTAGAGAGAGGGTTACACTTTTTGTCATAACTATTCAGGAATGCCCAATAATTGGCAAACAACCATTCTGTAACTGTTTAGCAGTGCTTTCTATTCGTTCAGTTAGGACTTCGAAGCATACTCGTGCTATTCGAAAAGACCTCAATGGACGCAGATGACCTGCTGCTGAATAGTTACCTTTTTTTCTTTGTCTCTTTTCATGTGGCAACAGCTCAACGGGTAACCGACTAACGTCGATCTACGAAGTAAATTCGTCAGCAGCAGGTAGCAGGGACACCGGTCATGAGTCTATCCAACAGGCTATTACACGAGATCCTCTTCAATACCATCAGTCATGATCTTGAATTGGCTAATTTGACAGGAGTTCTCCTCTACCCGTCAAATCTGACAAACAGGGAGATGATGTGAAATGAACAAGAAAAACAATCTGCTCAGTAAGTCGGTTAGCGTATGCATTGTAAGCCTGATGCGACACCATCACTTGAAGGACCATGAACAGGCCTATCTGTTTGTACAACTCTGCTCGTAACGGCGTAAAGGCAAGAGGTGAGTCAATGCAATCATATTCTAGCGTACGAAGCGTCCTTCGGGACATAAGCATCTTGGCAATATCTCTTTTTTTTCTGGCAGTCGTTCTTCCTGTCTCCCTCGTTCATGGCAGCGATGGTGATTTCGTGTGGGCAAAGGCCATCGGTGCGAAGGAAAGCGATCGTGGCCATAGCATATTCATAGATACTTCCGGAAACATCTACACCACCGGCCTGTTTAACGGCACTGTTGACTTTGACCCCGGACCAGGAATTTTCAACCTGACCAGTGCAGGTACGACGAATGATATTTTTATAAGCAAATTTGACAGCAACGGCAATCTTGTCTGGGCCAAGGCCATCGGCGGACAATTAAGCTGTATTGGATATGGCATCTCCGTTGATACTTCCGGAAACGTCTATACCACCGGTTTTTTTTGGGGCACTGTCGATTTTGATCCCGGACCAGGGATTGCAAACCTGACCAGTATGGGTTGGAGCGATATCTTTATCAGCAAGCTGTCCAGCAATGGCAACTTTCTCTGGGCCAAAGCCATAGGCGGTACACTCTATGATAACGGCTATGCTATCTCCCTGGATTCTTCCGGAAACGTATACACCACCGGCTACTTCGAGGGCACCGTCGATTTTGACCCCGGACCGGGGATTGCAAACCTGACCAGTGCAGGAGGAAATCAAGATATTTTTATCAGCAAACTGTCAAGCAACGGCGACTTTTTCTGGGCCATAGCCATAGGTGATGTCGCAGACGATATTGGCTATGCCATTGCCGTAGATACTTCCGGCAACGTCTACAGCACCGGTTTCTTCCAAGGTACTGCCGACTTTGACCCCGGACCAGGGACTGCAAACCTGACCAGTATAGGTGGGATCGATATCTTTATCAGCAAACTCTCCAGTAACGGCGACTTTGTCTGGGCCAAGGCCATGGGCGGAACTTCAGGCGGTGAGGGACTGGGTATCGCCGTAGACGATTCCGGCAACGCCTACACTACCGGCTACTTCACCGGCACTGTTGACTTTGACCCCGGCGGAGGGACATTCAACCTGACCAGCCTGGCGGGCAGCCAGGATATTTTTATCAGCAAACTGTCCAGCAACGGCGATGTTATCTGGGCCAAGGCCATGGGTGGGACTTTGAATGAAGAGGGATATGGTATTTCAGTAGATACTTCCGGAAACGTCTATACCACCGGCTTCTTCCAAGGAACTGCCGATTTCGACCCGGGAACAGGGAGTTCCGACCTGACCAGCACAGGTTGGAACGATATTTTTATCAGCAAACTGTCCAGTAACGGCGATTTCACCTGGGCAAAAGCCATGGGTGGAACCTTAGACGAATATGGAAAGGGTATCGCCGTAGATACTTCCGGGAATACCTACATCACCGGCTACTTCTACGACACTGTCGATTTTAACCCGGGAACAGGAACTTTCAACCTGACAGCTGATAGTGATGACATGTTTATCGTTCACCTGAGCGGCTCTCTTTCCACCTTCCCGTGGCCGATGTTCCTACCAGCCATTACCGGCGGACCTTAGCCATAAAAAAACAATGTAATAAAAAACAGTTATGTCCGGTTGAAGAATTGTATGTTTTTTCATCGTTTACGCTGCTTCGGATTTTTTTTTCGTTACTCTTTTCTGGCAATTGCCAGTTGTTTTGCTTATTGAATCACCTCATTTTGAATTTGACTATGAAGCTTACGAATACAATACCTCATGATCTTGAAATGACTCATTTGACAGGAGCTCTACTCTGCTCATCAAATCTGACAAATAAGGAGGTGATATAACAATTAAAGCACTATGGGCAGGAGTGGACCGATAAACAACACTAAAAAATAAAGGACTGTGAAATGAACAAAAAAAACAATCTGCTTAGTAAGTCGATTAAAGTCTGCATTATGTTACTTGTAGGGGCCACGTCTACGGTCGTTTTTGCACAGCAGGGAAAAGTCATTTCCAGCTATGGACCAACGAATCAGACCGAGACCTTCACTCAAATCAAAGCCGCACGTATGGCGGTGAAAAATGAACGCGCTCAACTGCAAAAGAAGTTATTAACCTCCCGCTATGATCTTTCAAAAAAGACTGCCGCAATAGACGTCATGTCAGGAGGAAAAGCCCTGCCAATTGGACCGACCGCCAACCTTCAGGGAACAACCTGGAAAGATCTTGATAAAATGACCCCCGAGCAGATCAAAGCGAAAGGGGTATTCCCTTACAAACCCCTGCCGTTCGCCGATCACGCAGAGGGAGGCATGCTTTTCCCAGAGATGATCACCAAAGCTTTACCCCGCCTCGTTCGCTTTGACCTGGATTTCGATCTGCCTGAACATATCCTGCCGGATCCGGCCCCGGCGATTTTCCTCACCACCCGACCCGACCTCGGTGATGTGGCCAAGGGACGACTTATCACCATCGACAATTACTATGAGATCTTTAACGGACTCTTAAATCCCAAACAGCTCGAAGGGTTACGTCTCCTGGTGACCCAGTTTCCCCAACAGCAATTCAACGCCACCGAAGACCGACGTACCGACAGGCCGAGCCTGGGCGTAACCTGTTTCGACTGTCATGCCAACGGTCATACCAACGGTGCAAATCATCTGGTTGGCGACATTCGGCCACAGGAATTCAGACATCGGATCGAAACCCCTACCTTGCGCGGAGTGAATGTCCAGCGTCTCTTCGGTTCTCAGCGGGCACTGAAAACAGTGGAAGACTTTACCGAATTTGAGCAACGCGCTGCCTACTTCGACGGAGACCAGTGCATGGCCTCGAAAAAAGGGGTTAATGTTCTCGAAAGGGGATCGCAAGTGCATTTCATGGCAGAATTTATGGCCCTGCTGGATTTCCCCCCGGCAACCAAGCTCGACATCTATGGTGAACTCGATCAAGCCCAGGCTACCCCCAGCGAACTGAGCGGCGAAGAGCTTTTCAATGGCAAGGCCCGCTGCTCCACATGCCACCCTGCCCCTTACTACACCGACAACAGCATGCATGACCTCAAGGCTGAACGGTTTTATAAGATGGAGCTGGCAAACGGAATGATGATGGCCCACGACGGCAGCATCAAAACATTCCCCTTGCGAGGGATTAAGGACTCCCCTCCCTATATGCACGACGGGAGATGTTTCACCCTTGAAGATACAGTGGAGTATTTCAATCTTATTCAACAACTTCACTTGAATGACCAGGAAAAGGCCGATCTGGTGGCCTTCATGCGCTCCTTATAAGGACCGGTCTCCAGGAAATCGAATGAGGGGGACGCCTGTTCCCCTCATTCCTAGGATCATCCAGAATCTACAAAAACACATTATGGCAGATAAGGGCATGAACACGATCAGGCCCGAATAGAGATGGCCTTTTATTGAACCGAAAACAAAGGAGTCAGAACAATCTTCCCTGGCAAGGAAGTGAAGGTTTGTCAGTTCAGGGTACATTATTTTAAAAGCTCGCAGACAACCATTATTGACAGGAGGTGGAGGATGTTCAACATACGGACAAAAATTCAATCACGCACCCTGGTAGCACTATTATTTATTGGCATACTGTTTCCCCCTTCCAGTTCTTTTGCTCTTGAGGAAGGCGGTTTTGTTTGCCGGGAGGAAAGCGGTGCAGTCAATGAAACATGGAATTTTATCAAACACTTTTCCTACGAACAGTATTACTGGGCAGTACCCGAGGTATTTACCACCTGGGATGCATCCTATGTCGACAACATGGATACCGCATTTTTCAGCGGACATGGCGGTAATTTTTCGATAACTACCCTTAGAAATTGCTGTGACCCGGTTAATTTTGCCGGTGGTGCAGTCTCACTTGGCGATCTGGATCTCGAATTTCTCACTATTGATGCCTGCAGTGTCGTTCCTTCGCCACTTGAACGAGCTGACTGGGCCAGCGGCTGGTGGAAAGTCTTTCACAAACTTCATCAGTTATTAAGCTTCCGCACCACCGGATGGTATGACGGAAGAGTGGAAGATCAATACGCTAAAAATCTGCTGGCTGGTCAAAAATATATTGATGCATGGTTTAATGCCGCAAATTCGGTCCGTTCCGGAACCTATCCCGGCTATTGTGCTGTCATCTGGGCCTACCCGCAAGGCAGCCATCCCGGCACCGCGAATGACACATATTACAGTCAGGCCTCTGACCCTCCCTATGATTTAGGAATCATGGCTATCACCTATCAATATTAATTAAAAAGGAGGGTTTGACAATGAAAAAAAATCAGCCCTGTTTTATACTTAACTCTTTTGTTATATTAACAATATTGGCATGGAACTATTCTTTACATGCAGCAGAAGTTACAATCATGGCAAAGGTTCCCCAGCCAAAAGCCGAGTACTCCGTCTATAAGATGGAAGGAGCTCCTGTCAATAATAAAGAGATTATAGCGCGTTGCGCCAACATAGCGAAAGTATCAGGTTTCAAATCATTTTCACGAGAGATGATGAAACCGGTAGAGGATCGCTTGGCCATGCTTGGCGACGAAATTCAACTCAGCATGAATACGAGCGGATCTGAGTTTTTTTATTCTAATTTTCCTGCCTTAAAGCTGACTGAAAAAACCGGCCGTCTGTATTCGGATGAAGAGGCTATCAAACTATCTCACAACTATTTGAAAAAAGCAGGTTTAATGCCCAGGTATGAGCAAGAATTGAAGATTGATCATGTGGGCGGTATCATGCAAATGTTAAGTAATGGAAAATCGCCGGAGAAAAAAGCTGTAGTGGTTTATTTTCGACGTGAACTCGACGGCATACCTGTTCGCAATTTCGGCTCTTCCATTACGGTGACCCTTGCCGAATCTGAGATTCCTGTGGGAGTCCAATATCATTGGCGTGAAGTTGCCTCCAGGAGCAAAGTCAGCAGTCGAAGCTTTTTAAATGCTGATGAAATAACTCAATTGATCAAGGAGGATATCAACCGTGTCTATGCAAAAGATGCCAAGGTGACTGTCGATACTGTTGCACTGGTTCTTTATGACAACGGAGGTGATTACATTCAACCTGCCTATCTATACGAGGGTATCAGCAAATCATCAGTAAGAGGTGTCAGTGACATGCCGGTTTTGGGTTATGTAGCGGCACTCAAGAAAGTATATGAACCGATTCATCACCCGGCGTATTCAGCGGAACTGAAGACTCCGACGGTCCGCATCGAAAAACCGAGTCATGATAAAGATGAATAGTAGTCATTTCCTCCCCCATTCAGCACTTCAACATGTATGGGGGATTTTCAGGAACAGTTTCCAGGTCATTTCGGGAATGGGTCCAAGTATCAAAAAATTCTTAGCATACAACGCCCTCCATTTCCTGTGGTGACCTCTACAGAAAAGGGCGCGCATAGAGAAAGGAACCAGGGACAGAACGACAAAAGTCTTTCCAATCGAGCCATTTCTCTATTTTCTCTTTGGGTACAAATATCTTTTTTGGAACAGAGAAAGTGTGATATAATCTGTTTGTGTTCCTGCGCTATTTCTTTACCCGTTGATAATTCCTCCAAACAAAAAAGACGCATGAACATCTTATGCAAAAAATTTCCCCAGCACATTTGTACCGGTTCAACCGACAAGAGACGTACCCATTCCTGAGAATCAGTTCATTAGCCACTTTCAAGCAAGATGCTGGAAAGTGATTTGTTTCATTTCACCCAGAGAGGAGAAGAATGAAAAAAATGTACAAGACATTACTCGTGGGCTCAACACTGGCTATTACAGCCATGACCCTGACAGTCACCACCATGACAGCCACGGCCGAGACCATGATCAAAAAAGAAGGGATAGAAAACCACAACGAAGCCTGGGCCCCGCATTTCCCTCTCCAATATGATTCATGGAAACAGACAATCCAGAGTGAGCAGATCGATGACATGCTCGCCAAGAAACCGCAACTGGCTGTCCTCTGGGCAGGATATGGCTTTGCCAAGGATTACAATGCCCCACGCGGCCACTTCTACGCCGTTCAGGACAACATCAACTCTCTGCGCACCGGTGCCCCGGTGGGACCAATAAGCGGCCCCATGCCCACGGCCTGCTGGAGCTGTAAATCTCCTGATGTGCCGCGCATGATGGCCGAGGTGGGTGAAATGGAGTACTTTACCGGCAAATGGGCCAAGTACGGAGACGAAATCGTCAACCCCATCGGCTGTGCCGACTGCCATGACAGTCAGACCAGCGAACTGGCCCTGTCCCGTCCCTATCTGAAAAAGGCATTAGAGGTCAGTGGAGTGAAGCTTGATGAGATCACCAAGGATGATATGCGCTCCCTCGCCTGTGCCCAATGCCATGTCGAGTACTACTTCAAAAAAACGGAGTGGACCGACAAAGGCGGCGAGCAGAAAACCGCGGCCGTGGTTACCCTTCCCTGGGCCAAGGGGCTCGGCGCTGAAGACATGGAAAAATACTATGATGAAATAGAGTTCAAGGACTGGACCCACCAGATCAGTAAGGCACCTATGCTCAAGGCCCAACACCCTGGTTACGAACTCTATAAGACCGGTATCCATGCCCGCAGTGATGTCTCCTGTGCCGACTGCCATATGCCGACCAAGAGCAAAGACGGGAAAACCTACTCCGACCATAACCTCCAGAGCCCACTCAACGATATCGAAAACATCTGCCTCAACTGTCATGACCAGGCTGAAGAGGATTTCCGAAACATAGTCGAGCAGAAACTGGAGCGCAAGGAGCAGTTGATGGAAATTGCCATGGACAACCTGGCCAAAGCCCATCTCGAGGCTGGCAAGGCCTGGGAGCTGGGAGCCACCGAGGCCGAGATGGCTGATATCCTCACAGATATCAGGCACGGCCAGTGGCGCTGGGATTACTCCATCGCCAGCCATGGTTCCTTTTTCCATGCCCCGGAAGAGACCCTGCGCCTGCTTGCCGTATCCAATGAAATCGCCCAAAGAGCACGCCTGAAACTGGTCAAGGTCCTGGCCAAATATGGTGCTGTGGACTACATGGCTCCCGATTTTTCCAGTAAAGAAAAGGCCCAGAAACTGGCCGGTGTAGACCTGGCAACGTTGGTCGCCGAAAAGCAACAGTTCAAGGCCACCCTCCTCCAGGAATGGAATACCCAGGCGGTCAAGAAGGGAAATCTGAACCTTGACTCCCGTAAGGGCATGAGCGACAAAAGCTCTTACTCCAATTAAGTCTCACTCTCCCCGAATGTAGCGGGTGTATAAAAAAGGCCCTGACCGGAACTCATTCCGGTCAGGGCCTTTTGTGTCCAGTAATTCCAACCCGATCCAGTTTCCGGACCATACAAAATCCGCACTATTTTTAACCACGACACAACGAACAATCCGCTCTATATGTGGGAGCCTACTTCAGCCGCGAATTGCTCCCCCATATACCTCAGCCAGACAAGAGGTCGCTTCACCACCGTATTCGCGGCTGAAGCCGGCTCCCACAAGGGCCTACCTACTTCACCATACTTCCCCGGCTACGATATCATGGCGATCTCAACTCTCGCTCAAGCAACCTCCGCAGCCAGAACTCAGATAAGGAGTGACATCCTATCCAAGTGGGAGCAGTTTCAGCCACGAATTGCCCCCATATAGTTCAGCCAGACAAGAGGTCGATTCACCACCGTATTCGCGGCTTCAGCCGGCTCCCACAAGGGCCTACCTACTTCACCATACTTCCCCGGTAGCGATATCATGGCAATCTCAACTCTCGCTCAAGCAAACTCCGCAGCCAGAACTCAGACAAGGAGTGACATCCCCTCCAAGTGGGAGCGGCTTCAGCCGCGAATTGCCCCCACACTCCTAAAAAAGTCAAACAGACCCCGCCCCCTGTTCGTCTAAAAGAGAAATGTTTTAAACCTGTTACAAAAACAATAACAATGTGAATCCAAAGGACCCAACCTTGCCCTCCTGCAGGGGGTGATTTTCCTTCCTCCCTTTGGCACTGGCTAAGCACCACAGGAGATGCCGATGAAGAAATTTGAACTCTTTGAGCAAAGCGAGTTCCCTTTTGTTCTCCCTGCCTCGAAAAGACAGGGAATTGAAGAGATGCAAGAGAGGGTTCTTAACAAAGAATTACCTTTCAACATCAAGGCAATAAAAGTATCTTAACCAGGGTTCTCATTGATCTACTGTGATAGTTTTCATCAACCAAGGGGAAAAATATGAAATTTTTATCGTGGTCCGCCATCTTTTTTGCAGCCTCAGTCTGCATCCTTATCCCCTTGCGCGGCCAGTCGGAAGCTGCTGACAAAGATATTCCCCTTAATCCCATCATTTCCCTACTCCTGTCAAAGAGCCTTTTTTTTACTCCTCAGAACGTGACGGTCAAGGTGGACGGTATTCAAGGGACACCGCTGACCCTGATACTGAACGACCAGGAGGAAATGACTCTTCCTGCAGACGGAAGCACCTCTTTTCAAACACAGTTGAAGAGTTTTGCCAACTATCAGGTCAAGATCAAAAATTCTCCCATCCTCCCCAATCAGGGGTGCAGGATGTCCAATGCAACGGGCATCATTGTTCTGAAGGAGGCTGTTGTCACAGTGGACTGCACCACCAACGGCTACCCGGTGGGCGGAACGGTGAGCGGTCTTGACGGGGTCGGCCTGACCTTGGCTCTGGAGGACCAGACCCATGGCGGTATCCAAAGGCGAAAGATGAAGGCAGATGGTGATTTTGTTCTGGCCGCTCTTTTGGATGGCTCACAGTACAACGTAACGATTCTCTCCCAGCCCATTGATAACTCTCAGATCTGTACTCTGGAGAATGGCAGCGGAACAGTATCCGGAGGAGCTGTGACCGACCTTGCCGTCTCCTGTACGACGAGAGCAGTGAAGATGAACATTACTCGGTTCGGACTTCTGAGCGGTGATAGCGTACCCATTGCAGACAATGCTCCCGGCTGGATTCCAGAGCCCACCTTTTCTGTTTCAGGGGGAACCGATGGGAGCCTGCTGAAGATGACATCAGCCTGGGTGGTGGATGGCGATGCCTATGATTTTTCGATTGTTGGCACATCACAAGATGGGAAAGAATGCGCGCTCACCAATCGCAGCGGAATCGCCGATGACCTCATTACCATGGAACTGCACTGTTATCCGGCAAGCTCCAGGACGGTCACTATAGGCGGCAACGTTGATGGTCTCGGCCTCAACATGATCACCCCTACCACTATCACCCTGAGCCTCAACAACGGCTTGGAGTACCTGGATGTCAGCGGACCCAGCGATGCAAACGGGCAGGACTTCACCTTTAACCTTTCCCTGTACCCATTGCGCGTGGTCGACGGCAGTGTCGTCCCCAATATCTATTCCGTATCCATTGCCAAACAGCCCCAAAGCGCGATCTGTACCGTGGAAGCCAACGCCACGGGTAACACGACCGTCGATGTCACCGATGTCCATGTCGCCTGCGTTCCCTATGTGGAGCCTGTAGCCCAGATGAGCCCAGGCATATTTGTCCCCAATGCCGGACCGCTGGACGCAAGCCTGACCACTCTCGGGGATGCACCCAGCGTCACCTATAGCTGGGGTTCCTCTTCTGTCCATGATTTTTCGTTTACCAACAACGGGACAACAGATCCACAGGGTGTCACCATCCATACGGACCTGCTGGAAGACCCTCTTTATCTGGATGAAGCCTCCTGTGTCGATGATCCCCTCTGTTTTACAGATATCATCTCCAACGGCTTCTCAATCGACGCCACTGTCGCGGACACCGGTATCAACCTTTATGTCGTTGATAGTGGAGGGCATGAATCGTCAGACAGTGAAACCACATATGTCTATGACGAAAACTATGCCTATGTCAAAAGACTCGGAACAGGAACTGGCGCTTCACCCGATAACGCCGCTGGGGATATTAAAGTAGCTATTGCCTATGCAAAAGCCAACGGCAAGAGCAGGGTCGCCATTGCCCAAGGAACCTATACCATTAACATCGACAATGGTCCTGTCACCATGGTTGAAGGAGTATCCCTCTACGGTGGGTATTCCGCTTCCACCTGGGAGTATGATCCGAAAACGTATCGAACAGAAATAAGGGCCCAGGGGACAGGAGTAATCGCCGATGTAACACCTGCCAACCCGATCAGCACTGTTATTGCCGGGTCTGGTATCACTGAAGCAACTTGGATTCAGGGACTCAATATTTATGGCCCGCTGCTTTTAAATAAGGCACCGGTCACCGCTCTGTTCATTACTGGTGGAAATGTGACGGTGCAGGATAACACTCTTGTCAGCTCCAACCAAGGTGCTGGAGGATGGACCGGTCTAACCATTGCCGATCGGAGTAACTCACTCATTAGAAACAACATTATTATAGCTGATGACGGTCCTTTTGCGGAATTAAGTGAGGTGATTCGCTCTGGAACCGGAATAGTAATTTACGGAGCTGCCCCCACCATTGATTCTAACCGTATCCGTGGTGGCGGTGTCCGAGGAATTGGAGTGACAGTCTATGATGCTATGCCAAATATTTTCAACAATACCATCATCGGTTGTGAAGACAAGACCATGTCTCAGGTCTGTTATGGTGTTGAATATTTAGGTGGGCAGTCGCTTGCTGGCGGTAAACTCTATAACAACACCATCTTTGGCGGCAAGTCCTATACTGATTCAACAAGTAATCTCGGAGTGCAGAGTGTAGCTGTCATTACCTCCGGCATTTGGGCATCACCAGAAATTGTGAACAATATTCTCTATGCTCAAAATAATACAGTAGGGGCAGAAATAAAAACTGAGAACCGAGCTACCTGTATTGCAAGCCTGAGTATCTCGCCTGGTGCTCTCCCCGCCAGTATCTATAATAATGCATGTATTCGTGGTCAAGAAACCTGTTTTCATAACTTGCAGGTCCGAGATTCTCGGAATATGTGGGAAAAGGCTTGGGATACAATGACGGAGAATGTCTCTTCATACGGACCCATTGGTCTATTAGCTTTTCCAGCTGGGGTTTTACAGTATTCTCTTGTAGAGACTGCAGCTCAGTACAATTGGGTGTGCCGCACAGCAGCAGATTCTAATTTTGATGTTTTTTGGGAACAGTTGTCAGATACTCTTAAAGAACAATATGAAACTGCATTTGAATTCTTCGACTACCATCTGGAATGGCTGCCATCAGGTGGCAACGTCGACGTAAATGATCCTAACTTTTTTGTCGACATCGACGGACCGGATAATAATTTCTCCACCATTGAAGACAACAACTGGAACCTGACCGGTTCAGCCCCTGTCGCGATTATCGAGGGCGGTAAATGTCTGGCACCTGAAGTCTTTCGTGATATGGACCGGGGCGCCAGCCGTACACCTCTCTGGAGCGCCGCCTCCGGCTGTTTTGAGGAGACAGGCTACTCCATGGGCGCTTATGAATATAATTATTGAGTTAACAACTCTCCGGTGAAATGATACCGGGGAGTTGTTTTGCCACAGAAATTGCTCTGGGGGAATTTATAAGATAGCAGTGATGATTTATACATTTTATGTTTTTCCGGATCTGTCAAACTTTTGTTATCCCCCAGCAAAGCCGGGGGATAACCGTAAGGAAATTATCCTTCCAGATTGATTTTTTGAGATATATTTTTGTAATGTTGCAACAATAGCAATCTGGTGTCCAATCAAGGAGATAAAATGAAAAATAAATTATCGGCTTTGTGCCTTGCCAATGTGTTATTTTTTAGCACTGCCATAATGGCTTCCGACAAAGTCGTCATTATTCCTATGGGGGCTACCACTAATATTGAAGCCTCAATAAACTGGCAGGGAGAATGGGCGGATGGCGTACCCTACGCTAACGGGGACGCAGTTCAGTACCAGGGAAGCAGCTATCTTTGTGTTGCCAACCATATATCTTCTCCTGTTGATTCTCCACCCCATGCCTATTGGGATTTAGTGGCCTCTGTCGGAGCCGAGGGGGGCGAAGGTCCGGCCGGTCCGAAAGGTGATACTGGCGATACCGGCTCTCAGGGGCCAGCAGGTGTTCAGGGTGACGCAGGCGATACCGGTCCTCAGGGACCAGCAGGTGTTCAGGGTGACACAGGCGATACCGGTCCTCAGGGCATCAAAGGTGATACTGGCGATATTGGTCCTCAGGGTCCTGCCGGAGCTGATGGTATAACTGGCCCCGCCGGTGTTGATGGTGTTGATGGTGTTGATGGCATCAACTGCTGGGATTTGAACGGTAATGGCGCATGTGATCTAAAGAGTGAGGATGTGGACAAAAATGGTTTTTGCACTGTACTAGACTGCCAAGGACCAGAGGGTCCAGCCGGCCCCGTTGCCGGTACAGATGGGCAACTTGTCTATAACGATAACGGCAGCGCAGCTGGTTCTGAAATATATTATGATAAGAGTACAGACAATGTCGGAATCGGTGTAGTTCCGACCTCATCTTATCAGCTTAGCGTGACGGGTGACGTTACAGACTCAGCTACCGGTCTGTTTGAAAATATAAGCAATTCAAGTGTTGGCTGGGCATTATATGGTAATGCCTTTGGCAACGGAGGTACCACTCACTATGGCGTATATGGGACGGCAAGTGGGGCCACTACTAACTATGCGGGGTATTTCAAGGGAGACACGGTTATCACCGGAAATGCTGCCATAGGCACAACACCATTGACCTCCACAAGACTGAAAGTTGAAGCCACTACTGAAAACATCGGCACTTCATTGGCCGGTTTTTATAACAATCCAAATAACTCCACAGGTTCCACGAGTATCGGCTTGCAATCTGAAGTAAAAGGCGTTGGAGGTGTCCATCATTACAGTATATCAGGTGAAGCCAGCGGAGCAGAAACTGATAATATTGGAGGAAAGTTTAATGCCAATGGTGACAGTACAAATTACAATATGGGTGCGGCCGGCGATGCCAGTGGCTCACAAGGCCTAAATATCGGTGGAAACTTTTCAGCAAACTCCGCAGTAGGTATTCAAAATCGTGGTGTTGCTGGATATGCAAGCAGTGGTTCAGAAAATTATGGTGGTTATTTTGAGTCGTTTTATGCCGGATCCTCAACTGATGGTTCAGTAGGTTACGGTGCTAAGGGCAAAGCCACTGGAGGTTATTCTGCTTTCGGTGTTTATGGCGAAGCAAGCGATGCCGTGTACTCTTATGGTGTCTATGGAATATCTTCTGCTTCTAATGGTATCGGTGTTTATGGACAAAGTTCCTTCCGTGCCGGCTATTTTGCTGGAGATGTTTATGTAACAAAGGATGTTTCAGCCCTTTCATTCACAGACAGAACCCCATACCCCAAAGACATACAGACTGCCTACGATGCGGTCCTCTCCATGCAGAGGCTTCCTGAGGGCGAATACGATGCGTTTGACAAAGAAAACCAGCTTGACCATTCTACTTTGCATGAATTTGTAAAATCTAAAGACGGTGAACACAGAGATCTTTCTGCCACCGTCTCAGCCCAAAATGAAGTAATCAAAGACCTGATCAAGAGGATAGCGCAGCTGGAAGCTCAACAGGCTGCACAATAAATACAGATAATGATAGATAACTAAAAACGGCAAAGCTTTCTTACTGGTGGGCTTTGGCGTTTTTTGTTTATAACGACGGCAATCCGCCTCAAAAAAAGGTGCGCATGAGAGCATGCCCAAAAGGGCTCACCCATTAGAAGACCCCTTGTTGTGAATGTGTGGTAGAGAAAAATATGTCTAAACCACTACGCAGAGAATATCCAGGCATGGTATCACGTTATGAACCGGGGCAGGCGAAGAGAGAAGATATTCCTCTCGTCCAACTACTATGAACTTTTCAGTGCCGTTCTTCAGGAAACCGTTGAAATGTTTCATCTCAAAGTCTCCGCCTACCGCCTCATGTCTAACATTACCATCTGCTACTCCACGCCCCGGACGGCAACATATCCCGCGACATGAGGCATATCAACTTGCCCTTTTTTCTTTGTGATAATTACTATTTTGTAGGAATGAACGTTGGAATTATTTCAAAATATGATGTGAAAATAGGTAAATATACCCATTTTCAAATTAATCAATCTGTGGTTAACTTAAAATATAGTTAATTTTAAATTCAATTAAAAGCCAAACTTTGAGCGATCAAAGGACGGAAAGCTACGGGACTATACCAGTCAGCCGGGTTGCAAATTTAATGCAGCCCGGCTTTTTTTTTCTGTCCAATCAAAGAAGGCATTGTTTTTACCTAGTGAGTAACCATGTGAACGGGATTAGCAGTTAAAGGAAAAATAAGGGGTGTCATAGGTTTTTATCACTGTCAGGCCAGGTCAGGGCAAAGGAACATGCGGCTTGTCCCCTGTTATTTCTTTGATAATGAAGACGCCAAGATAAAAGAATCAAAAGGTGTTTGCAAAAATACAACGGTGTTTCCATGCTCAAGAACAAACAACAGATCCTTGTTGCTATTGAGGCTTTTTGGGATGACGGCCAGGAATATGTTGTTTAGAGCCGATGGTTCAAATGATAAAAGAAAATTTTGAATTTATCAAACTGAGGAAAAAAAATTATTTGAAACACCCAAATACCCTACCGACAGAGGATTGATCACTGAAAAGAAGAATTAATAGAACCCTTCAAAGTTAGCCAGTCATGGCTATGTTGCAGATCGTTATTTTCACAAATGAGGTCCTTTTTTTTGACAACTCAGGCCTTTGTAAAGAACGTTTTCAGAAGGAATGAAAAAGACGGAAAAATCACCGAAAACTTTTTTTGATAGAAGAGATATGGAACAAAAGCATCCATTGCCGCAGCAACTCCAGAATAAGAAGGGGGAACACCACTAACCCAGAAAGGAACCTGCCAGGCACCCACACCATCAATAAAAGGAGGTTAATGTTATGAAGATTCAGACTGTTACTCCCACAACAGTAACTGCGGTTCTGGTTTGCCTACTCGCTTTCGGAGGTGGCGCTATCGAAGCCATGGGTGAAGAAGGCGCCGGCAACAATTTGTCCTATCCGGCTGTATTGATAGACGGGCCTTCCATTGACCCACACTTTACCATTCAGGGTGAAGTACTTGGTGAGACCTATTCGTATGGCTGCGAAGGCAGTGAAATGTACGATGTATTCACCTATCCCAATACCTCTTGTGTCGATGACCTGGCAACTCCGACAATTTATTATACTGCGGCGGAATGTACAGCGCCAGGCGGCAAATGCGAAGGCAAATCGGTTACTCGCATGTACTGGCAGAAGGAGGAAGACAACACGTGGAGCTCTCAGGTTACAGGTGTGCCCACTACAGGCAGCGCTCCCGTCAATGTCCGCTACGTGGATTGGGGCGACAGCATCGAAGTGGTAAACTGGAACGATTACTCAGTGCTGCGTGTGGAAACGCAACCTTTTATCGATCTGGGCCAGGATGCGTTGATTGAACTCCCTCCAGGTACACCACAAACCCAGACAGGGTTCCAGATGTGGCATGTATCCGGCCAGGGGATTACCGAGCAGTGGGGCGCACGGGTTGAGGAAGATGCTGGAGTGAGGGGGCTGCCCTATGTTTATCAGTCACCTAATGCCATTATTAACGCGGGGACCGCTGACCTCTATCTCACCAAGTTGTTTCCTGTGGATGACGATGATCCTGACTACAAATGCCCTAAAATGGGGGGAGACCAACCTCCTGCGTATCCTGCAGACTATCCATTTGACCCTGCTTGGATAGCAGGTGAAGGGTGGTCGGGTTCCTGCAACCTCCCAGTTGTGCCGTACACGCTCGAACAAAATGTCTCTGGGAAGTTTGTCCATGGGTACAACTGGCGGATGCGCGATCTTCCAGATCACTTAGACACGTGTGTGGATCAGGCATGGCATAAAACCGGATGGTGGCGCCTGACATATGTCCCTAACGGGGACAACTCAAAGATGTTGTTCACCGACAACACAGTGACGGGCCCCCCGGTGATACCGCCTGCTATACCAACTGCTTTGTCGACTTTTTTGTCTCTCTCAGAGGAAAGCGACGAAGATGACGATGAGGCATCGTTATATACCCCGGTCGTTGATGTTGCCAATAACCTGACCTATATCGATATCTGTATCGTCGAGAAAAAAGATACTGATCCAGATGGATATTATGTAGTTTCGAGCGTAAACGTAACAGGAAGCGGAGCAATTTTCCCGGAAGGATATCAATGGGTTGAAAAAGACGAAACTCTCTCGTTTGTCCTGGATCCGGCTACCGGTTATTATTTGGGTGAAATAGAAGGGACCTGTCCAGCAGGTGCGCCGCCGAGTGACAATGGTGACGGTACCTGGGATTACACGACTGGCAGTATTAAAAGTGACTGTACGGTTATTGCGAATTTCTATGGATATAGTCCGGTTAGCCTGACGGTAAACACGATAGGACCCGGTACGGTAGTAAGCAATCCCTCAGGTATTGACTGTGGGGCCCTATGCATAGGATCCTATCCTGCTAATACGGAAGTAACCCTGACCGCCACAGCGGATACAGACTACGTCTTTGATGGCTGGAGTGGAGATTGTACGGACGACGGAACGGTGGAGACCAAGGTGACCGTGGATACGGCAAAAATCTGCACAGCCACCTTTACAGAGCCATCATATACCATCACTGCCTCAGCGTTGCCCACTGCCGGGGGGGAAGTAATCTGCGCCCCGAATCCTGTTGACCCTGGTTCCACCTCAACCTGTACAATCACCACGAATCCGCACTATACCCTTGATACTGATATAGAGGGCACCTGCGGCGGTGAGCTTGCGCTTGACGGAATTACCTATACGACAGACGAAATCATAGATGACTGTACGGTCGTAGCGAATTTTGTCGCTGACCAGTTCAACCTGACGGTGACCCTTGATGGAGCAGGCACGGTAACCAGCAGTCCTGCAGGTATTGACTGCGGAACTAACTGCATCGAAGCCTATGATTACAATACGGTGGTGAGTCTGACCGTCGAAGCGGATGCAGACTCCGTCTTTACTGGATGGAGCGGGGATGCGGACTGCTTGGACGGAACGGTGACCATGGATGAGGCAAAGAGCTGCACGGCGACCTTTACAGAGGCACACATCATCACTGCTATCGCATCGCCCACTGCCGGGGGAGGAGTAAACTGCGCCCCGAATCCTGTTCCCGATAGTTCCACCTCAACCTGTACAATCAGCCCAAATCCGTACTATACCATTAATACAGTAACGGGGACCTGTCCATATGTTGCGGATCCGAGTGACAATGGTGATGGTACCTGGGATTACACTACTGGCAGTATTGAAACTGACTGTACAGTCGTAGCGAATTTTGACATAGACCAGTTCAGCCTGACGGTGGACACTGATGGCCCCGGTACGGTAAGCAGCAGTCCCTCAGGTATTGCTTGCCCGGGCGACTGCAGCGAAGGCTATGATGCTAATACGGAAGTGACTCTGACCGCCACACCGGATGCAGGCTCAGGTTTTGACGGATGGAGCGGGGATGCGGACTGCTCGGACGGCGTGGTGACCATGGATGCGGCTAAGAACTGCACAGCCACCTTTACAGAGCTATTATACACCATCACCGCCTCCGCATTGCCAGTTGACGGAGGAGGAGTAAGCTGCGCCCCCAATCCTGTGCCTGACAGTTCCGCCTCAACCTGTACAGTCACTCCAAATCCCTACTATTCCCTTGAGAGCGTAACGGGTACCTGCGGCGGCACGCTTGTCGGAAGTCTCTATACGACAGACG
>Ga0180008_1000571_pt1 | contig 29705 bp, 20 predicted proteins | sample MM_PW_MetaG_FD_121121 | JGI IMG/M metagenome (GOLD analysis project Ga0180008, IMG submission 121121) | Groundwater microbial communities from the Aspo Hard Rock Laboratory (HRL) deep subsurface site, Sweden - MM_PW_MetaG | ecosystem: Environmental > Aquatic > Deep subsurface > Groundwater... | reverse complement strand
GGAAGCCAGGCGGGCCGAGCTCGCGGCGCGCTACGGCTCGGAGAAGCGCGGGGCCGAGCGCCTGGCCCGGGAGCTCGAGCGGGCCAAGGGCGAGATCCATATAGTCATCCTGTCTAAGATACTGGACGAGGCTAGCGCCTGGCTATTGAAGCCTGCGACCCCGGCTTAAAGGGCGTAGCGCCCCGATACGAGCGACCGCTCAAGGAGCCGCCATGAGGACCTCGATTAAACGACCGGCCATTGCGTTGGCCTTGATATGCTCGCTCGCGGGCGCGGCCTCGGCCATGCCTAAGGACGCGACCTTCGTCGCCGAGGGCCCGAATTACGTAGCCGAGGCCGGAGGCGAAGGGGATACCGAGGCCGAGGCCCAGAATGACGCGCTCCGCGCCGCGATAGCCGTGGTCATGGAGTCGCTCGGGAAGGACCGCCTCTTCTCCGAGCTGTTCCTGAAGAATCCCCCCGTCACGATGGAATGGAAGCGGCTATCCTCCGTGAAGGGAGCCGCGTCGACGACGGTCCGTGTCCGGCTCGTCGTCGACGACGAGTCGTTAAGGCTCCTGTATAACGCCTCGTACGTATCGACCGTATCGACGATGCTTGACGGCGCCGAGGCGCGGCTCGCCGACGCCGAGCGCCTGGGCCTTGACGCGCGGAAAGCCGAGTCCGACGGGCAGCTGGGCCGCGCTATGAGCCTGTACTGGCAGTCCCGCGACGCCTGCGATACGGCCCTGGACCTCCTGTCGCCCATAGGCGACGCGGCCGTCTTCTCCACGACGGGCAAGAAGAAGGCCCCCGAGCTCCGAGAGGTTATAGCCGCGGTCAGGGGCTCGGCCGTCTCGGGGTACGATCGCATCAAGGCCGCCGAGCGGGGCCTCGCCGAGGACGAGGAGCTTTCGTCCGCCCTATCGGCCCTCGAGGCTATCGAGGGCGAAGTCGCGGCCGCCGAGACCTGGTCGCAGGGCGTCGCTCCTCGCGCGGCGAGGATCGAAGGGACGCCGAAGGCCGAGCTCCAGGCGTTCAGCGACGAGCTCGGAGCCAGGTACCGCGCCTTGTCGGACGCTCGCCTAGCGCTCGGCCGCGTGGAGGAGAGCGTACCTAGGTCGAAGGAGATCCTGCGCTCGCGCATAGAGGTGGCGCGCAGGCGCGTAGACGGCATAGCCGACTACGCTAGGAAGACGAAGGCAGGCGTAGACCGCGAGATACGCGATCCCGCCATCGCGAGGGCCCGGCGGTCCCAGAATATTCGGTGGGTCTTCCTCCACGAGCCTAGCGGGGCCTTGGCCCTCAGGGTATATACGCCGTTCGGTATCGATCCGGCGGCCAAGGACATACGGCTCGTGGATACCGAGCGCTTCGAATTCAGCCTGCGCTCAGAGGGCGCCTTCGGGAGGGATAAGGGCGTCTGGATCGCCACGGCGTTCCGCAAGGACGACGCGGCGCTCTCGACGCCGAACTCCGCGGGCGACGCCGTCAAGAACACAGGGTACTCCCAGTACATCGACCTCGGCTTCTACGGCAACGGACTCTTCGGGGCTGGCTTCTCCTGGGACTGGCTACGGGACGTCGATCGAGAAACGGTAGGGAAGCGTCCCGCCTTAAGGCTGCTCATCGGCGGCATGAGCGAGTCCCGGGACGAGGCGGCGGCGCTCGCGGTGCTCTCATGGGAGTTCCCGTACGAGTCGGAGACCTTCGAGTGGGCCAACGTGCTAAACGTCGGGCTCGACGCGTTCCTGCGCCTCGGAAAGGCAGTGGAGCTGGATGCGGGCGTGGCGCTCCGGACGCGCGAGAATTCGGAGGAAGGCTACGACACGAGCCTCCGGTACTCCATAGGCGCCGGCTTCCGCCTGCCAAAGCCCTTCCTCTGGGGGCTCGAATACGCCGGCCACGCGTCCGCCCCCGCTGGCTTCGATTTCGATAGGAGCGGCTCCTATATCAGGATGTTCGTCGAGTATTCCCTCTAAGCGCCTGCCGTAAATACGCTCATGCCCCGGCCCGCGCGGGCCGACAATTGAAGTGCATGAGCGTACGATCCAAACCCTTCGCCGTATTCTGCCTATCCGTCTCGTTCTCGGTGGCCGTCGCGACCCTCGCGGTGGCGGCCGATCCCCTCGTCCACACCGTTAGGAAAGGCGAGACGCTCTACGCGATCGCGAAGCGATACGACGTTTCCGTCGATTCCTTGCTTCGGACGAACGGTATAGCTGACGCTGGTCGCCTGATAATAGGCATGAAGCTGACCATCCCCGGTTCATCGTCGCCATCGGGAAGCGTTCCCGAGGCGGCTATCCGCTCCTCGAGGGAGTATACTGTAATCAAGGGCGATACCCTCTACGGTATAGCGAAGGCTCACGGCGTATCGGTAGACGAGATAGTCAAGGCGAGCGGCATGGCCACGACCGTTATCAAGGTCGGACAGAAACTGAAGATACCCTCGATCTCGAGTCCCGTCGCGAGCTCGGGCGCTACGCCCGTTCCCGGCGCGTCGTCGCCTGGGGGCACTTCGGGCGGGACGTCGGGAGGTACCGCCGGGGCTACCGCGACCACGGCCGCCCCAGCGCCTGGCGCGCCGACGACCCCGGCCATCCCCTCGAGCATAGCGGGTAAATCCTGGCCCGTTCAGGGTTCAGTGTCGTATTTGCAGGGCAAGTTGAACGGCGTTTCGATTAGCGCCGAACCGGCCTCGCCGATCCTGGCCATCAGATCGGGGACCGTAATATCCGCCGGGCCGTTCAGAGGGTACGGCCTCGTCGCCTACGTCGAGTCGCCGGACGGCCTCGTGTACGTATACGGAGGAGCCGCTTCGTTAACGGTCCGGCTCGGCGATAGGGTCCGCAAGGGCTCGATGATAGGCAAGGTCGCCTCCGATGAAGACGCGGCCGCCATCCTCTTCGTCTTCAAGGACGCGGATACCATCGACCCCAATATCGCTCCTCGAGACTAGCATATATTGTATGTATCTAAGTTGATATATACTATTTCCTAGTTTAAAATTTTATACTTCCACTGAAAAAGTTAAAATAAAATATTTTCGACGAATTTTGCGGAAAAGCCTTGATTTTCGAAATGTTAAGTATAAACTTCCATTCACGTCTCTTTGCAATTCGGGTATTTTTCTTAAGTTACGACCTACTAGGTCAGTATGGGAGACTTCATGAGCGAAAGCGTACTGGAACGAACGACAGCCGTTAAGCGTATCAAGAAGACCAAGCCGATGCTCCTACAGAAAAAGCCCAAGAAGATGAAGGCAGCCAGGGAGACTGACCCCTTAGCGCTGTATCTCAAGCAGATTTCCCGCTTTTCCCTACTCAGCGCCGATGAGGAGATAGAGCTAGGCGGGCGCATCCAGAAGACGAGGAACGCCATCGCCGCCCTCGACCTGATAGCCGACGAGGGCTCCCCGGAGCACGAGGGAAGGGCGGCCCTCCGCCTAGCGAAGGAAGCGGAGCTTCTCGCGTGCAAGCATAAGATGATCTCGAGCAACCTGCGGCTGGTCGTATCGATAGCCAAGAACTATCAGCACCGCGGGCTATCGCTCCTCGATATCATCGACGAGGGGAACATCGGCCTCATCGAGGCCGTGGAGCGCTTCGACTATACGCGCGGGTGCAGGTTCTCTACCTACGGGACCTGGTGGATCAGGCAGGCCATAATAAAGAGCCTCGCTGACAAGGGCCGGGTCATACGGATCCCGATCCACATGCTCAATACCATCAAGAAGTGCTATTTCGTCGCGAAGCAGCTTACTCAGGACCTAGGACGAGATCCGCAGGCCGACGAGCTCGCGGAGAAGCTCGGCATGGACTCGAAGAAGGTCAAGGAGATAATGAAGCTGTCCCAGGAGACGGCCTCCCTGGATACGACCGTCGACGAGGACAACGTCACCCACCTGTCCGATCTGATCAAGGACGAGAACGCCGCCGAGCCTTTCGAGGAAGTATTCTGCATGACGCTGCAGGACACCCTCGACGGAGTGCTCAAGAGCCTTAACCAGCGCGAGATAACCATCATCACCCTCCGCTTCGGCCTGAACGGGGAGGGGCCCCTCACCCTCGAGGAGACGGGGAAGCTCTTGGGCATTACCAGGGAGCGGGTACGGCAGATCCAGGAGAAGGCAATCCAGAAGCTGAAGGACCTGCGTCGCCTCGACGAGTACCACGAGATATCGTAGAGATAACGCGCGACGCGGAAGGCCGGGGCGAAGGATCCTAGGGAATTCCCTAGCCGCCTCGGCCTTAATAGTCCCTGACTTAAGAGTCCCCGCGTTGCTCGCTTCCTCATCGGTCGCCTGGCCGGTCGCTCAGGGCTCAGCCTGATCGTAGCGCCGGCCGCCCCGACGATATTCTTCCTTGCATCCCTCGATAGCCTGCTATACTAGGCTCGATGCGTAACGACTACGAGCTCGTGAACCATGACGACCATCTCGCGGTGAGGGTATTCCTCCACGACGTCGTACGGTCCCCGCGGCATTGGCACGAGGACATAGAGATTCTCTTCGTAATCAAGGGCTCGATCAAGGTGATCCTGGGCGCCGAGGAGATAGCCGTCCCGGCGAAGGGCCTTTGCGTGGTGAATAGCTATCAGGTCCACCACGTCGAGGCCATAGAGGACAACCTGACTCTCGCCCTCCAGATAGATCCTGACTACATTGACGAGCGCTCCCCGGGCTTCAAGGGCCTGCGCTTCACGCCCGTTCCATTCGAGGGCCGCCCGACGGGCGAGTCCGACGAGCTGCGCCGAGCGATAGCCGAGATCATGAGCGCCGTCTCGAGGAAGGGCCGGGGTTACCTGAGCCTGGCGAACCAATGGCTCTTCAGGGTAGCCTTCCTCCTGGAGTCGGCCTGCGTAGACCCCGGCCTTCGCCCTACGGTCATAGTCGCCGAGGAGGTCCGGCTCCGCCGGATAACCGACTTCATCGAGCGAAACGCCGGCGAGGAGATAAAGCTCGGCGACCTCGCCTCCTTCGCTAACCTCAACGCCCAGTACCTGTCGCGCTATTTCTCCAACCACATGGGCGTCACCCTCTCGAAGTACATCGCCTCGATCCGCGCCCGCAACGCCTTGGAGCTCCTGGAGACTAGTTCCAAGGCGATAACGGATATCGCCCTCGAGTGCGGCTTCCCCAACCTGAAGGCTTTCTACGCCGCGTTCAAGGAGAATTTCGGCAAGATGCCCAAGGACTACCGCGCCGTCGCCCCGAGGCGCGCGGGCGCTTCCGCCGGTTCGGGCGGGCGGGCGGTCGACGTTTTCGATTACCTGCAGATCGATACGACGGCCGGCCTCGCGACCCTCTACGAGTACCTCGATACGGCCGCTACCTCGCGCGCTCCGGCTCGGTCGGAGCGCCGCGGTATAGCCCTGGACGCGGGCGAGGGCCTCGGCCCCGCGCCGCGGGACGCGACGAGGATGGCGGCCTTCGGGCGGGCCGTCGAGGGCTTGCGGGCGGAATGGCGCGATCAGTTCCGCATGCTGCAACGGGAGATCGGCTTCGACATGGTCAGGTTCCACGGCATCCTTAACGACGAGATGCTCGTGGCCTCGCGAAAGGCCGACGGGAGCCTCGACTTCGACTTCGGCCACGTCGACGAGCTGTTCGACTTCCTGCTCGAGAACGGAGCGCGGCCCTTCCTCGGGCTCGATTTCATGCCTGGCGCCCTGGCGAGCGCCGACAGGACGATATTCCGATGGGAAGGAAACGTGAGCCCGCCCTCCGACCTCTCCGAGTGGCGCGCCCTTGTCGAAGCCTTCATCGGGCACCTCGGCGCGCGCTACGGCCGCCGGGAGCTCCGCTCCTGGCGCTTCGAGGTATGGAACGAGCCCGATCTCGAGGGCGTCTTCTGGTCGGGTAGCAGGAATGAGTTCTTCGAGTTCTTCGCCGCCACCTTCGAGGAGCTCAAGTCGTTCGATCCCGGGCTCTCGGTCGGCGGATGCGGTTTCACGCAGTGGGGCATCCTGGATACCGACTGGCTCGACTATTTCGAGGCGTCCTGCGCGAGGCGCGGCATCATGCCTGACTTCGTGAGCTATCACGTCTATCCTCTGGAAATCGTCTCCGATTCTTTCGACGTAGCGGCCTTCGTCGACGAGTGGCACGGCCGGTTCGATATCCCGGATTCCCGCTACTGCCTACGCATGGGCGGGCCCGACGCGGTGAGCGAGACGATGCGCCTCGTCGGCGAGCGGCTCGACAGGGGGCCCTTCGCCGCCTTGCCCCGCTACGTGAGCGAATGGAACTCGAGCCCTAACTCGCGAGACCTGGTGCACGACTCGGCCTTCATGGGCGCCTTCGTCGCGCGCAACCTCGCTTCCTGCGCCGGCCTATCGGCGGGCATGGCCTGGTGGGTCTTCACCGATATCTTCGACGAATTCGGGCCGGGGAGCGGCGAGTTCCACGGAGGCTTCGGGCTCTGTACCAAGCACGGCGTCAGGAAGGCCTCCTGGCACGCCATGCGCATGCACTCGCGCCTCGAGGGAGAGCTGCTCGGGAGGGGCGAGGGGTGGCTAGCCGCGAGGGGAGCGGACGGCGCCGTCCGCCTGCTCCTCTATAATTATCGCCACTACGACGCCGCCTATTCGCGGCTGGACGCCTCGCGCCTATCTCGCCTGAGCCGATACGAGGTCTTCGAGCCGGGCGACGATATCGAGTTCGCCGTCGACATAGCGGGCCTCGACGGCGAGAGGACGGTCAAGGTCAGCCGAATAGGCCGGGCCGCCGGTTCGGCCTTCGACCGGTGGCTGGCGATGGGCCATCCCGACGACCTGCGCGGCGACGCCCTGCTCGCCCTGAGGCACGCCTCCGAGCCTGCCCTGCGTATCGAGCGTATCGACGCCTCCGGGGGCCTCAGGCTGTCCGAGCGCCTCGAGGCCCACGACGTGGCGCTGGTAGAGATCCTGCCTATCTGAACGGCCCCAAAGGCGGCGCGAGGCGTATCGTGGGGACGCGCTCCCTTCGCGAAGGCCGCGCGCTCCCTATCGTCGCTTACTATCCATTCTTGACTCGCCCGCTCGCCGCTTCCGCCCTCGGCTGCCCCCCGCCCAGGCGCGGAGGTCAAATCGCGGAAGGAATCTCGCAAAATAGCGGAAGGCGCGCTCTTCGAATCCGGGCGATAGTGCTTGCGCGCTCGCCTCGCCGTAACGCGGACCGGAGAGCGCGGGCCCCGGGCCCCGCCCGGATTAAGGAGAATGGCGATGAACGTCGATATTAGCGCGGAGCCCTTCAACCTGTCCGCGGAGGATGCCGCGTGGGTGAAGGATACCCTGGCCGGCATGAGCCTCGAGCGGAAGGTAGGCCAGCTTTTCTTCCTGGAGGGCGTCATGGCCGGCAGGGCGAAAATAGTGAAGTCGATAGAGGAATACGGGCCCGGCGGCGTCATGTACCGGACCGCCCCCTCGGGCGTGATCGCCGCCGACCACCGCGCGCTCCAGGCGAAGTCGGCCATCCCGCTTTTCCTGGCCGCTAATATCGAGGCGGGCGGCAACGGCCTGGTCACCGACGGCACCCAGTACGGCACGCAGATGCTCGTCGGCGCGTCGGGCGACAGCGACAACGCGAGGCGGCTCGGCGAGGTCGCCGCTAGCGAGGCTGCGGCGGTCGGCGGCAACATGGCCTTCGCGCCCATCGTCGACATCAACTGGAACTGGCGTAACCCTATCACTAATACCAGGTCGTACGGCGACGATCCGGAGCTCGTCGGGCGGATGGGCGCGGGCTACGTCCGCGGCGCGATGGCCGCCGGCTGCGCCGTCACGATCAAGCACTTCCCGGGCGACGGCTGCGATGGACGCGACCAGCATATCGCGACGACCGTCAACAGCCTGAGCTACGACGACTGGATGGCGACCTACGGCGAGGTGTATAGGGAAGCGATCGCCGCCGGAGCGAACGGCCTGATGGTCGGCCACATCGCCTTTCCCGCCTACGCCGATAGGGTCGCCCCCGACCGCCCCGGGATACGGGACCTGCCGGCCACGCTCTCGCCCGTTATCGTAACAAGGCTCCTCCGCGAGGAGCTCGGCTTCAAGGGCCTTACGATGACCGACGCCTCCCTCATGACCGGCTTCCTGGAGAAGATGCCCAGGAGCGAGGCCGTCCCCGCGAGCGTCGCGGCCGGCTGCGACATGTTCCTGTTCCAGAAGGACCTCGCGGAGGACTTCGGCTTCATGATGGCCGCGGTCAAGGACGGCCGCCTGACGACGGAGCGCGTCGACGAGGCGGTCACGAGGATACTCGCGGTGAAGGCCCAGCTCGGCCTGCACCGCAAGTCGCCCGCCGAGCTCGTGCCGGGGGACCTCGACGCGGCCATGAAGGCCCGCCACGCGGCCTGGGCGCGGGAACTCGCCGACGAGGCCATCACCCTCGTCGATGACGGGCAGGGCCTCCTCCCCCTCGACCCCGTGAAGCGGCGCAGGATAGCCTACATCCCCATCGGCGGCGAGGCCGACTTCATGGATATGCTGAAGAAGCTGCCCGGCGTCAAGGGCGCCCTGATCAAGGCCGCCGCCCGTATCGCGGGCGCCTTCTCCCCGCCGCCCGCCAAGACGCTGGCCTATTTCTCCGCCAGGCTCCGCGCGGAGGGCTTCGACGTCGACGTCATCGACTACGGAAACGTTCTCGAGGCCCTGAAGGTCGTGGGGAAGTCGGTCTCCGAGTTCAAGGCGAGCTACGACCTCGTCGTGTACGCCTCGCTCGTCGGGCCGATGTCCAATTCGACCAACCTCCAGCTCCGCTATACCATGCCCGGCGGCCTCGACGCGCCCTGGATGGTCCGGGAGGTCCCGACTATGTTCGTCTCGTTCGGCAGCCCCTACCACGGGTACGAGGCGCCCATGATCCCGACATTCATCAACGCCTACGCGGGCGGGGCCTTCGTGGTGGACGCGCTCGTCGAGAAGCTGAGGGGGCGCTCCGCCTTCAAGGGGCGCTCGCCCGTAAGGCTGGACTTCAAGGAGTTCGAAGGGAGGATCCGATGAAGAAGCATGTACTACCCGCCGCGCTCGCGGTAGTCGCCATCGTCGGCCTGATGGCGGCCTTCACGGCCTTCGACCTGCCTCTCGCGACGGCGCTTCAGGGCCGGGCCCGCGGCTTCGCTCGGCTCTTCGAGATCATAGGCCAGATACCGTTCGCGTTGATACTCTTCGCGGCGCCGATGATTCTCCTGTTCACGAGCCGCGCAAGGAACGCCGTGGCAAGGATCATGCTCGGCGCCGTGTGGGCGGCGCTCTCGGGCCTCGGCGCCTTCTTCGCGGTCATGCAGACGGTATTCAATATATCGGGCGAGGATCTGGCGTCCGTGGCGCGCTACCTTCCCCTGGAGATAGCGCTGACCGTTCTCATGATGGCCGGCCTCGCCTTGATACTGCGCCGCGCGGGCCGAGAGCGGCTCGAGGGCGCGCGCCGTTTCGCCGTCGTGGGCCTGCTCCTCATCATCCTCGACATGGTAACGGTCGAGGTCCTGAAGAACGTCTTCGGCAGGACTCGACCCCGCGAGCTCGCCGAGGCCGGCAACTCCTTCGGCCGCTGGTTCGAGATACACGGTAAGACCGGCAGGAAATCGTTCCCCTCGGGCCACTCGGCGTATTCCTTCGCGGCGATAGCCTGGTCTCTCCTATGGAAGGCGAAGAGCGTCGGCCGCAGGAACGCCCTGGCCGCGGGACTGCTATTCGGCGCCTTGACTGCCTTGTCGCGCGTGCTCATAGGCGCCCACTTCCCGACCGACGTGACGATGGGAGGAGTCATCACGGTGTCCTACGCGCTCATCCTATCGGCGCTCTTCCGAGATACCCGCCTCCAGGAGTAAAGACGCGCTCGCCGCGCGATAGAGGGCCGCGAGGCCGCGAGCTGGAAGGCCGCGAAGCCCGGGTAGTGATGGATGGGCGGGACCCGGCTCGGGGTCCCGCCTTTTTTTACTGCGCTAGCGCGCCCCGCTCTCAGGCTAGAGCGCCCGGTCTGTACGCTAAGAAGCTTGGCCCGCCTCGGCGTCGTGGGCGGCATCGGCCGCGGCGTTCGCAGCTGCGACTATCGCGTCGAGCGTCTCCTCCGTGAAGGCTCCGCCGGAGAAGGCGCATAGCTTGATAGCCGGGGTACCGCCCATCAGGCGCATCATCTCCTCGGCGCCTTCGCCGTCGCCGGCCGCCCCGAGGCTCCCCGCTATCCCCCTCCACACGGGCCCGAAGATCTCCCTGCCGACCGGGTTCCCGAGCCATTCGGCTATAGTCGTCATCCTGTCGAACGCCGCGGGCCGCTTACTGTCGCCCTGCACGCGCAGCTCCCCGGCGAGCCGTATATCGCGGGACGACGAGCCGATTAGGATCCCGTAGACCCCTCCGTCGACGAACGATCGTCCCTCGGCCCCGTCCCAGCGGGAGAAATCGCGCGCGTCCAGCTCGAACCGGACCGTCAGCTCCTCGCCGGGATCCAGGGCTAGCTTCGCGAAGCGCCCGAGCGTCTTCCTCGGCCTCGGCGGCACGGTTTCCGGAGCGCCGATATAGAGCTGGACTACCTCGCTCCCGGCGACGGAGCCGTCGTTCCTGAGCTTGAAGGCCACCGAGAGGGTCTCGGCCACGCCGAGCTCGGCTCGATCGAGCTCGAGCGACTCGTAGGCGAAGCTCGCGTACGAAAGCCCGTGGCCGAAGGGGAAGAGCGGTTCTATGCGCCTGGAGTCGTACCAGCGATACCCGATGAATCGCCCCTCGGTATAGGCGGATACCCCGGCGTTCCCCGGGAAGCCCAGCCACGCGGGCGTATGCTCGACGGCCAGCGGGAAGGTCTCCGCCAGCTTGCCCGAGGGATTGGCCTTCCCGAATAGGATGTCGGCGACGGCGCCGCCGGAGGCCTGGCCCGCGAGGCCCGCGAGCAGGACCGCCTTCGCCTTGGGCAACCACGGCATCTCGACGGCCGAGCCGCACATGAGGACGACCACGAGCCTAGGCTGGGCCGCGCTTACGGCCTCGAGCAGGGCGAGCTGCCCCGCCGGGAGCCGGAGGTCGCGCCTGTCCCGTCCCTCGGTCTCGTAGCTGTCGGGCAGGCCGAGGAAGAGGACGGCGGTAGCCGCCGCGCGCGCGGCTCCGACCGCCTCGGCTATCGACGCCTCGTCTGAGCGGCCCTCGTCGTCGCATCCGGCGGACCAGCTGAGGCGGCCGGCGCCAGCGATAGTCGCCATGGCGTCGTACGGTACGTCCAGGCGGGCCGCGTTGACCTTGGAGCTGCCGCCGCCCTGGATGCGCGGCCGCTTGGCCATCGCGCCGATCACGGCGATCGGCCCGCCGCGCAAGGGAAGGGCGGAACCGTCGTTCTTGAGCAGCACCATGGACTCGGTCGCCGCCCGGCGCGCCAGGGCGTGCTGCGCGTCGAAATCGACGGCGCGGGCCTGCGCGGCGCGGGCGCCGTACTCGAGGACGGCCTCGATGACGCGACCGGCGGCCGCGTCGAGCTCCGCCTCGCCGAGCCTGCCCTCGCGGAGCGCCGCGACTACGCGGGCCGGGCCTACGGCCCCGCTCGACGGCATCTCCAGGTCGAGCCCGGCGGCGAGCGCGACCTCTCGGCGGTCTACGGCGCCCCAGTCCGATACGACGAAACCGTCGAAGCCCCACTCGTCGCGGAGCAGGCGGGTAAGGAGACCGCGCGACTCCGAGCAGTACGTGCCGTTCAGCTTGTTGTACGCGCACATCAGGCTCGCGGGCCTCGCCTCCTTCACGACGCGCTCGAAGGCGGGCAGGTAGATGTCCCTGAGCGCCGCCTCGTCGACTTCCGCGCTGACGCGCATCCTGTCGGTCTCCTGGTTGTTGGCGGCGAAGTGCTTGGGGCAGGCGCCCACGCCGCGGCCCTGCACGCCCGAGACGAAGGCCGCGCCGAGCTCGCCGGCCAGTCGGGGATCCTCGGAGAAGTACTCGAAGTTCCTGCCGCACAGGGGCGTACGCTTCATGTTGAGCCCCGGGCCGAGGAGCACGCCGACGCCCTCGGCGAGGCATTCATCCGCTATGGCCGCGCCTACGGTCCTAGCGAGCCCTACGTCCCAGGAGCTGGCGATAGCCGAGGCCGTCGGGAAGCAGGTCGCGGGGATGCTCGCGTCGATACCGAGGTGGTCGCCTCCGGCGGCCTGCTTCCGGAGGCCGTGGGGGCCGTCCGACATGAAGAGGGCGGGTAGGCCGAGCCGTTCGATAGCCGCGGTTTCCCACATGGCGGCGCCCGAGCAGAGCGCCGCCTTTTCGTCGATAGTCATCGCCCTAAGGAGTTCTTCGGTCCTACGCGCGTTAGTAGTGGCCATATCGTCCAACCTCGCTACGGATGTGATTATCGCTTCCCGCTCGACCGCCGGCGGCGCCGCGCGGCCGAGCCTCGACGAAGCGACGCCGACAGTATCGCTCCTACGAGCGGAACATGCCTTCCTCATCTTGATGGATTTATTTCCCGGATTTGACCGGTTTAGGGGCGATACGCGATCGCTTCCTTGATGGTAGCCTTGGCGAACCGCTAGGAAGTCATATTTCTGCTATCGGACCTTCGAATATAATAATAATGTCAAAAAATGACGTCCTCGCCCGACTCCCGATGACGCTACGAGCGCTCGCCTATCCGTAGAAATCAAATCCAGGAAAGAAACTCGTTAAATATCGGAAAGCGCGTTTCCGAGACGCGGGCGAGACTGTGTATCGGGCGGGCGCCGCTAGAGCGCGGATGCATCGAGCCCGGGGCGAGGCGCCCGATTCTTAAGACTCAATGGAGGCGAAAATGTCACGGAAGTCAATGCTCTTGGTATCGGCATGCATCATGATCGCTACGTTCAACGCCTTCGCGCAGGGCGCGACGGCGAGGCAGTCGGCCCGGCGGCCTATGCGCGTTCTCGTCGTCAACGACGACGGCTACGACGCGCCTGGCATCAATCTCCTGTTCGATGCCCTGAAGCAGGCCGGCTACGAGGCCTGGCTCGTCGGGCCCGCGACCAACCAGAGCGGCGTAGGCACCGCTATCAACGCGAAGATGGGACCGCCGGTCGCCTACAGGAAGATAGCGGAGAACGTCTACTCGTTCGACGGTACCCCGTCGGATTGCGTTATCTTCGCCCTTACCGCCCTCATGGCCGGCGCGGCGCCGGACCTCGTCATCTCCGGAGTAAACGACGGGCCCAACGTCGGCGTGGCCCAGTTCAACTCGGGTACCGTCGCCGGGGCCGCCCGCGCCGTGAAGCACGGCATCCCGGCGATCGCGTCCAGCGTCGGCCTCCGGATGGACGAGCTGCGCTCCGGTTTCCCCAGCTCGAAGAAGTACCTTCCCGACGCGGCCGCGTTCACCGTCAAGGTCGTCGGCGAGCTCCGCAAGCGCTGGCTCGATGGCGAGCCGATGCTACCCGCCGGCTGCGGACTATCGATCAACTATCAGCCCTATGCCTGGGACGAGATGGCGGGGATAGTCTACGTACGGAACGAGACCCCCGCGGCCTTCCAGTTCCTGTACACCCTGCCAAAGGACAAGGACGGCGCGGTCGCGGTCATGAACATGGAGTTATTCAAGAAACCCGCCAGGCCCGAGCCCGAGACCGACGACGGCGACATCCTCTATACGAAGAGCGTCGCCATCAGCGTCTTCAGGGCCAGCTGGGAGGCGGACGACGCCGAGCGCGCCCAGGTCGCCGCGACGTTATCCGGCCTCGTACGATAAGGAGCCGTAGGAATGAGAAACGATTCAATCGCGGGCATCCATGCCCAGAAAATCCGGTTCGGCGAGAAGCTCGGCTACGGCCTCGGGGACTTCGCCAGCAACCTCGTATGGGGCGCCGTCGGCTCCTTCATGGTGTTCTTCTATACGGACGTCGCCGGCATCGCCGCCGCGGCCATAGGCTCGGTGATGCTCGTATCGCGCATCTTCGACGGCTTCAGCGACATAGCCATGGGCGCCATCATGGACAGGACCAAGTCGAGGCACGGCAAGGCCAGGCCCTGGATGCTATGGCTGGCCGTCCCCTACGGCATCTCGGCCGTCCTCCTGTTCACGGTGCCGCCCTTCGGCCCGACGGGGAAGATTATCTATGCCTTCATCACCTACAACCTGGCGACGACCATCATCTATACCGCGATTAACATCCCCTACGGCGCGCTCAACTCCCTGATCACCCAGGACCAGTACCAGCGCTCGATGCTCAATATCTTCCGCATGGTCATGGCCATGGTAGGAGGACTATTCATCAACATGGCGACGATCCCCCTCGTAACGGCGATGGGCGGCGGGGCGGGCGGCTGGCAGAAGACCTTCATAGCCTTCGGGGCCAGCGGGGCCGTCTTCTTCTTGATCACCTTCTTCGCGACCGAGGAACGGGTCAAGCCCGCCCGGGCCGATAAGGCGGTCGTCCCCCTCAAGGACGGGCTGGCCGCGCTCAAGCTCAACAAGCCGTGGATGCTCATGGTCGTGCTCGGGGTGTTCACCTTCATAGGCCAGGGGCTCGGCGGGGCGAACATCTACTACGCCCAGTATATCCTCGGCGACGCTAGCCTCATGTCGATCATGATGATGTCGATGCTCGTGCCGCTTATCCTGGGACTGTTCATCATGGCTCCCTTCATCAAGAAGTTCGGCAAGCGCAACGTGGCTCTCGTCGGAACCGTCGTGGGCGTCGGCGGGACCTGCGTGATGATAGCCGCTCCCCACAACGTCGCCGCGATCATCGTCGGCATGGTCGTCAAGGGCCTCGGCATGGCGCCGCTCGCCGGCACCATGTTCGCGATGATCGCCGATACCATCGAGTACGGCGAGTGGAAGTCTGGCGTCCGCACCGAGGGCCTCGTCTATAGCGCCGCGAGCTTCGGCGGCAAGGTCGGCTCCGGCATCGGCGTCGGGCTCGTCGGCTGGATACTCGCCTGGGGCGGCTATGCCGCGGGCGCGACCGTCCAGACTCCCGGCGCCATCCTCGCCATCAAGTCGATGTTCCTGTACATCCCGCTCGCGGTTTCCGCCGCTACCATCGTCCTCCTATCGATGTACAAGCTGGACAAGCAGTATCCCCAGATAGTCGAGGAGCTCCATCGCCGGAACGGCGGCGCGCCCGCCAAGTAGCTCGCCCGGAACCTGACTCGTCGACGCGGCGCCATGAGGATGGCGCCGCCTTTCCTTCGACCGTACCCAAGGAGCCCACATGATCGATCTTACAAGTAAACCGTTCAACCTCGACGAGGCGGGCGCGGCATGGGTCCGCGCGACGCTCGCCGGCATGGACCTCCGCGCGAAGGTCGGGCAGCTGTTCTGCCTCATCGGCATGACTAGCGACGAGGCCGCGCTCAAGGGCGTCCTCGACGGCTTCAAGCCCGGCGGCGTCATGTACAGGGCCGCGCCTGGCGCGGAGGTCAGGAAGGCGCACGCCTTCCTCCAGGATAACTCGGAGCTTCCGCTGCTCGTCGCGGCCAACCTCGAGGCGGGCGGCGACGGCATAGCCACCGACGGGACGTCGTACGGCAACCAGATGCAGGTCGCCGCGACGGACGACGAGGAGACGGCGTACCGCCTCGGCCTCGTCGCGGGCCGGGAAGGCGCGGCGGTAGGCTGCAACTGGGCCTTCGCCCCCGTCATCGACATCGACTACAACTTCCAGAATCCTATCACCAATACGCGCACCTACGGCTCCGACCCCGAGCGCGTGCTGCGCATGGCGAAGGCCTGCATGAGGGGCATCCACGAGTGCGGCCTCGCCGTCTCGATAAAGCACTTCCCCGGCGACGGCGTCGACTCGAGGGACCAGCATCTGCTCCCTTCCTCGAACGACCTGTCGGCGGAGGACTGGGACGCGAGCTACGGCATGGTATACCGCGGCATGATAGAGGCCGGCGCGGCTACCGTCATGAGCGCCCATATCACCCAGCCCGCCTACACCAGGAAGCTGAGGCCCGGAACCGCGGACGGGGACGTCATGCCGGCGAGCCTCGCTCCCGAGCTCTTGGGCGGCCTCCTCAGGAAGGAGCTTGGCTTCAAGGGGCTCGTCACCACGGACGCGACGATCATGGCCGGCTTCACGCAGGCCGGCGACAGGTCCCGCCTCGTGCCGCTGAGCATCGCGGCCGGCAACGACATGTTCCTGTTCACCCAGGACCTCGCCGAGGACTTCGGGTTCATGATGGCCGGCGTAGAGAGCGGCATCCTGAGCCCGGAGCGATTGGACGAGGCGGTGACCAGGGTGCTCGCCCTCAAGGCCTCGCTCCGCCTCCACGAGAAACAGAAGTCGGGGACCCTCGTCCCGCCCGAGTCTGCGCTGGCCGTGCTCGGCTGCGCCGAGCACCGGGCCTGGGCAAGGGAATGCGCCGACAAGTCGGTTACTCTCGTCAAGGACGGCCAGGGCCTCCTGCCGCTCTCTCCGGCCAAGCACAGGCGTATCAAGCTATTCGTCCTCGGGGACCGAGCGGGGCTCTTCGGCGGGGCCGAGGGCTCGTCGAAGCGCTTCGTCCGGCTTCTCGAGGCGAGGGGCTTCGAGGTCAGCGTCGCGGATACGTCGAAGCCCGATCTGGCGGCCCTCTTCAGGCCGGTGAAATCCATCAAGGACGAATGCGACCTCGTGCTGTACTACGCCAACCTCAAGACGGCGAGCAACCAGACGACGGTGAGGATAGAGTGGGCGCCGCCTATGGGCCTCGATCTTCCCCGCTACCTCGGCGAGGCGCCGGTGGCCTTCGTGTCCGTCGCCAATCCCTATCACCTCCTCGACGTGCCGCGGGTCAAGACCTTCGTCAACGCCTACGGCGACGGGCCGGACTCCGTGGCGGCCGTCGTCGAGAAGCTCGTCGGCGCCTCGCCGTTCGTCGGGAAGAGCCCCGTGGATCCGTTCTGCGGCCGCTGGGACGCGAGGCTCTGAGCGCGATGCAGCTCCGAGCCGTCCTGTTCGACCTCGACGGCGTCGTCGCCGACACGGCGAGTAATCACTCGGGCGCCTGGCGCCGCCTCGCCGCGGAGCTCGGGTGGCGTTTCGACGACGAGCTCGGCGACGGATTGAGAGGCATCGGCCGTGCCGACGCGCTCACGCTACTGGCGGCGCGGAACGGCGCGGCGCTCGGGGCCGAGGAGGCCGCGGACCTAGCCGCCAGGAAGAACGGCTACTATATAGAGTCGCTCGAGAGCCTCGGCCCGGCGGACATCCTGCCGGGCATCCTCCCGCTCCTGGAGTCGCTCCGCGAGGCGGGGGTGATGACTGCCCTCGCCTCGGCAAGCAGGAACGGCCCGTGGATACTCGATAGGCTCGGGCTCGCCCCCCTGTTCGACGCCGTCGCCGATCCGTCTCTCGTCCCGGGGAAGCCGCATCCGGGCGTCTTCCTCCAGGCCGCCAGGCTCGTCGGGGCTGAACCGGGCGAATGCGTCGGCGTCGAGGACGCCCAGGCGGGGATCGACGCCATCATCGCGGCCGGCATGACGGCGGTGGCGGTAGGCGCGGGGCTCCTCGGCGCCGACGCCGTCGTCGCCGATACCTCCGGCTTGACGGCCGGCTATCTCCTCGAGGTATTCGCGAGGATCAGAGCATGATTCAAGCTTAAAGACTGGCGCGATATCCAGGCGTCGATGGAAAGGGCGATAATGAGCGCATTGAAAACACGAATCGGAGCGCGAGAGAAGATCGGGTACGGACTGGGGGACATGGCGTCCAATTTCGTATGGACCTCGGCAATGAGCTACCTGGCCTTCTTCTATACCGATATTTTCGGCATCTCCGCGGCGGCCGTAGGAGTCCTGATGCTTCTCGCCCGTTTGTGGGACGCAGTCAACGATCCTATCATGGGCATGATAGCCGAGAGAACGCGCTCCAGGCACGGCGTGTTCAGGCCCTACCTGCTGTGGATGGCCATACCGTTCGGCGTCGCCGCGGTCCTTACCTTTACGACGCCTAATTTCGGTATAGCGGGGAAACTCGTATGGGCCTATGCCACGTACATATCGCTCGGGATGGCTTATACGGCGATCAACATGCCGTACTCGGCCATGACCGCTACCATGACCCAGGATCCCGACGAAAGGGTATCCCTCTCGACATACCGCATGACATTCGCGTTCCTAGGCGGCCTCATCGTGAACATACTCACCCTGCCGCTCATCAAGGCCTTGGGGGGCGCCAACCAGAAGCTTGGCTACCAGCTGACCATGGGCATATTCGGCGCTATCGCGACGGTCATGTACTTCGTCTGCTTCGCGACGACCCGCGAGCGCGTAATGCCGGCGGACGGCGAGGCGATGCCCATCAAGGATAGCTTCAAGGCAATCGAGGGCAATACGCCCTGGTTCTTGATGATAGGCATGGCTTTCTTGGGGCAGGCGGTGAATACCATGAAGAGCGGCGTCACCATATATTTCTTCACCTATAACCTGGGCAAGCAGGAACTCATTCCCCTCTTCATGATGGCCATCATGCTACCCATGCTTGTAGCGATGCCGATCGGGAATATGGCGTCGAGGAAACTAGATAAAAAAGGCGTTATTATGCTCGGCTCGGCGATAGCGATCGTCTTCAACGCGCTGTTCTTCATCCTCAACCCGCAGGATACCGGTATCATCATCCTCTTGACGGTACTCGGCGGTCTCGGAACCGGCATGACGATACCGGCGTCCTTCGCTCTCGGCGCCGACACCGTCGAATACGGTGAGTGGAAGTCCGGCGTACGCGCTGCGGGGTTCCTGACGGCCGGCGGCTTCTTCGGCGGAAAGCTGGGCACGAGCATCGGCGGCGCCTTGCTCGGCTTCATCCTAGCGGGCACGGGGTACATTGCCGGAGGTAAGCAAGGCGCATCGACGCTGTTCGCGTTCCGCTTCATGATATCCGGCCTTCCCGCGATAGCGGGCGTAGCCAATATCGTCATACTGACGTTCTGGAAGCTCGACCGCGCGACGTTCCATAGGTTAATGGTGGATCTCGAGGAAAGGAAAAACGCCAAGACAGCCGAAGCCGTATAGGATATGGATCGACCATACGGACACCGACGCCGGTTCGACTAGGGCCTCGGCGTCGAAGAATCGTATTGACTGTTAAAAAGAGTCCTTAGCCCTATAAACAGGACCTATAGTATGGAGGTATAGACCGTGGAACAAGGAATTAAGCCGGGGCCCAACGGGACGCGGGGCGGCGCGCTGTGGCCGGAGGCCGAGGAGGAGATGGCGAAAGCCGGACTCGCTAACCCCGGCCTCGTCAAGATCATGAGGCTGATGCCCAAGAGGGCCCTGGCAAGGAAGATGCGGGCCATGATGGGGTTCCCCAATAAGGACATCGCCCGGAAGCCGCTCGAGTCAAAGCGGTTCAGCGTCCCTGGGCCCGGCGGAGACGTCCCGGTCAGGTCGTACAAGCCCGCCGGCGAAGGATTGCCCGTCGTGGTGTTCTTCCACGGCGGCGGCTGGATTGGCGGGAGCGTCGACGTCGTGGAGAATATTTGCAGGGGAATAGCCGATAGGGCGGGTTGCGTGGCCCTGAACGTAGACTATAGGCTGGCGCCGGAGCATAAATTCCCCGCGGGGCTGGACGACTGCCTCGCGGCCGTCGAATGGGCCTCGGCCAACGCCGTGAGCGTAGGCGGGGACCCGAGCAAGTTGTTCGTAGCCGGCGATAGCGCGGGAGGCAACCTGGCTACCGTCTGCGCCATGCTCGCCAAGGATCGCGGCGGGCCTCCGATACGCGGGCAGGTGCTGATCTATCCCGGGGTAGACATGGGCTTCGAGCCGGTTGCCGACTCTGGCGCCGCGGGAAAGGCTTCGACGGGGGCCTCGAATCCCATGGCGAGCATCATCCCCGGGATGTACCTGAGAGACCGGTCGCTATTGTCGGATCCCCGAGTATCCCCCGCGCGGGCCAGGGATTTCTCCGGGCTGCCCCCCGCGTTCGTGATCACGGCGGAATTCTGCTTCATCAGGGACCAGGGCGAGGCCTACGCGAAGAAGCTGGCCGACGCGGGCGTGCCGGTCAAGGCGTTGCGCTACAACGGGCTCGGCCACGCGTTCCTCGACAAGGTGGGCGTCTGGCCCTACGCCGACGACTGCGTCGACGATATAGCGCGGTATATAATGGAGAACGGCGAGTAATGCGGGGACGGCTCCGGCCGATCCGTCGAGGCTTCCCGACGGATCGGCCGGAGCCGTGCCGGGCTCAGCTTCCCCCGGAGAGGAAGGCGGCTAGGGTCTCGTGACCCCGGCGGGCGGCGACCGCCGCCGCGGTCTCTCCCGCGGCGTTCCTGAGGGAGGCGTCGGCGCCGAGCGCTAGCAGCGACTGGGCGGCCTTCTCGAGGCCGGCCGCGGCCGCGTAATGCAGGGCCGTCTCGCCTAGGTAGTCAGCCGCGTCAGGGGCGGACCCGAAGAGCGCGGCGATGACGGCGTCGCCGCCCGATAAGGCCAGGCCCGCGGGCGTAGAGCCGTCCGCGTCCCGGGCGAACCTATCGGCTCCCGCCTCCACGAGGCGCGCGGCGATATCCGCGTAGCCGTTAGCGACGGCGACGTGAAGCGGGGATCGGCCGAACGCGTCCCTGTCCTCGGGCGAGGCGCCGGCGGCGAGCGCCAGGTCGACGAACTCTATAGACGGCTTCGCCTCGAGTATGACCCTGATCGCCGACCTGCCGTCGGCGTCGGAGCTCTTCGCGGTCCGCTCGTCGAGCAAGGCCTTGAGTATCGGCCCGCCCTTCTTGAGAGCGTAGCTCAAGGGGCTCTCGCCGGTGGAGTCGCGGGCGTGGATTGAGGCGCCGGCCGCGGCGAGCGTACGGGCCGTCTTGGCGTTCTCCGCGTAGACGGCCTCGAGGAGGGCGGTGGCGCCCGAGTCGTCCCGCGCGTCGACCCGCTTGATCTTGGAGGCGAGGGCTACGGCGAAGCGGCCGTCGGCCTGTCGGGCGGCGGCGTGCAGGGGCGTCTCGCCCGAGTTGTCGCGGGCCAGCGGGTCGGCGCCGTTCTCTAGGAGGAAGGCCGCGGCCTGGGCGTCGGCCTTGTCCACGGCGTCGCGGAGCGGGGTCTTGCCGGTATAGTCGCGCGGGTCGAGGTCCCCGGCCGACCTGGCCAGCAGCCGTAGGCACTCGAGGGAGCGCCAGTACACCGCGAGGTGGAGCGCCGTGGAGCCCGACGAGTCGCGGACCCGAGGATCCGCTCCGAGGGAGAGGAGCACGTTGACGGTGCCGGTGGAGTCCTTCCTGAGCGCGAGCATCATGGGCGTTCGGCCGTCTGAATTCCTGGAGTCCACGGGCACGCCCCGGTCGGCGAGGTAGGCGGCGCCCTCGGCCAATCCGGCCATGGCGGCGAAATGTAGGGGCCCGTTACCCGAGCCGTCCTTTGCCTCGAGCACGGCGGGCGAGAAGAACCAGGGGAGGGGCCCGGCCTTGGAGGCCAGCGCGATCGCCAGCGGCGAGAGCTCCGCGGCGTTGGACGAGAATGGATCCGCTCCCGCCTCTAGCAGGGCCGCGCCCTGGTCGGCGGCGTCGGCCCTCGCGGCGAGGTGGAGGGCGGTATCGCCCTCGTTGTTCCTGGCCGAGGGGTCCAGGCCCGCTTCCTTGAGCGCCGCGATGGCGCCGGGGGCGGAGCGCAGGCGCACCGCGTGGTGGTACGGGGAATCGCCCGAGTCGTCCCTTGCGTCCTTAGGGGAGGCCGAGACGAGGACCCTGACCGATTCAGGCCCGTCCGCGAGCGCTATGGACAGGGGCGTCTCGCCCTTCACGTTCTTGACGAACATGCTCGCGCCCCTGGCCGCCAGCGTCGCGGTCAGCTGCGCGTTACGGCGGCGCACGGCCATCGCGAGGGCCGTATCGCCCTCGGCGTTCGCCGCGTCTACGGGGGCGCCCCTGGCGATCAGCGTTTCCGCCGTCGCGGGCGCGTAGCCGAGGGCTACCGCGACGTGCAGCGCCGTATTGCCGGCCTTGTCCTTGATGGCGGGATCCGCGCCGGCGCCGAGCAGCGTCTTGACGGATTCGTCGGCCCCCGGCGCGGCGAGCGCGAGGTGCAGGGGCGTGTCGCCCGCCCCGTCCTTGGCGCTGGGATCCGCTCCCTTGGCTATCAGGGCCTTGGCCGCGTCGAGCCTGCCGAGCCTGACGGCGTCGTGCAGCGCTGTGGCGCCCGAGGCGTTCTTCGCGTCCACGGGTACGCCCCGGTCCAGGAAGAACGCCAGGTACCCGCGGTGGTCGTAGCGTACCGCCTCGTGGAGCACGGTGGCGCCGTCGGCGAAGCGCGCCCTGGCGTAGTTGGTGTCCCTGACGGCGCGGACGAAGTAGCTGAAGTCGTCTATGGAGCTGGGCGCGTTCCGCGATACGAGGAGCTCGGCTATAGTCGCGCTCGCCTGGCTGCCCGGGTGGAGGAAGGCCGCGTCGAGGACCGTCCGCCCTGACAGGTCCCTCGCCGAGAGCTCGGGCTCGAGGGCCAGGATCGCCTTGACCGCGTCTATGGATAGCCTGTCGACGGCTACGTGGAGAGGAGTCTCGCCCTTGGGGCCCCTCGTGGCGGCCGCGGCCTTGTCCACGAGCGAGGCGGTGAAGCCCTTGGCGACGGCGGCGTCCAGCGGGCTCACGCCCGCGGCGTCCGCGACGAACACGGAGGCTCCCTTGACCGCGAGGGCCTTGGCCGACTTGGCGTCAAGGCGGTCTACCGCGTAGCGTAGCGGGGTCTTCCCGTCCGGGTCGAGCGGATCGGGGGCGGCGCCCATGGCGAGGAGTATCTCGACCATCTCGCTCGATCCTTTGAGGACCGCGGAGTGGAGCGGGAACCGGCCGTCGGGACCGACCTGGCCGGCGCGTTCCCTGCCCTTGAACTGCGCCTGGAGCCCGGCCGTGTCGCCCGACTCTATCAGCTCCGCTATGCTCGGTTCCGCCTTGGCGGCCGGCGCCTGCTGGGCGCTCTCCTTCGCCGCCGGCGGCTCCTGGCCGGCCGGCGACGATACGCACGACGCTAGCGTCGACGCCAGCATCGATGCGCAGGCCGCGATTATAAGGGTTCGCTGTATCCTCACGTGTATATCCTTCCGGTTTCTGTCCTATCGGCGCTATGCCTCCGGGGCCGCGCCATGGCGCGATCGAGTCAGCGGAGGCCTTCTTTTATTAATCGGAATCGAATATCCTTACCTTTAACAAACGAAGCCGGCGCTCGTATCGCGAGGCCCGAGGATTTCGAGGAGGATCGTACCGTGCGTATCGGATTATGCGTGCCAATGAATACCGCCTGGACGGCCGCGGCCGACGGGCTGGCGATTAGCCTAGGGGATGAAGCGGAGATCGTCAGGGGAGTCGAACCCTGCCTGGCGGAGTTCCGGGACCTGGACGCCGTAGTCGCGAATATCGTCGACCGCGCCTACTACGAGAAGGCGGAGCGCTTGAAGGCGATATTCGTGCCCTTCGTCGGCGTCAATCACCTGCCGGCGGACCTTATCCTGGAGCGGGGGATATCGGTGTTCAATTGCCACGGAAACGCGGAGAGCGTGGCGGAGAAGGCCCTGTCCATGGCCTTGGCCGGGTTCGGGCGCCTCGTCGAGTACCATAACGACCTTCGCGACGAGATATGGCACGGCTTCTGGGTCGGCAAGGGCCGGGAAGACTTCTGGCATTCCATGTTCAGGAGACGCTGCGCCATCCTCGGCGTCGGGGCGATAGGCGAGGCGCTGGCAAGGCTCCTCAAGGCCTTCGACTGCGAGGTAATCGGGTATCGCAGGAGGGCCGACGCCAAGAGGCCGGAGCATTTCGACGAGGTGACGACCGACCTGCTCTCGGCCGTCTCGGGCGCCGAGATCGTGTTCGTAGCCCTGCCCCTGACCGACGCGACCCGCGGCGTAGTCGGCCGGGCGGAACTCGAGGCCATGCGCGGGGCCTTCCTGGTCAACGTCGGCCGGGGCGAGGTCGTCGACGAGGCCGCCCTGTACGAGGCGCTCCGCGACGGCGCGCTATCGGGAGCGGGACTGGACGTCTGGTATACCTACCCGCAGGGCGGGTCGACCGTCGGCGCGCCTTCGCGATTCCCCATACATAGGCTGCCCAACGTCGTGCTATCGCCCCACGTCGGCGGCTCCACCTACGAGGCCGTGGACATGAACGTCGTCCAGACGTCGCGAAACATAGAGCTATGGGCGCGTACCGGCGACGCGGAGCACAGGGTCGACCTCCGGGCCTCGTACTAGGCGGCTATTCGAAGACGGAACGCGGCGCCTCGATAAGCAGGTCGGGGTAGTCGCGGTAGGCGCTCATGACGTCGTAGAGCAGCTCGAACGACGCCGATTCCCTGTCGAAGGCGAGGAAGGGCAGGGCCTCGAGGAGCTTGGCGCTCGGCATGGCGTCGCCTATCACGAAGACCGTCTCCATGTCCTGCCTCTCGCGCAGCGCGACTAGGGCGAGCGCCTCCGACGAGGTGGCGAAGAAGGTCCGCGCCTGGAAATCGGGCTGCGGGTCCAGCGAGTACATCCTCGATAGCTCGAAGTAGTGCTCCGGCATGGAGAACGCGTCGACGAGGCGTTCCACCATGCCCGGAGGGGGGAGCCGAGAGTCGGATCGCAGCACCAGCTGCCACAGGCAGTAGGGGTTCTCCTTGCGGAGGTCCCTAGCGGCCCTGGAGACCCTCGCGGCGCGCTCAGGATCGTCGGCGTCCAACAGGAGCGTGACTGACGAGGCTAGGCGCTCGGGAGCCAGGAGCATGGCGTCCAGGCCGGAACGGCTCGCGGCCCGAAGGTCGGCGAACGATATGAACCCGCCCCGACGGGGCTTGAACGAGGGCGTGACGGGAGAGCCCCAGGCGACGTCGAAGCTCTCCTCGAAATCGGCCACCGCGTCCAGGAGGTCGTCCTCGCCCATCCATTCAGTATCTATCACCCAGTACGGCGGCCTCTCCAGGTATTCCTTGACGCCGAAGGCGCTCGAGTCGGCCCTGACGGCCGAGCCGGGCGAGAGCGGCATGGGCAGCAGCTCCGCGTCCTGCCCCATGCCGACCATTCCCAGGAAGTCGAACGAGTCGATAGTGGCGTCGTAGTCGTCGTAAGGCAGGCCCAGGTACAGCTCCGGCTTGACGATTATGCCCTGGGTCCACAGGAGCCTGGCGCCGCGCTCGAGCCCGTCCTTGTCCAGCCTCATGCCCACGGCCTCGAGAGCCTTGGGGTTGACGCTGCCGAGGGCGGCGGCGACCGCTACGAAGGAGGCGTCCGAGAGCAGCTTGACCGTCTCGTCGTCGACCGCGGCGGGGTCGAGGGCCGCGACGAGGGCTACGCCCGATTCGTTGGCCGCGGCTATCGACTTGAGGAAGGCCGTGAGGTCGGGCCTCGCGTCCAGCCTCGGGCCCGTGAACCGCGCCTCGTCCACCCCGGCGTCGGAGGCCAGCCTCATGACGCGGGGCGCGGCGTCCTTGCGGAAGTAGCGGGGCTCGCCGCCGCAGGGATACTGGAACGCGGGCGTCCCGTCGGAGCCGCGGGCCGTCTCGATCAGCGCTGGCTTGCCCGGGGCGAAGGCGAGCGTTCCCGCCAGGTACGGATCCGGGACCGAGGCAAGGTCCAGGGGGGCGGCCGCGGCGTAGCGCGGCTTCAGGGAACGCGACGCCAGGTCGGCGAGCAGCTCGACGAAGGCGGCCTCGGGCTCGCCCTCCACGAGGGCGTCGAAGACCTGGGCCTTATAGATAGGCATGCCCTGGGCTACCTCGGGGCCGAACGCGGCGAAATGGGTGGCGGGCATCGCGGCCCGCAGGAGCTTGGCTAGCCAGAGGCTGCGTTCCAGGTTCCAGTCGAATAGGGAGAAGAGGACGAGCTCCGCCCCGGAGCCCAGCGCGGCCGAGGCTACCGCGGCGTCTCCGCCGTAGTCGGCGCAATCCTGCTCGAGGAACGCCCAGTCGCGGCGTTCCAGCGCTCCGCACGACTCGGCGTAGGCCATTATCCTCGCGGCCGCCAGCGGTACGTTCCCGCGGGCGCCTTCTCCAGACGGATCTTGCTTCGGTAACTGTATGCTTAGGATTCTCATGTCTTAGGTTAGCGCTCCGGGCCGCATTGGCGGCGCGGACTAGGATACCCCGGAACCGCTCCCCTCGCATAGGCTCCTATACGGCTCCGAGCCGGGAAAGCCCGGTATGAGGGTTGACCAGTCTCCCTTGAGCGTCGGCGAGCCGAGGGCCGAGCCGAGCAGCCCGAGGTAGGCGCCGCGGGATATTTCCTTGCCGCCCATGGACTCGACGTGGGCGGTGCGTACCTGGCTATCGATCAGGGTGAAACCGGCCTCGCGCAGCGCCCATACGAACGGGATGAAGGCGGCCTTGGAGGCGTCCGGCTCAAGGCTGAACATCGATTCCCCGAAGAACGCGGAGCCGAGCGAAACGCCGTAGAGGCCGCCGACGAGCCGCCCCGCCAGCCTGGCCTCGACGGAATGGGCGTAGCCGAGCTCGTGCAGCCGCTCGTAGCCCGCGATCATGTCCTCGGTGATCCAGGTGCCGCGCTGGCCGGGCCTCGGCGCGCCCGAGCATGCCCGGATGACCTCGCCGAACGAGCGGTCCAGGCTCAGCTCGAATCGCCTTTTCTTGATGATCTTGCGCATCGTCCGGGAGGCGTGCAGCTCGCCCGGCAGGAGCGCGAAGCGCGGATCCGGGTTCCACCATATGATGGGATCCCCGTCGTTGAACCACGGGAAGGAGCCCTGCTCGTACGCCGACAGGAGCATGCCGGGGGACAGGTTGCCCCCGGTGCACAGTATCCCTTCCGGAGAGGCGGAGGACGGGGGCGGGAAGGGGAACCTGTCCTCCTCGCCGAGCCACGGGAACCGCGGATCGGCGCGGGACGCGCCCCTAGCTCGGGATAGCCTCATTGACGAGGGGCCCTTACGCCGTCTCTATGGCTATCTCGCCGTCCTTGACGTCGGCCTTGGCGGCTCCGCCGTTCTTGAGCCCGCCGAACAGCACCTCGTCGACGAACCAGGTCTTGATCCTGTCTTCGACCACGCGCCCGACGTTGCGGGCCCCGAACTCGTCCGAGTAGCCTAGCTCCGCCAGCTTCTTGACGCAGGCCTCGGTCGTCTCGAGCGTGACCTTCTTGTCGGCGAGCTGGCCGCGGAAATCGTCGAGCGCCTTGACCACTATCCTCTCTATGACGTCCTGGGGCAGGCGGCCGAAGCGCACCACCGCGTCCAGCCGGTTGCGGAATTCCGGCGTGAAGGCCTTCTGGACGGCGTCGTCTATCGCGGCCTCGGTGAAGGCGCGCTCCCCGAAGCCTATCATCGGCTTGCCGATGTCCCGGGCCCCGGCGTTGCTCGTCATGATGAGGACGACGTTGCGGAAGTCCGCCTTGCGGCCCTGGTTGTCCGTGAGCGTGGCGTAGTCCATGATCGACAGGAGTATGTTGTAGACGTCGGGGTGCGCCTTCTCTATCTCGTCAAGGAGGACGACCGCGTGCGGCGTCTTGCGTACGGCGTCCGTCAAGAGGCCGCCTTCCTCGTAGCCTACGTATCCGGGCGGCGAGCCTATGAGGCGGCTGACCGTGTGCTTCTCCTGGTATTCGCTCATATCGAAGCGGTGCAGGGCGACGCCGAGCGTATCGGCCAGGGTGCGCGCCAGCTCCGTCTTGCCGACGCCGGTAGGGCCGACGAAGAGGAAGTTCGCGACGGGCTTGTCCGCGGCCCTGAAGCCGGCCCTGCCGCGCTTGACGGCCTTCGCGACCGCCTCGACGGCCGTATCCTGTCCGAAGACGCTGGCCTTGAGGTCCGCCTCCAGCGTGGCCAGCCTGTCGCGCTCGCCCTGGGTAACGCTCTTCTCCGGTATGCGGGCTATCTTGGCGACGACCGTCTCTATCTCCGGTCTGCCTATCGCGAGGGTCTTGGACGCCTCGGCGAGCGCCTCGTCCTTGGCCTTCGCGCTCGGCGCGTCGGCGGTCGCGGCGGCGGTCTCGTCGGCGCTTAGCCCCGCGGCCCCCTCGGCCGCCTTATAGGCCCGTATCCGCGCCCAGGCTCCGGCCTCGTCTATCACGTCTATGGCCTTGTCCGGCAGCCTGCGCTCGGTGATGAACTGCGCCGATAGCTTGGCGGCCATCTCGATGGCCTCGTCGGAGTAGACGACGTCGTGGTATTCCTCGTACTTGGGCTTGAGGCCCTTGAGTATCTCTATAGCCTCGCCTACCGAGGGCTCCACGATGTCTATCTTCTGGAACCGCCTGGAGAGCGCGCGGTCCTTGTCGAAGAACTTGTTATACTCCTCGTACGTCGTCGAGCCTATGCAGCGCAGTCTGCCGCTCGTCAGGGCGGGCTTGAGGAGGTTGGAGGCGTCCATTGAGCCTCCGGAGACCGCGCCGGCGCCGACGATGGTATGTATCTCGTCGATGAACAGGATGGCCTTCTCCTTCTTGAGGAGCTCGTCGACGACGCGCTTTATGCGCTCCTCGAAGTCGCCGCGGAACTTGGTCCCGGCGATGATGGAGCCCATGTCCAGGGAGTAGACGGTGTAGCCCTGGAGCTTGGGCGGAACCTTGCCCTCCACGATGCGCTGGGCCAGCCCCTCGGTTATGGCCGTCTTGCCTACGCCGGCGTCGCCGACGTGGATGGGGTTGTTCTTGAGGCGGCGGCAGAGCACCTGCACGGTCCGCTCTATCTCCGACTCCCGTCCAATGACCGGTTCCAGCTTGCCTTCGCGCGCGGCCTTGGTCAGGTCGGTGGTGAATTTCTCCAGGGCTCCCGCCTTGACGGTGGAGCGGGGCTTCTGCCTGGCCCCCGACTCGTCGTCCTCGTCGTCGTCGGGCGACGAGAAGGGGCCGGGCTCGGCCTGGGCGCCAGCCGCGCCGTCCTCGTCGTCGGAGCGCTCCGACAGGTCGACGTCCAGGCCGTGGGATATGACCTCCAGGAGATGCAGCCTGTTCACGCCGGCCTTGCGGAGGTAATAGGCGGAGTAGTTGCGTTCCTCGTCGAATAGGGATACCAGTATCTCCGGGATGCCTACCTCGGCCTTGCCGGAGCCCTGGGACTGGAGGACCGCCCGCTCGATGACGCTTTGGAAGCCTGCCGTCTGGATAGGCTCCTGGTCCTTCACGGCCGGTATCTTCTGCTCGAAATAGGCCTCCATGCCCACCTTGATGTGCTCGATGTCCGCGTCGCAGGCCTCCAGTATGGAGCGGACCTGCTCGAACGACAGGGAGGCGTACAGGATATGCTCGGGCGTCAGGTACTCGTGCCCCCTGAGCTTGGCCTCGTTGTACGCGGCGTTGAATATCGCTTGAACCTGCTGGTTTACCTTCATATCTTGTTAGGCCTTCTCCATGGTGCACTTGAGCGGGAAACCGTTCTCCCTGGCCATCGCGTGCACCTTATTGATCTTGGTCGTCGCTATATCGTAGGTATACACGCCTACGACCCCTCGACCCTTCCTATGCACGTCTAGCATGACGCGCGTCGCCTCGAACAGATCCTTGTGGAATACCGACATGATAACCGCCACGACGAATTCCATCGTGGTATAGTCGTCGTTCAGGAGTATCACCCGGTATTCGTCCGGTTCTCTGGTCTCGGTATCCTCCTCGAGGAGGATATCGCCTTCTACGTCTTTATCAGTAATCACCGTACCTTAAAATAAACAAGGCGAGAGAGAAAAACAAGGCGCATGCGGACCCTGCGGGCCGCATGCGCACGCCCGGGTTCAAGCGGTCTCGCGCTATGCGCTCGCCGCTTAACTCCGGGCGAGGCGCTGTGGGGGGGGGGTAGTGGGGAAGCGTACTCGCGCTGCGCGCTCGTCGCTTCGGGGGCGCCGTGGGGGGGTGTTTTGGGGGAAGCGTACTCGCGCTGGGCGCTCGTCGCTTCGGGGGCGTCGTGGGGGG
>Ga0180008_1000570_pt1 | contig 29844 bp, 24 predicted proteins | sample MM_PW_MetaG_FD_121121 | JGI IMG/M metagenome (GOLD analysis project Ga0180008, IMG submission 121121) | Groundwater microbial communities from the Aspo Hard Rock Laboratory (HRL) deep subsurface site, Sweden - MM_PW_MetaG | ecosystem: Environmental > Aquatic > Deep subsurface > Groundwater... | reverse complement strand
CGCCATACCGGCCAATAAGCCACCGCCGCCGACCGGAATAAATACCGCATCCAGTTTGTTATGTTGGCTTAATAACTCTTTGGCGACTGTGCCCTGGCCTGCAATCACGTCGGCATCGTCAAAAGGTGGGATATAAGTGGCGCCCTGAGTGTGGGACAACTCAATGGCAAACTTATTTGCTTCATCAAAAGCGGTGCCGTGCAGCAGCACTTTGCCGCCAAGAGCTTTGACTGCTGCTACTTTAATTTCTGGTGTGGTGATCGGCATCACAATAGTGGCGTTCAGGCCCAGTTTGCTGGCGGATAAAGCCACACCCTGCGCATGGTTGCCAGCCGAAGCACAAACCACGTTTCCACCAGGGTTTTGCTCACGCACTTTATGTAATTTATGAAAAGCACCACGCAGCTTGAACGAGTACACAGGCTGCATATCTTCGCGTTTTAACAGCACATGCTGGCCAATACGTTGGCTGAGTTTTGGCATGGCCTGCAGTGGGGTTTCTATGGCCGCCTGATACACAGGCGACAATAAAATTTCCCTTAAATACTGCTGCATCAGGCCTGGGTTAGGCGCAGGGCGCTGCCAGTCGGCTGCAGTATTGCCTTGCTGTTTTACCGCGTCTTTTACAGAGTTTTGTACGGCATTCATAGGTCTTCCAATTTACTCAGATCACGCACTGCACCTTTGTCGGCTGAGCTTGCCAGCATGGCATAGGCTTTTAACGCTGGACTGACGGAACGTACGCGATCAACAGGTTTCCAGGCTAATTTGCCTTTGGCTTCCATAGCGGCGCGGCGCTCTGCTAATACGTCGTCGCTCACACCAATGGAGATGCTGCGGTTTGGAATATCAATAGCAATGGCGTCGCCTTCTTCGACCAGACCAATAGCGCCGCCGCTGGCAGCTTCTGGCGATACATGGCCTATAGATAAACCCGAAGTACCGCCCGAGAAACGGCCATCCGTGATTAAGGCGCAAGCTTTACCTAAACCCATAGATTTTAAATAACTGGTTGGATACAACATTTCCTGCATGCCTGGGCCGCCTTTTGGTCCTTCGTAGCGGATGATCACTACGTCGCCTGCAACAATTTTGCCGGCCAGAATGGCTTCTACAGAGCTGTCCTGGCTTTCAAAAATACGGGCGCGGCCGTTAAACACCAGGTTTTCTTTTTCCACACCAGCGGTTTTAACAATACAGCCGTTTGGCGCTATGTTGCCGTACAGCACAGCCAAACCGCCGTCTTGTGAATAGGCGTTTTCTTTGCTGCGGATACAACCTTCAGCGCGGTCGTCGTCCAGCGTTGGGTAACGGCAACTTTGTGAAAAAGCTTTAGTGGTACGAATACCAGCAGGGCCTGCGCGGAAGAAATCCAGCACCTGCTGATCTTTGGTTAAGGTGATATCAAAGCGGTTGATCACGTCCCCTAAAGAGCTGCCTGCGACATGAGGTGTGTCCGGGTTGAGTAAACCTGCGCGCAGCAGCTCGCCTAATATCGCAATCACACCACCGGCGCGGTGTACGTCTTCCATGTGGTATTTTTGCGTGCTCGGCGCCACTTTGGATAAATGCGGCACCATACGGGATAAGCGGTCGATGTCGCTCATGCCAAAATCGACTTCTGCTTCAATAGCGGCGGCCAATAAATGCAGCACTGTATTGGTGGAACCGCCCATGGCGATATCCAGCATCATGGCGTTTTCGAAGGCGGTTTTATTGGCGATATTACGTGGTAAAGCGCTGGCGTCGTCTTGTTTATACCAGCGGTTGCATAAGTCCATAATGCGCGCACCTGCACTGATAAACAGCGCTTTACGGTCGCTATGAGTCGCCAGCATAGAACCATTGCCTGGTTGACCTAAACCTAAAGCTTCGACTAAACAGTTCATTGAGTTGGCGGTAAACATACCAGAGCACGAACCGCAGGTTGGGCAGGCGCTACGTTCAATTTTTTCGCTGTCTTCATCGCTGACATTTGGGTTAGCTGCCGACACCATAGCGTCGACTAAATCCAGTTTGATAATTTGGTCCGACAGTTTGGTTTTGCCTGCTTCCATAGGGCCACCAGAGACAAAAATGGCCGGGATATTCAGCCGAAGTGCCGCCATTAACATGCCTGGGGTGATTTTGTCGCAGTTGGAAATACAAACCATAGCGTCAGCGCAGTGGCCGTTGACCATATATTCCACCGAGTCGGCAATAATTTCGCGTGACGGCAAGCTATACAACATACCGCCGTGGCCCATGGCGATGCCGTCATCTATGGCGATGGTATTAAATTCTTTGGCGATACCGCCTGCGTCTTCAATAGCTTCAGCCACCAGTTTGCCTAAATCGCGTAAATGCACATGGCCAGGCACAAACTGGGTGAAGGAGTTCACTACGGCAATAATAGGTTTACCAAAGTCGGTATCTTTTACCCCTGTGGCACGCCATAAAGCACGGGCTCCCGCCATATTGCGGCCTTCGGTGGTAGTAGCGGATCTAAGCTTCGGCATCTCTTTATTACTCCAATTTGTTTGGTTCCCCTTCGTTCTTGGAACCGCAGCGTTGTTGACTTCGCTCCTCGCCCCAGTCACATAGACTGCTATGCTCCTGGGGTCTCGCTCGCTTGTCGCCTAGCTGCAGCCCCAATTACTTTGGGGTATTCATAGTTTGTTTGATTTTTGGCTCCGTTCAGCACAGAGCCCTATTAATTTGTCTTAAGTTTAGCGGCTTAAGCCCGCATTGATCCTGCTTCGGCTTGTGTTAGTTCAGACTCTACACAATCTAGAAATTCGATATCGTATAACTTGTTTAACTGGTTGGTCAGCAGGCTGATAGGTTTGTCGCTGACGATCGACAAAGTCACCAGCAAGCCGCTGAAATCGGCCATTGGTTTCATTTCCATACCGGCTACTTCAAAGCCACGGTAACGGGTGACCTGCAATAACCGCTCTAATACCACAGGTTGGTTTTTAGTCTGGATGGTTAAAACGTGGTTTGCAGTGCTCATTGGGCTTTCTCCGTTAACATATCCTGATTGGCTGCTCCTGGCGGTACTAAGGGCCAGACGTTGTCTGTTTCATCTATTCGAACGTGTAATAAGTATGGGCCTGGCCAGGTAAACATCGCTTCCAGCGCTGGTAACACTTCGTCTTTGCGGCTGATGCTATGGCCTGGTATGGCAAAAGCAGCAGCTAAAGAGACAAAATCCGGGTTGTCTGATAAATCGGTTTCGCTGTAGCGTTCGTTAAAAAACAGCTCCTGCCATTGTTTCACCATGCCTAAACGCTGGTTATCGACTATGACAATCTTTACCGGCAGACGGAAACGCTTGATGGTGCCCAGTTCCTGCACATTCATCATAAAAGAGCCGTCGCCGCTGACGGTGACTACTGTATCTTTTGGTCGGGCCAACTGTGCACCTATGGCTGCTGGTAAACCAAACCCCATAGTGCCTAAACCACCACTGCTTAAATGATTACGTGGATGGCTGAAGCTCATATGCTGCGCCACCCACATTTGGTGTTGGCCTACATCACAACACACCACAGCGTTATCCGGCATACGTTCGCTTAACTGTTTCAGCATTAAAGGCGCGAAGATACGCTCACCCGGATGATCATAACGCCAGCCGTGTTGCTGTTTCATAACCAAACAATGTTTTAACCAGTCTTCACAGTGAGTGGGTACTGACATCGCAGGCAACAGCTCGCGTAAATCCCCCAGCATGGCGCACTCAGCGCGGCGTAATTTGTGTAGCTCGGCCGGATCTATATCGATATGGATCACTTTGGCATCCGGTGCAAAAGCGGCCAGTTTGCCTGTAACACGGTCATCAAAACGGGCGCCTAAACAGATTAATAAATCGCATTGCTGCACCGCATGATTGGCGGCCTGAGTACCGTGCATACCTAACATGCCCAGGTAATAGGCATTAGATGGCGGTACTGTACCCATGGCTTTTAAGGTGGTCACCGAAGGCATTGGGCTAGTAGCTAAAAAGTCTTGCAGCTGCGCCACCGCATCAGCCATATGCACACCACCACCTATATAAGCGATAGGGCGCTTGGCGTTTTGGATTAATAAGCGAGCCTGCTCTAAAGCCGCAGCTGGTAAAAACTGCTGCTGAGCGGAAGCAGTATCTTCAACTAAACGTGGTTTAAACTGCACTTCAGCCAGTTGCACGTCTTTAGGAATATCGACCAACACAGGGCCTGGGCGACCTGACATTGCCAGTTCAAAAGCTTCGTTTAAGGTGTGTTCCAGTTCAGTCACGTCTGTCACCATAAAGCTGTGTTTGGTCACAGCCAGGCTTAAACCTAAAACGTCGACTTCCTGAAACGCATCTGTGCCCATCACGGCTTGTGATACCTGACCTGTGATGGCGACTAAAGGCACTGAATCTAATAAAGCGTCGGCTAAGGAAGTGATCAGGTTAGTCGCACCAGGGCCAGAAGTGGCCATACAAACGCCAACTTTGCCTGAACTGCGAGCATAACCTATGGCAGAAAAAGCCCCACCCTGTTCATGACGGCACAGGTAGTGTTTGACTTTGCTCTGATACAGCGCGTCGTAGATTGGCATAATAGCTCCGCCAGGATAGCCGAAGATATGTTCGACTCCCTTTTGCTCCAGCAGCTTAATTACCAGTTCTGCGCCTTTCATGATCCTTCCCCTTTGCTCTTCGTACTTGAAGCTGCAGCTTTGTTGCTTCGCTCTTCGCCCCAGTCACATAGGACTACTATGCTCCTGGGGTCTCCTTCGCTTGCGGCCTCGCTGCAACATCAATTACTTTGAGCTCTAAATTCTTTATGTTGTTGTCAGTACAACAAAACCTGTTTCGAAATTTCCGGGGACCTTAAAACACAAAACCCCCGGACCTTTCGGTGCGGGGGTTTTGTTGAGAATTTTTTTGCTGCTTAAAATTCCAAACGCGAGCCCCCGCAGTGACTAATCACCACGACTACGAGGACCACAATAATGTTCAGAATAGAAGCTAAACGCATTTTTTAATTTTAACTCTAGTTGGTTAACTTTTGTTTCGGCGGTGTTTTTACGTTAGGTGCCGAAAATTTATGCCTATAGAAATAGCCGTCTAACCATCTTAAGTCAACAGATATTTTTGCTTTTGGCCGATTTTTGTAAAAAAATTACAAAAGCTGCATTTTTATGCAGAATAAGCCAGAATCTTAATCAGAGTGGCGTTGATTGTTGGTGTAATGGATCAATTAGAGCTGTTTGACTTACCCAATCCTTGTATTGGGGTCTGCGAAAACAACAGCAGAGGTTATTGCCTCGGCTGCTTGCGCTCGCGTGACGAACGCTTTAACTGGCATAACAAACCCGTGGAAGAACGCTCCCGTATTCTGAAATTACTGGAAAACCGCAGGATTAGACGTGATGCAGCACGGCTTGCTGGTAAGCCGGATCAGAGCCTGGAAGCGGATATAGGCTCTACCCCGGATATGTTTGGTTTCTGAAAACCTTTCTAAAAACCTCTCTAAACACAATCGAGGCTCAAACCCGCGCTGTTGGCACATTAGCGCAGTTGCTGCGGGGTCTTTGCCAGTTTTCAGTAACAATCTGCTCGGACTGTTTGACCAACTCACCAGCAATAAACTCGTACACCATAGCCAGATAGGCATAACCTATGGTTTCGTCTGAGCCTTCGTCGGTCAGGCAATGTTTGTAATCTTTGTCAGTGAGCGGCACTTTAATAGCACCGGTAAACCAGTTAGCTTTCAGCGGGTATTGTTTTTCGCTGAATAACAGCTGTGGATCTATGCTGGCGGTGGTCGTTTTGCAGTCACTTTGCAGCAGAGTATTTAAAAACAGCTGCTGACCTTTTAATTCCCACACCCCTTTATAACCACGCTGCTCTGCTTCACATTGCTGCTGGTTTTGCAGTTTCAGGCGAATTTCATCAGAAGCATACAGCTTTTCCAAAGGACTACTGTCGACGTCATGCGGTACACCATCGACAATAAACTGATCAGGCATATGGATAGCAGCATGGGTCACAATGCTGAACCACAACAACAGACTGATGCAAAAATAGCGCATTGAAGCTCCTTAGTTATGGTTGGTGAAGATTTGCGCCGGATAAGCAGACTAGCACGTTTGGTATCAGTTATAAGCACTCTTTAGTTGTAGTCTGAATTGACCAGTCCTTGCAACCAATAGATAAAAACTTTTAGCCTGCGGCTCAATTAGCGGGCTGTGACTCTGGCCAACCGAGACTTTATTTTACACTCAAGCCGAAGCAGAGATTGCACCTTAAGGCGCTGCTGGTTAGAGTGAACTTACCAAACCTGCAGAGACCTCGATTTTTGAGTCAGTCCCACAGCGCCTCCACTACTGAGTTGCAGCAACAGCTCAGCGACATCCGTCACAAGTTTACCAACTCGTTGTGGCGTAGCTTTGCGCTTATTGCACTGATAGCAGTCCCTTTGTCGGTATTACGCTCCTTCAATACAGGTTGGTTAGCTGTGTATACAGCGCATGTGGTAGTGGGAATTTTGCTGGTTTCTGGTGCTTTGATTTGCCATAAAATGCCACTGCGCTTAAAAGGTGCCTTGTTGATCATGGTGTTTTGGTCTGTTGGTCTGCCCGGTGCTTTAACTTTTGGTTTTGCTTCGCCGGGTATCTGGTGGCTGGTGTTAAGTTGTCTGGTGGCGCATGTGTTGTATCAGGCCAGAGTGGCGTTGCTTTTAGCTTTGGCCACTTTTCTGAGCATGATTGCTACTTCCTTTGGCTTTATGTCTGGCTATTTGGCTATTCCGGTTAGCATCAGCCGTTATGTCACAGATTCGGCTTCATGGGCCACTTATATCATCGTTAACTGCATTGTATTTTTTGTGGTGGTACGCACCTTTATCAGTTATACCGCGTCCTTACAAATCACGACCCAGCATCAGTTCCGGCAATGGATTGATGATTTGCCTATGGGTGTAGTGGTACTGGGAAAAGACCAGCAGCCCTATTATCACAACAAAGCAGCCAAAGAACTTTTGGGCCCTTCACCACAACAACCTTTGGCTTTTATTGCTGGTACAGACAAAATTTATCCGCCAGAGCAGATGCCCGCGACCAAGGCTTTATCCGGCGAAACCAGCCAGACTGAGGATATGGAAATTGAGCGTGATGGTGTTCGCCGTCATATGCAGGCCTGGGGTCGCCCTGGTTACAACGAACACGGTGATTTGACCTTTGGCATCGCAGTGTATGAGGATATCAGTGCTCGCAATCAGCTGGATTTACTGAAGAATCGTTTTGTCTCTACCGTCAGTCATGAGCTTCGCACCCCTTTAACTTCAATACACGGTGCTTTGGGTTTAATTCTGGGCAATGCCTTGGGTGAACCTGAACCTAAAATTCGCGCCATGCTGGAACTGGCTGAACAAAATAGCCAGCGGCTGATCAGGCTTATTAACGACATTCTGGATATGCAAAAAATTGAAGCAGGACAGATGAATTTCCATTTTGCTAAAGTGCAGCTACAACCTTTGTTGCACTGCGCTGTGGAACAAATGGCCGGTTATGCCGAACAGCATAAGGTGACGTTGGCACTTGACGACGTATCTGATGATGTGTGGTTATGGGCTGATAGCAATCGCCTGATGCAGGTGCTGGCGAATTTATTATCTAATGCAGCTAAGTTTTCTTTTGCAGACTCTGTTGTCAAAATTCAGGTGCAGCATCTGAATGAGCAGGTTCGTATTGCGATCATTGATCAGGGCCAAGGCATAGACGAAGAATTTAAAGCTTTTATCTTCCGGCCTTTCAGCCAGTCCGACACCTCAGATGTGCGCAATTTTGGCGGCACAGGTTTAGGCTTGAGTATCAGCAAATCTATAGTGGAGCATCATGGTGGCCGCTTGTCGTTTGAAAGCACAGCAGGCAAAGGCAGCAGTTTCTTCATCGACTTAAAATTGGGGTCAGATCACATAAGTCACGCATAACTTATGTGTTCTGACCCCATTTTCATTTAGTTTTGCCAGATTTGTAGTTGATGGGCATTTAACTCTGGTGTTTCATCTTCCTGCCAGGTGGCATTCATACCCGCTGGCACTAAGTCAGTTGGCACTGCCATAGTCTCAGCCGATAAGTTCAGCAGCATCAGGCTTTGTTTATCGCCTAAAGACCGGACTATTTTCAGTAACTTACCTTCTGCTAAAAACTCTGCCTTGTAATCCCCCGCTATGCCAAATTCGGCACGTTCGGCTTTTTGTTTGATCAGGAATTTATACAAAGACCAAACCGATTTGGCATCAGCCCGCTGAGCTGCGACGTTATTCGGGCCTTGTTGCTGAGCCGTCAGGAATGGCGTCCACCAGCTGCTTTCGGCTTGAGGCGGGAATAAGTCATCACGCTGTACCCATACTTTGTCAGCTGTACTAAAACCAGCCTGAGCGCTGTTGTCCCAGAACATAGGGGAGCGGCGATGTAAATGCTCTTTATCCGATGCCTGAGTTAAGGCGATCTCTTCGCCGTAATAGATATAAGTGGTGCCTGGTGAGCTGAACAACAAAGCTGCAGCCAGCTTGGCTTTATTAAAATCCTGACCTATTTGCCAGCTTAAACGTGGCTGGTCGTGGTTGGTCAGGAATGGGCTGAAAAACTCCATAGGCGCAGAGGTGGTTTTGCGTTGCTGTAAATTCGCCATCAGCAGGTTGTCAGCTTGCGGACCAGCACCTTCCTGCATAGTGCCAAACTCAGCATTTTGTTTGCCGACCTTTAACAGCTCCAGCACTTTGTAGCCGAACTCAAAATCAAAACCAGCGTCCAGCCCTTTGCCATCGCCCCAGTATTTGGCCGCTATAGGCAAGTCGACCCAGGCTTCAGCTACCAGATAAGCGTCTGGTTTTACACTTTTAACGTATTGAGTGAAGTCGACCCAATAGTCGATGGTGCCCTGGGTATCTGCACGTTGCTGTGGGCCATCTTCCTGCACGTAACGCACTGCATCTAAACGGAAACCGGCAACCCCTTTGTCCAGCCAGAATTTGGCCATCTTTTTCATTTCGGCAATCACATCAGGGTGTTTTAAATTCAGATCAGGTTGTGACGCACCAAAAGCGGCGTAGTAGTAGGCTTTGCGCTCTTCGTTCCAGTGCCAGACGGTTTCAGGTTTGACTTCAGTGCTCCAGGCCGGCCCCCAGCCATCTGTTGGTAGTTCATCACGCCAGACAAAATAGTCTTTATAAGGCGCTTCACCTTTGGCAGAACGCTGGAACCAGTCGTGTTTGTCGGAGATATGGTTGATGACTAAATCGAGGATAATATTAATATTTTTGGCTTTGGCCGCCTGTACCAGCTGCTCAAAATCCTGCATAGAACCGTAATCTTGTTCTATCTGATAAAACTCTGTGAAATCGTAGCCATGGTATGAAGGCGCCTCAAACATAGGCGTTAACCAAATGGCGTTGATGCCTAAATCCTGCAAATACGGCAGCTTGGCTTCGATGCCTTTAAAATCGCCTGTGCCATCGGCATTGGTGTCATAAAAACTGCGGGGCCAGATTTGATAAAACACTGCATCCTGCCACCAGGGTTTTGTGACTTCTGTGCCTTGAAGCGCAGTTTGAGAAACAGCAGCCGGGGTTTCAACAGCAGTGGTGGTGGCTTGTTCCGGCGCTTTGCCACAACCCGTTAAAGCAACGGCTAAAGCCAGCGCGAGCAATGATTTATTCAACATTGTAGATCCCTGTTTTTTTGAATTTGACCCAGCTTAGTCAAATTCCAGCCACAGGGCCAGACTGCATACGAATGCACCCGACTGGTGCATTCGTTTTAGCGCTAAATCGGCTTACTGGTTGGTTAAACGCTTGCCAAAAGAGATGGCATAAGCAGGAGAGCGCATTTGCAGCACTCTGTCGCCACTTGCACGCAAACCTGTACTCAGCACGTTTGGATCAAAGTTCAGGCCAGTACAGGCTTCGCCACCTTGCTCAGTGATGGATAACAGCCCTATATCCAGAGTTTTACGCTCTTTCGGCCATAACACCGAAGGATCGGTTTCAGTATCTCCTGCTTCACCCAGCACCAGCTGCATTGTCCACTGTGTTGGGCCTTTGACTAAACGTTCAGCCAGCCGCTTTTGTAGAAAGTCTGTGGCCGGTGCTTTGATTTCGGCTTTAGTTAAGCCCTTCACGCCATCTTTAGGCACAAACTGCCAACGTACTTTTTGCTCCACACCACTGTTGTCTTTGATAAAGAAGGTGTGAATACCAAAATAAGGCGTAGTGGCGTAGCTCCATGGCGGAGAGTTTTTTGCTAAATACTCAGCCTGAGGCAAAGTGTCCGGATGAGCTTTACGGAAGGCCTGAATTTTAGCCAGATCAGGTTTGCCTGTAGCAGGGTCAGGAATTTGAGTTTGCAGTAAACCTAAAAAGTTTTCCGGATCTTTGGCACCAAAAACCGGCGTGTTTAACATAGTAAAATGCTGTAGCTGTCCATTGGCGGTTTTTAACTGCAAGCCCAAGCCACGAGGAGAACTGCCATTTTCAGCTGCTTTAGGATTACCACCAGCCATAGAAAAACGTGCGGTCACAGGCACGGCTTCACCTGATAACCAGGACACTGAACTGAAATTTTTGGCATCAGGTAAAGCCTGAAAACTGCCTACAGCACAAAAGCCCTTGGCATGGCCTTTACGCTCACCTTTGTGTTCACCAAAAATTTTGGCAAAGACGTCAATAAACTGGTTAGGAGTAGCTTGTTCAGCGGCGTGCAAAGCTGGGCTTAACGCCAGCAATAAAGATAAAGTAATTTTGTTCATGAATAATCCTGTTTGAATCACTGCAATAGATACTACGAATAAAGACAGGAGGATCAGCCAAAAACTTTCAGCGCACTGCAGAACAGATATGATTTAGCTGCTATAGCAAATGTGATGGAGCAGAACATATAAAAAATGGCCGCCGAGGACAACAAAACAGCGGCCACTGGGAAACTTACTTACGACTAAAGGTTACAGGATGCCTGAAATCGAACGCATCAGGCCTTTAACCAGCTCAGGCTCAGCTTCGGCGTATTCCATATTCACCTGATTGGCAGTAGACAAAATACGGGTCTGGTAACGTTTCCATTCGGTTTCTTCAGTAGAGCTGACATTTTTATAGCCACTGTTACCTTGTTTTAAGCTGGCTTTGTTTTCTTCCAGCACTACCACGCCTTTTTTCGCACGCTCAGAGATCTGTAAATCAGTAATGATGCTGTAATGCACGTCTTTGACCATCGCATCAGCTGCTAAACCTATTAAAGCACCAGCTACTGTAGCGCCAGCACGACCACTGCCACTGCCGAACTGATTACCAATAGCACCACCAATTAATGCACCACCAAAACCACTGCCAAAGGCTTCGTTTTGAGCGCGTAAATCAGTTTCACCAGCCTGTAACACATTGGCCTGTAATAAGAAATTAGCTTGTTCAGGGTCACGCACTACACGGTAACCTTTAGACTGCACAGCTTCGATGATCTGAGGTTCAATCGACAAACCTTGTTGATCCGAGGTATTACGCACCTGGATAAACACTGTACGTTTATCGTCTGCTACCGGGTCTAAAAAGATGGTATCGCTCATTTTAGTCTGAACTTGCAAATTCCTTTTGCTGATCGCCGTATGAGTGGCCGAACAGCCTGACAACATCAGAGCACCAATAGCTAAAGCTGCAACAGCGATTTTCATTTTTGACATACAAAACTCCATAACACTAAGTGAAATTAGACCTGCGTAGTTTAACGGACAGCGCGTGACAGACCAAGGCGAAGTGTTCATACATCAGGTAAAAAGTTGTAACAGACTATGCCGTTATATGCTTTTGCTGCCGTGTTGATGGGAAGTATAGGCTGGTCGGCTGAATTGCAGATGAATTAAAATGGGGTCAGATCACATTGTTAACAGTTAACAATGTGATCTGACCCCATTTTTAGGTTTTAGCGGAATAAGGCGACTTCTTCAGGGGTTAAATAACGGTATTCGCCTTCGGCTAAATCCGGATCCAGTGGCAAGGCACCGATTTGTTCGCGGTGTAGTTTTTCAACTTTATTGCCTATAGCTCCAAACATACGTTTGACCTGGTGATAACGACCTTCACTGATTGTCAGCAAAACCTGATGCGGATCGACGATTTCCAGCTTCGCAGGTTTAGTTAAGTCCTTTTCACCACGTAACATAATACCTTCGGCGAACTCTGTGATGACCGATGCTGGTACAGGATCAGCCAGCCATACTCTGTAGGTTTTAGCGCAATGATGTTTAGGTGAACTGATTTTATGCGACCACTGACCATCGTCTGTGATCAGCACCATACCTGTGGTATCCAGATCTAAACGGCCAACTGTGTGCAGACGCTCCATCAGAGGTTCATCCATCAAGGTGAACACAGTGTTATGGTCTGGATCTTCAGTCGAACAGATATAGCCAGCAGGTTTGTGTAGGACTATATAACGCAACCCGATCAGTTGCAGCTGTTCGCCCTCTAAAAACACCTGATCGGATGCTTTCAGTTGCAAGGCCGGCTGTTTGGCCAATTCACCATTCACTGTCACCAGTTTTTGGCGTATTACTTTACCGGCCTGACTTCGGGTCAGACCGGTACAATCACAAATAAACTTATCTAAACGCATTTTGAGTTTCCCAACTGTTATGCTTTTAGTGTAACCAGATAAACGACCAGACTCCACTTACTTTGGCTTTGTATCTGCCTTAGCGGACGCAGGCACCTGCACTTCAGACAATTTCTGGTCTTTCAGATGCCAGCGTAAAATTCTGTTGTTATTGGTGTCCGCTATATAAAGTTCGCCATTAAATACAGCCAAACCACCGGGTTCGTTCAGTTCGGTACCTAAACTTAAGGTCATTACCTGTTCTTCATCTAAATCCAGTAACCTGATTTTATGATTATAGGTATCAGCCACAGCCAGCGTATTGGCGTCCAGCGACACCACATCTTTATTGTGCTGCAGCAAAGCCCGTTTAAAACCACCGTCTTTTAAACCAAACTCAAATAAGCCCTGGCCCACCAGCGTTTTCACTTTATCCGAACCTAAGTCAATTTGACGTACAGCACTGGCTTCAGCATCAGCAATCCAAAGTTTATTACCTCGTAAGGCTAAACCACTCGGCTGATTAAAAGCAGCATCATGGCGTTTACCATCCAGCAAAGCTTCCTGGCCTGTACCAGCAAAAGCTTTTAACTCCGAGCTTTGCAAATCCAGAGTCCAGATTTGATGGCTGCCTGCCATAGCAATATACAAAGTGGTTTTATCCAGCGCTAAATCCCAGGGGGAACGCAATGACACCTGAGTTGGCGTTGAACCCGGCACTAAACGGCCTTGTGCCAGTTCACCGTTGCCTGCAATAGTCGTCACCTGAAAGGTAGTTAAATCAATACGGCGAATGGCATGGTTGCCGGTATCGGCCACATACAAAGCTTTGTCCGTCAGCACTAAACCCTGAGGTGACGAAAAAGCGCTGCTGTCGCTATGACCATCTTTTAGCTCTGCTATGCCAGAACCTAAACGTTTCACCCGCTTGCCCTGATGATCCAGCAGCACAATTTGGTTATGCAGGGTGTCGCTGATAGCAATATAACGTTCGTCCACAGCTAAACTGCCAGGCGCTGCCAGTACAGTATTGAGTGGGTCCAGTAACTTAATGGGTAAAGGTTTGAGATTGGGTTCGCCTTTAAACTCAGCCAGTAACTGTTCTATCGCCTGATCCAATACATCGTAACGACCTTCGCCCGACGTCTGCCCTACGTATTTACCATCTGGCCCTATCAGCACAAAGGTAGGCCAGGCACGAACAGCGTACGAGCGCCATAACTGGAAGTCGACGTCATTAATCACAGCATGCTGCATACCGTAACGCCGCACTATGGAAGTTAAAGTGCTTAGCTGTTTTTCATTGTCGAATTTTGGCGAGTGCACTGAAACCACCGCAAGCTTGTTGCCATACTTTTGTTCCAGCTTATGCAGGTCCGGGATCACGTGAATACAATTGACGCAGCCATAGGTCCAGAAATCCAGCAACACCACCTTGCCTTTTAACTGTTGCATGGTCAGTGGTTCTGTCACATTGACCCAGGGCAAGCCTGCCGGGAACTCAACACTGTTGGTACGGGCGGAAACTTTGGCGAGGCCAAAGGTTAAACTACAGGCCATGATGAAAATCCAGATGATTAGTTTAAAACGCATTAGTGACTCCTGGTCAGACTGCTCTTACCTACTATAGAACGGTGTTTCAGCTAATTTCGTTCATTGTTTTACTTAAACTAAGCAGAGTTTAACGATAGATTGATGACAGCGGCGGATTTTTGGTTGCTTTTTGCCACAGATTTCCTCTATCTTGCTGCTGCACCAAGGTGTAACTTCTGCGACTTTTCGGCACATCCTGTAGGTTAAAGGTGGGCCAGCAGATACATAGAGTAAAAACACTATAACTAATATAAGAGATAAGCATGACTAACTCTACAACACGCGGCAGCTGGGGTTCGCGTATCGGATTTATTTTAGCGGCTGCAGGCTCTGCGGTGGGCCTTGGCGCGATCTGGAAGTTTCCTTATGTCGCGGGTGCCAACGGCGGCGGCGTATTTTTATTAGTGTATCTGGCCTGCGTGTTTTCTGTGGGTGTGGTGATGTTGCTGGCAGAAATGATGATTGGCCGTACTGCCAAAAAATCAGCCACTTCAGCCTATCGCGCTATGGGTAAAGGCTACTGGCATGTGGCCGGCTGGCTTTCAGTGCTGGGTGTATTTCTAATACTGGGGTTTTACTGTGTGGTAGGTGGCTGGACCATAGCCTATATAGTGCAAACCATACAAGGCACAGTGCTGACCACTGACGCCAAAGTGTTAAGTGATACCTTTACTCACTTTATCGCTAACCCAACTTCGTCTTTGATCTATACAGCTCTGTTTATGATGATCACAGCAGTGATTGTTATTGCAGGTGTGCAGTCAGGTATTGAACGTATTTGTAAAATTCTGATGCCTGCACTCTTTGCACTGATGCTGGTGATGGTCTGGCGTAGTCTGACCTTGCCTGGTGCTGTTGAAGGTGTGATGTACTTCATTACGCCGGACTGGAGTAAACTGAGCATTAAAATGGTGCTGGATGCCTTAGGTTTAGCAGTGTTTTCTTTGTCAGTGGGCGCTGGTTTAATGGTGGCTTATGGCTCTTATTTAAGTCCTGAAACCAAAGTGGTCAATGCAGGTTTATGGATAGCTGGTCTAGCAACTTTGGCCTCTGTGATGGCTGGCCTGATGATTTTACCTGCAGTATTCGCTTTTAATGTCGACCCTGCTGCTGGCCCTGGTTTAACTTTTATCACTATGCCTGCGCTTTTTGCCCAGATGGCTGGTGGTCAGGTGTTAGCTTTAATTTTCTTCTGTTTACTGCTGTTTGCTGCTGTGACGTCTTCAATCTCGATTCTGGAACCCGTAGTGGCTTTCCTTATTGATGAATATGGCATGGAGCGTAAGACTGCCACCATTTGGGTTGCTGTAGTGAACTATGTGGTATTAGGTGTTCCAGCCGCTTTGTCCTTTGGTGGCGGTATGGAAAGTTATACAATTTTCGGAAAAACCCCATTTGATGCAATGGACTTTATGGCCTCTAATGTACTGATGCCGTTAGGTGGTATGTTTGCTGCGACTTTTGTCGGCTGGCGAATTTGGCCACAAATTAAAGCTATTTTAGCGGGTGAAGTACCAGCTTTTGTGCAGAAAATTTACTGGTTATTAGCAGCTGTAGTTTCTCCGGTTCTGATTGCGATAGTGGCCATCATGACAATCAAAGGCAGTTAAGTTGTCAGCTAATACAATCGGCAGCTTTGTCACAAAGCGCCGATTTTAGTCAATCTGCTGTAGTTTTAAGCAGCTAACCACCAAAAAAGACGGCTTTGCTTGCCAAAGCCCGCTGTGGATGCTGAGATAGCCCTGTTGTTATAACCACAAAGTCCGGTGCATGCTAAACCATGCGTAAGTTTCCGGACGCAGACAAGACAAGTCGTGTTGTTGCAGCTTTTTAGTTCAGACTTAAAGCTGTGATCAGACAAGGATTGAGATGATGATAAAAAAAGACTACTTCTGGCCGCTGCTAGGTTTGGCCGCTGTAGCATTTTCAGTCTATGTGCTGCTTGAGCAGCTTAAAGACATCTCCTACGAAGATGTGGTGCTGAGCCTCGAAGCTATATCTCTGCATGGCTGGCTGATGGCTGGCCTGGCAACAGTCTTTGCTTACGTAGCCTTAGCGGGTTACGACCGGCTGGCGTTATCTCATCTGCGTAAAAAAGTTTCCTGGACCTTTATTTCCATCGCCTCTTTCACTGCTTATGCCATAGGCCACAACTTAGGTGCTTCGGTATTTTCCGGTGCTGTAGTGCGCTATCGGGCTTATCGTTCGCAAGGTTTAACAGCAGGTGAAGTAGGTATTCTGGTTGCGTTTTGTTCCTTTACTTTTGCCCTTGGCAGTATTTTGTTAGGCGGTATAGCGCTGATGATTGAACCCAGCCTACCCGCTCATTTTCATAAAGCCATACCTGAATGGGTTGCTTTCCTGCTTGGCGCTGGCATGTTGTTTCTGGTGGCCTTGTATTTATGGGGTAGCCTGGCGAAAAAACGCTGTATCAACTTATGGAAACTGAAACTGGAGTATCCGCGTTTTTCACTGGTCTGCCGTCAGTTGATTGTGGCGCCACTGGAATTGTTAGCTGCTGCTGCCATTATTTATTACGCCTTACCCGAACAAAGTAACCCAGGTTATTTTATGGTGTTGGGTATCTTTCTGGCATCTTTCTCTGCCGCTTTGTTATCACATGCGCCAGGTGGTTTAGGTGTGCTGGAAGTGATGTTTTTATTGGCATTGCCTGAAGTCAATCCAGCTGATGTCATTGCTGCTTTATTGGTGTTCCGCTTATTTTATCTGCTGATCCCTTTTGCCATATCACTGATTATTGTGGTGTGGTTTGAACAGGATCAGTTGCTGAAGAAGTTTAAAAGCTCAAAGAGTTAGTGAGTTGCAGTTAGGATTCGTAATCCGGTAGCTTTTTCGGTTTATCAGCCTTAGGTTGAAATGAACTGGGCAGCACTTCAATCCCCAGCTTGCGGCCGAGTTTAATCAAAATAGGAATAGTAATAGGCGCAAAAGGTAATACGGCGAATATGCCTAAGCCTGTAGCCCTTAACACGTCCACCAACTGGTGATTGGCAAAACGCATTTCTGCCTGAGTGGCTTTGCCCTGTAAAGAACGCTGATAAATAATCAGCATACGTCTGGTTTCATCCGTTTCCTGCGACAAGGCCATTCTGAGCCGAATCATGCTAAAGCGAATACGCGACATACTTTTACGCCGTTGCAATCGCAATACCCTGATCGGAGCCTTGTGCAACCGACTTAACAGATTCATAACCACCTCAACTGCCTTCTCTATGCATTATCGGCTGCTTCGGTGAGACAAGACAGTGTTATTTTGTAGTATTTAGTTTAACTCACTGAATTATAAGGCGCTGACCAGAAAGTTGGGGTTTTTCAGATTTTCTCTGTGATAAGCAGGATTAGTTATGCCCTGATACTCCACCTGGGCACCTGCGACTTTAGCTATCACATGACCTGCGCCTGTATCCCACAGCATAGTTGGGCCAAAGCGTGGATACAAATGCGCGCTGCCTTCGGCTACTAAACAAAACTTCAGCGAGCTACCTACAGCTATCAGTTCATGTTGTGGAAAGCGGCTTAAATAGTCTTCAACATCAGCGCTGTAATGACTACGACTGCCGACCACTTTCACCACTTCACCAGCTGATGGCGTTAATGCCACGCGGATAGTTTCAGTTAAACCATCCTGTTGCCGGGTTGCACCTAAACCTTCAGCTGCTGCATAGGTTTTATCCAACACTGGTGCGTGAATAACTCCTAGCACAGGCTCACCTTGCTGGATAAGAGCGATGTTAACGGTGAATTCGCCGTTACGCTTAATAAACTCTTTGGTGCCATCTAAAGGGTCAACCAGCCAGTATTCTGTCCACTGCTGGCGCTCTGACCATGGAATATCAGCCGCTTCTTCGGATAATACAGGCACATGCGGCGTTAACTTATTCAGTTCAGCCAAAATCAGGTGATGAGCGGCTAAATCTGCCTCGGTTAAAGGCGAGTCATCGTCTTTTTGTTCAACGCTAAAATCTCGCTGATACACAGTTAAAATGGCCTCACCTGCAGCAACTGCTATACGTCGTACTTGCTGTAGTAAATCCTGTGTCAATTCCAACATTAGTTCAGCACTCCTTTTTCAGTCAGCAAGGCAATCAGTTGATCAACACTTTGCTCCAGACTTTGCTGCGCTGTGTCTATGATCAAATCCGCTTGCTCCGGTGCTTCATAGGGATCAGAAATTCCGGTGAAGTGACTGATTTCACCACGCCTGGCTTTTTGATACAAACCTTTGACGTCACGCTGCTCGCACACATCCAAAGAAGTGGCGATATAAATCTCTAAAAACTTACCTTCCGGCAGGCTGTTTTTTATCGCCTGACGTTGTGCGCGGTAAGGCGAAATAAAGGCGCTCAAAACCACCAGGCCAGCATCCAGCATTAAGCCAGCCACTGCACCTACCCTACGGATATTTTCGGTGCGGTCGGCTTCGCTGAAGCCTAAATCAGCACATAAACCATGGCGCACATTATCGCCATCCAGCAAATAGCTGTGCACTTTACGTTTTACCAGTTCCTGTTCTAACGCGTTGGCCACTGTAGATTTTCCTGCGCCGCTTAAGCCGGTAAACCACAATACAACGCCCTGATGACCGTTTTGTTGCTCACGATCAGCACGGCTGATTTGATAGTTTTGCCAAACGACCTGACTCATAAAAATTCCTTACAGCGACTGAAAAGGGAAAAACAATGGAATTAAGGCTAATACGGCTATCGAATAGGCCAGCGCCATAGGCAAACCTACTTTGACATACTGGCTTAATTTGTAGTTACCCACTGTATAGACCAGCAGGTTGGTTTGATAACCCCATGGCGAGATAAAGCTGGCGCTGGCGCCAAACAACACCGCCATAATAAAAGGCATAGGGTCGATGCCAAAAGCCTTTGCCAAGCTTATAGCCAGCGGACAGGCCAAAGCAGCAGCAGCGTTATTCGACATCAACTCAGTTAAAATCAGCGTGAAAAAATACAAAGCGGCTAAAGCCCAGAATAAGTGATAGCCGCTAAAAAGCTGCAACAAGCCCTGGCCCAGCAATTCAGATACGCCGGTATTTTCCATCGCCTGCGACAGCACCAAAGCACCACCTACTATCAGCACTATATCCAGTGGAAAACGCCGTCTGACTTCCTGCAAGCTGATAATGCCTGTCGCCATTAAACCTATCAGCAATAACACCAAACCTTTGAGTAAAGGCAGTTCGCCCGTCATCGACAACCCCACCACAGCAACAAAAGCAGTTAATACTCCCCAGCTGCGGCGCAAGGATAAACGGGTGGCCGAATCCACGCCATTTACCAGCAAAAACTCTTTATTCAGTTTGCTGTTTTGATGAAAGCTTTTGCCTGGCACCAGCAATAAAGTATCGCCGGTTTGCAGCACTATGGAACCTAAACCGCCCTGCAAGCGCTCCTGCCCACGTTTGACTGCGACTACCACAGCATCAAACTCTTCACGAAATTTAGCGTCTTTCAAAGACACGCCATTGAGGCTCGATGAGTGACTAATAATAGCTTCGACCAACGCCTGACCATTCATGCTGTGGTGGCCATACAAGGTCAGGCCCTGAATTTCCTGCAATAAAGCCACAGATTCCATATCACCGGCAAACAGCAATACATCCCCTTGCTGCAAGCGATCGTCCGGGCAAACAGGTGCAATATTTTGCTCACCCCGCACTATTTCAGCTAAAAATAACTTCCGTAAATGCCGAAGCCCAGCTTCGCCTATGGTTTTTCCAATCAGTACTGAGTCCGCACTTAAACGCGCTTCAAGGAAATAGGGTAAGTCGGCTTCATCTACTGTTTTTTCAGTCACGGGCAGACGGTCTGCAATCAGCCACATCATCAACATACCGGACAGCACCACACCAGCGCCTACGGCCGTCGTAGTGAAAAATTGCAGTAAAGGTAAACCGGCTTTATCTAAAAAGCTGTTAACGACTAAGTTAGTGGAGGTGCCAATCAAAGTAAGAGTGCCACCAAAAGTAGCGGCAAAAGCCATAGGTAACATCAGCTTGCTGGGGGCAAACTTCTGACTACGTTTAATAGCCCCAATTAAACTGGCGACTACGGCGGTATTGGCGGTAAAAGACGATAACACTGCGGTAGACACCCAAAGCCGGGTGAGTACAGTTCGTAAGCCGCCGTTATTGAGCTGTTGGCCGACCCAGCTAATGAGCCGGGTTTTCTCCAAAGCTATGGATACCACTAATAACAACACCAGGGTTAATAACGAGGAATCGGTAAAACTGGCGGCAAACTGTTGTACGTTGAGCAAATCCGTCAGATAAGTCAGTACGGCCACAGCACCAAACACCCAGGCGGCCGACAGCCTCGTCAAGGTCAGCAGGGCAATCAACCCTGCCAAAATAGCGAATACGCCGTACTGCTCCAGACTCATGCTCAGCCTTTGTTCAACTGGCTTAAATCCAGTGCCTGCCAGTGTGGGAAATGTTTACGCACTAAGGCATTTAATTCCAGCTCAAACTCACTGAATTCAGCTTTGCTGCTGACACTGGCCAAAGCGCTGTCGACCATACCAGCACCAACAGTGATATTGCTGATGCGGTCGATAAAGATAAAACCACCTGTATCGCGGTTTTGTGCATAAGGGTCAAACACCACGGCTTCGGTCAGTTCCAACTCGACCAACGCTATGCTGTTCAGCTCCAGCTTGTCGGCCTGATGTTCCGCCAGGGTATTTACATCTATGCTGTGAGCAATAGCTGTAACTTTACCGCTGACCTTTTTTGTCGCCAGTTTGATGTTGTAGCTTTTACCAATCAGCAGTGGCTCTTCATGCATCCAGACTACTTTGGCCAGAATACGGTTCGATACCGCTGCATGATGAGTCGCAGGCACTATGACATCACCCCGGCTGATATCTATTTCATCTTTTAACGTCAGCGTCACGGCCTGACCTGCAACTGCTTCCTGCCACTCGCCATCAAAAGTCACGATAGACTTAATAGTCGAGCCTTTGCCTGAAGGTAACGCCACTATGGCATCACCCACTTTAAAGTTGCCGCTGGCGATAGTGCCGGCAAAACCACGGAAGTTCAGGTTAGGGCGGCTGACATACTGCACAGGTAAACGGGCTTCGGCTTGCCAGTTAAAGCCTGTGACAGGCGCCTTTTCTAATAAGCTCAGTAAAGGACCGTCCTTGTACCAGGGCGTTTGGGTAGAGCTGTGCACCACGTTGTCGCCATTCAGCGCTGACAACGGCACAAACTGAATAGAAGGCACGTTCAACTGCGCAGCAAATTGCAGGTAATCCTGTTTAATTTGCTCAAAACGCTGCTGGTCAAAACCTAATAAATCCATTTTATTGATAGCGACGACAAACTGCTTAATACCCAATAAAGAACAGATAAAGCTGTGGCGCCGGGTTTGGGTTTGCACGCCATAACGGGCGTCCACCAGAATAATAGCCAGATCACAGTTCGAGGCACCTGTTGCCATATTGCGGGTGTACTGCTCATGGCCCGGGGTGTCGGCAATAATAAACTTACGTTTGTCAGTGGAGAAATACCGATAGGCCACGTCTATGGTAATGCCCTGCTCGCGCTCAGCTTGCAAACCATCAACCAGCAAAGCTAAATCTATGGTTTCACCCGTGGTGCCATGGGTTTTGCTGTCTTTATGCAAAGCCGCCAGTTGGTCTTCATAAATCTGCATACTGTCATGCAATAAACGACCGATCAGCGTACTTTTACCATCGTCGACTGAGCCACAGGTTAAAAACTTCAGCAGTGATTTGTGCTGTTGCTGCTCTAAGTACTGCTCAATGCCTACTTGGGCTAATTCATTGGCGACTGACATCAGAAATACCCCTCACGTTTTTTCTTTTCCATAGAACCACTGGAATCGTGGTCAATCACCCGGCCTTGTCGCTCACTTGAGGTCGACAACAGCATCTCTTCAATAATGCCGGTCAGGCTGTCCGCAGAGGACTCGATAGCACCCGTCAGCGGGTAACAACCTAAAGTACGGAAACGCACCAGCTTTTGTTCTGGTACTTCACCCGGATTCAGTGGCATACGTTCGTCGTCCACCATAATCAGCGTACCGTTGCGCTCAACAACAGGGCGCACAGCGGCAAAATACAGCGGCACTATGTCGATTTTCTCCTGATAGATGTATTGCCAGATATCCAGTTCAGTCCAGTTCGACAGCGGGAATACACGAATACTTTCGCCTTTATTCACCTGACCATTGTAGGTATGCCACAGCTCAGGACGCTGATTTTTTGGATCCCATCTGTGGTGTTGGTCGCGGAATGAATAGACCCGCTCTTTCGCACGGGATTTTTCTTCGTCACGACGCGCGCCACCAAAAGCTGCATCAAAACCGTACTGATCCAGCGCTTGTTTTAAGCCCTGAGTTTTCATCACATCAGTGTGTTTGGAGCTGCCGTAGGTAAATGGATTCATATCCATGGCAATGCCTTCCGGATTGATATGCACCAGCAAATCAAAGCCATATTGTTTCGCCACTTTGTCACGGAACTCGATCATCTCGCGGAATTTCCAGCGGGTATCAACATGCAACAACGGAAACGGAATTTTGCCCGGATAAAAAGCTTTGCGCGCTAAATGCAGCAACACAGAGGAATCTTTACCTATGGAATACAACATCACCGGATTATCAAATTCGGCCGCTACTTCGCGGAAAATCTGGATACTTTCAGCTTCCAGTTGTTGTAAATGTGTCAGAGGTTTGACTGGCTGGCCCATAGGGTCTGCTCCCTTAAAGTCTGTAAAAAAGAGTTCTAAAACAAAAAGTTTTTAAATTCTGTTGGTTAAAGGCTGTTGAGCCTGCTGATCAGGTCTGTCACCAAACCAGTTTAATTTTTGCTGTAAGGCCACCACCTCACCAATAATCAGCAAAGCTGGTGACTGCACCTGATGCTCTGCGACTAAAGTAGCCAGTTGGCTGAGCTGTCCGGTAAATACCCGCTGCTCTGGTCTGGTGCCGTTTTCAATCACAGCAACCGGAATATCTGCAGCACGGCCAGCGGCCAATAACTGCTGCTGAATATGTTCTACTTTCATCAGGCCCATATAAATCACCAGCGTCTGGTTTGGCCGGCTTAAACTTTGCCAGTCAGGCTCCACGCCGCCTTTACGGCAATGACCAGTGACAAACTGTACAGCCTGAGCATAATCCCTGTGAGTTAAAGCAATACCGGCATAAGCGGCACAACCTGCGGCAGCTGTAATACCTGGCACCACCTGAAACGGAATATTGTGAGGTAACAGCACTTCAATTTCTTCAGCTCCACGGCCAAAAATAAAAGGGTCACCGCCTTTGAGCCTGCATACTTTTTTACCTGATAAAGCTAAAGAAACCAACAAGTTATTTGTTTCTTCCTGAGCGACCGAATGTGCACCGGCTTTTTTACCGACACAAATCAATTCGGCGTCACGGCGCACCAGCTGCAGAATAGGCTCTGAGACTAAATAGTCGTACACCACAACGTCTGCTTGCTGCATCAGTTGCAGTGCTTTTAAGGTCAGAAGCTCCGGATCGCCAGGGCCTGAGCCAACTAAATACACTTCACCCTGAGTCGGGATTTCCCGCTCTAATAAAGCTTCTAATTGCTGCTGCGCGATATCCAGCCGGTTGGCCTGCACTTCACGCACTATGGACGAGTCAAATACCCGTTCCCAAAACTGGCGACGACCTGCAAAACCTGAAATCTTTTGTTTTACTTTGTCGCGAAAGGCACCCACTAACTGAGCCAATGGACCTAAATGAGCAGGTAATAAAGCTTCGAGCTTTTCACGTAAACGCCGCGCCAGCACAGGTGCAGTACCAGCACTGGAAATGGCAATCAGAATAGGGCTACGGTCGATAATGGCAGGGAAAATAAAACTGCAGTTCGGTTGATCATCCACAGTATTGACCAGAATATTGCGCGCATCAGCAGCCTCAAATACCGACTGATTGACTGCATCATCGTCAGTAGCGGCTATCACCAGCACATGACCGTCGATGTGTTCAGGCGCAAAACGGCTTTCAATTAAAGTGGCTTTGCCTTGTTGCTGCCACTCTTTGAATTCATCTGAAAAGTAAGTGGCCACTACTGTTAAACGGGCGCCCGCTTTTAGCAAAGTACCAGCCTTACGCAATGCCACATGACCAGCACCCACCAGTAACACAGGTCTGTTATTCAATTGGGCAAAAATAGGCAAATACTGCACTTCAGGCTCCTGCTGTATGGACAGCACTTTGATACAACTATGCTCTGATTTGGTTAGAGTGAATACCTCAATCAGAGCTTTTTAATCTGAGCCTGCATATTAGACGTCTAAACGTCTTTTTTACAATAATGGATATCGATCTCTTATAACTAAAAGGAATGAAGAGGGAAAAATGGGGTCAGATCACATTGTTAACAGTTAACAATGTGATCTGACCCCATTTTTAAAATCAGACTTTTTGGCTTTGACACACTGCCGCAGTAAAGACTACATCAGTCGAGCTGTTTAATGCAGTCTCGGCGCTGTCCTGAATCACACCAATAATAAAGCCTGTGGCCACGACCTGCATTGCCACTTCATTTGGAATGCCAAATAAGCTACAAGCCAGCGGAATCAGCAACAAAGAACCACCAGCCACACCAGAAGCGCCACAGGCAGAAACAGCAGCCAGCAGACTTAATAAAATAGCACTGGCAAAATCGACCTCTATACCTAATGTATTTACAGTCGCCAATGTCAGCACTGTAATAGTAATGGCTGCACCTGCCATATTGATGGTTGCCCCCAGCGGAATAGACACGCTGTAGATTTCTTCGTTGAGTTTTAGTTTTTCACACAACTGTAAATTGACCGGAATATTAGCGGCTGAACTGCGGGTAAAAAACGCAGTCACACCACTTTCACGTAAGCAGGTAAAGACCAGTGGATAAGGATTCGAGCCGGTTTTGGCAAACACCAGCAGCGGATTCACCACAAAGGCGATAATAGCCATAGCTCCCAGCAGTACAGCAATCAGTTGACCATAACTGGCCAAAGCACTAAAACCAGTAGTCGCTATGGTATCGGCCACTAAACCCAAAATACCAAAAGGTGCTAAACGGATAATAAAGCGCACTAAAGATGACACACCATGCGACAAGTCAAAGAATACCAACTTGGTGCTTTTGCTGGCATGTTGCAAAGCCAGACCTAAACCTACGGCCCAGGCTAAAACGCCTATATAGTTGCCGGTAATCAGGGCATTAATAGGGTTATCCACCACTTGCAGCAACAAGGTTTTTAATACTTCACTGATACCTTCAGGAGCAGCAATAGCTTCTGGTACAGCAGTCAGTACCAAGGTGGTTGGGAACATAAAGCTTAGTAATACAGCTACCACTGCGGCTAAAAAGGTGCCAAACAGATACAGCACCAGCACAGGTTTAATACTGCTGCCTTCAGAAGCTTGTTTATTGGCTATAGCTGAAGCCACCAGCACAAACACCAGCAAAGGCGCTATGGCCTTCAAGGCTTTTACAAACAAGGTGCCTAATAAGGATAAATTTTTTGCCAGTTCAGGCGATACCACCGCCACCAGCACACCTAATAAAATACCAATAATAATTTGTGGCACTAAACCGAGTTGCAAAAGTTTTTGCCATGGACGGGACGTGGTGGATGTCATACGGGCTCTCTGTTGCTGCTGTGGTGCGCGCCACAGTTATAGGAATAAGTGCCCGATTTTGCCCTGAATCTGCCATGGGGGCAAGTCGGAGCAGAAGCTGCTGATTTATTCTCAGCTAAAATTTATCCCAGCATCCTTCCGGATCCGCAGCAACTTCTGCCCATCTAGTGTGGATTGCAAAGTTATTTTATTCAGCATGGCTGCTGATAATTGTCCGCAACACCCATTGCCTGTCTGGCGCATCAGCTGGAGGTTCCGGGATCAGTACTTCGCTAACTTCGATTTGGTACACCTGGCCTGGCTGGTACTCAAACCCGATAATTTCACCATATAGCAACTGCCAGTCTTCATTCGGATGAAAACGGATTTGTAGACATTCGGTTGGCCCTACCGCCATACATTCGCGTTTTTCTGCAGCCACCCATAAGATCAGGCTAGCCCCATCCGGAGCGGTAATAACAGGTGGATATACACCGGACTCATCAGGTTGTTTGATAGCAAGAGGTGGTTCAGGCACAGACGGCTCTGAACATGCAGTTAAAGCTAACAACACTATGCCTGTCAGCAGTTTATTCACCATAAGCACTGTCCCTGATTTACTGTTTAATTCAGTTTATCCCACAAAAATGGACAGAAACTGAACGGCATATCCTTATGCCTGCTTAGTGCCTAACGCCAGTTCAGGTAGTTTAGGCAACAATTTGTTTTGCCAATATTCAGCTGGCGCAGGCCGGCCGAATAAGTAACCTTGCATCAGCTGACAACCTAAACTTTGCAGAAAGCGGCGCTGAATATCGTTTTCAACACCTTCTGCTACTATGTTCAGGTTTAAGGCTTTGGCCAACTGAATAGTCGTATGCAGAATACGCACTGTGCGGCTGTCTTGTGGAATACAGCTCACAAAACGTCGGTCGATTTTGATGGTGTCGGCCGGACAATCCACTAACTGGCTTAACGACGAATGACCAGTGCCAAAATCATCGATAGAAATACTAAAACCGTACTGGCTTAACGCTTTTAAACGTTTATGCAATAGAGGTTGTTGTACTGCAATATTGGTTTCGGTGATTTCCAACTGCAAGTACTGAGTTAACCAGGGATGATCAGCGCTCAGACTCATCAGCTCAGCAAAGAAGCTGTCATCCAGAAGCTCAGGCCCACCCAGATTAATAGCTATGGGGTATAACAAGCCTTGCCGTTGCCATTGCTGCAAAATACTGACGCTTTGTTGCAAGACTAAACGTGAAAACATCGTCATCAGACCATGGCGCTCTGCCATCAGTACAAAACAGTCAGGTGCTATCGCCTGCCCATCAACAAACCATCGGCTTAGCGCTTCAAAACTCTGAATTTTGCCTTGAGGGTCGACTTTAGGTTGTAGCCACAGTTCCAGATGTTTTTGCCGCATTGCGTCACGAAAGGCATTTAACAACTGATAATCCTGCTCCAGTTGCTGAGCTTGTTGCTGGTCATAAAAACCAACGGTCTGATTTGAGTCAGCCAACTCTAACGCCAGCTCACATTGTTCAATCAACTGTTGCGCATTGATATTGTCACGCAGCTCGGTAAAACTGACACCAAACTGATAGCTCATACGCGCCGTATAAGGCCCGACAGTCAACTCTACAGGTAATTGAGTCGCTATGGCTTGCGCCAGCTGTTTCGGATCCAGTACGTTTAAATCACCTTTTAACCAAAGTGCAAACTTCACACCCCGCACCCGCGCCAATATAGCGTCTGACGGCAAAGCAGCCTTAGCCACTTTGGCAAAGTGTTGTAATAATTGGCTGCCAAACTCATAACCATATTGCTGATTCAGCGTTTTGACATGACGCAGCCGGATAATAGCCACCAATGCAAACTCATGCGGCGCTAACTGTTCTTGTTTGTAGTTCGCCAGCTCGGTAAAACCAGCCACATTAGGTAGGCAGGTTAAGCTGTCATAGTGCAGCCAGCTGTCCTGAACTTTCTGACTTTGTTTCAGCTGTTGTTGCAACTGCCGCAAAGCACTGATTTCCTGCAAACTGACAACATGGTGGCCGGAGCGGGTCAGCATCACATGTTTTAGCACCAGGCTAATTTCGGGCCGGCTTTTTAAATTACATTCCACTTTGCCTTTCAGCCAATGCCCCTGGAGCTGTCCATCCTGGACAAAACTCAGCAAAGACAATAAGTTGGCTTGCTGTTCAGCTTCAAGTCCCAACACCTGAGAAGCCAGACTATTGCATTTAATGATATCGCCAGACGCTGTCACCAAGACTGTAGCTGAACCATTATGCTCAAATAGCTCTTCATAATAATCATGACTTTGCACCAGATGCTGGTTCAGGTCGCTCAATTGCCCCGCACTGCGCTTTAAGGTGCTAAAAATGCGGGCAGCAGCTAAAGGCAGGCATAAGTTAAAAAACAAAAATAACAGGCCGTGCAAATAGGTGTGGCTGCTCGGCAGAGTAATAGACAAACCAAACAGATTTCCCGGAGCTTCGTTTTGTAGCAGATACAAAAAAGGTATAAAATTCAGAGACATAAATACTAAAGCAGTTCTGAAGCCAAAAAACATCAGACTGATCATCGGCAAGGTATAAATAAAAATGATACCCAGCTTGCCCATCTCAAAATCATCATTAAACAGCAGAATACAAAGGCCAGCCATAATGACAATAACCAGCAATGCGGCAGCACTTTGTTTGGTATGGCGTCCTGCAAGGAATAACGCAAAAACTAAAGCAACATAAAACAATGAGGTGATGACAATAACCTGATAAGCCCCCAGTTGCCATGCTTGCCATGAACTGTGCAGGACTATAACAGACACCAGACACAGACCAGACAACATGATGATACGCAGCACACTTTGTTGCCAGAACATAGCGTCAGCTTTGTCTAAGTCCTGAGCTCTGAGCCGTAAATAACGACCTAACCACCCCACATGCAGCTCCTGTTGCTCTTTATCAGCCCAGTATAAAACACTGATAATTCAACCCTGTAATGGGTTACATAAGCGCAAGAATGTAATACTAAGCCTTGTTAACTACAAGTTATTTTTATTCACTTAAGGGACAAAGACGCTAATCGGTACGGTTTCCCCGTTGAATGGACAGAAACTAAATCCCGTCCCCGTCCAGATGGATACCACACTCACGACCGAAACCGTTAAAACGGGTGTCTTCTTCGGTCATACCCAGTTCAAGTTTGCGGGTTGAATGCACATCCCCTACTGACACATAACCTTGCTCCCATAAAGGGTGATACGGCAAGTCATGTTCTTTTAGATAATAAAACACGTCTTTATTTGACCACTCTATAATAGGCTGCACTTTGACGGTGCCACGGCTGATGTCGATTATATCCTTATCAGCGCGGGTGCTGGACTGACTACGACGCAAACCACTGAACCAGGTGCCTACATTCAGCTCTTTTAAAGCACGCTGCAAAGGCTCCACTTTATTCATATGGTTGTATTGCTTAATACCCGCTTCGTTTTCCCACAACTTACCAAAACGGGCTTCTTGCCAGGCCGGGCTTAAGTGCGCACGGTAGACTTTCAGATTCAGCTGTAACCGCTCTTTCAGCTCATCAATAAACTGATAAGTTTCAGGAAACAGATAGCCGGTGTCGGTGAGTAACACCGGAATATCAGGCCGCGCGCTGGTGACCAGATGCAGCATCACCGCAGACTGAATACCAAAGCTAGAACTTAAAATCTGCTGATCCGGCAAATGCTCAAGCGCCCATTGCACCCTTTGTGCAGGCGTTAAAGGCAGCAACAACTGGTTGGCTTCCGCCAGCAATTGTTGCTGTTGTTCTGTGTCCAGCTGCAGCAGCTGTTTATACTGACTCATGACCATCACCTCGAATAAATACCATCAGGCATGAAAGTCGGTTTTAGATACTTTCACTTCGGCCACAACGCCAACACGCACGACAAAATCACCAAAACATTCGCCGCTGTTGCGTTCGAGCACCCAGCGACCAATAAGGTTGTCCAGTTCCT
>Ga0180008_1000569_pt1 | contig 29867 bp, 22 predicted proteins | sample MM_PW_MetaG_FD_121121 | JGI IMG/M metagenome (GOLD analysis project Ga0180008, IMG submission 121121) | Groundwater microbial communities from the Aspo Hard Rock Laboratory (HRL) deep subsurface site, Sweden - MM_PW_MetaG | ecosystem: Environmental > Aquatic > Deep subsurface > Groundwater... | reverse complement strand
CTGTTGCTCAGGAGCGAATAACAAAACGCTGTGTGCAAGTATGCCCCGACAGTTGTTTCCTTGATTGACATGACCAAGCTCATCTCGCACAGAACGATGGCTGTAAGTGATGGCAGTGGTATCCTCTAACGCCAGTAATAAAGTATGTTTGGCGGCTTGCTCTGCCGTGACCTGGTAGCCAGCTTTTGCTATCGCGTCAGCATTGACGTGCTCATTACGGATAAAACGATAGGCGCCTTCCATGTCGGCGGGGGATTGTGTGATAGACACGAATGGCTTTCCTGGTTCGTTCGCTAAGGTTTCAGTTAACTTTACCAGACGTGTGGTTCGGCGGGGATCCCCTAAGTCGGCCTGACCAAACGTATCTTTTGCCCACTGCGCGTTGTTCATCACTATTCACCTGTAGATTAAGTGAAAGATCTGATCGAGAGGGATGCTGATAGTTCAAAAAAATCCCCCGGTAAAAACCGGGGGATTTGTGTATAAGAGACAGGCATTTAACTGCGGGGCTTTTTTATTTCAGTTTCGTCTCTGAGGTGAATAGTTAAAATATCCTAAATATCTGATACTAACTCATCTTTCAGTAGCTATATGCGAATGTTTTGGGGAGGTAAAGGGTGCTGGCCTGTCACATAGATTGACTCATGGTGTCTGTATTCCGTGCTGGCATAACCCTTGCTCCTTTCTGATACAGAACAAAAAAAGCAGGCCTTGAACTGATGTTGTTCGGGTCGTATCGGACGGGAAGGAGTCGCCAATGGGTGCAAAAAGTTTTGGGCACTATCAGCAAATCAGCCAGTGTTTTGATGAGCTGGTGCAGGCGGATGGACAAATACGACCACCAGCTGCGGCTATAGCACGTTTTATTGATCGCCACGGCTCTGCTGAGCTTATTCAAAGGCAAGAGCAGTTAAATCAAACGATTAGCGCTATGGGCGTTTGCTTTACCTTGTATTCTGACGGCAATAATATCGACCGTTGCTGGCCTTTGGATGTAATGCCACGCACTATCCCAAGCTCAGAATGGCAAAAAACCAGTGCTGGCCTGAAACAACGTTTAGCCGCTTTAAACCTGTTTATTGACGACTTATACCACGACCAGCGCATCCTTAAAGACGGTATAGTACCGGCTGATTTAGTGCTGGACTCCCGCAACTACCTTGCACCATGTAAGGGCATTTCGCCCCGTTATGGGGTGTGGGCCAATATCTGTGGGACTGATTTGGTGCGTGATGGCTCTGGCCAGTTTTTAGTGCTGGAAGATAACTTACGGGTACCGTCCGGCGTGTCTTATATGCTGGAAAACCGTACTGTGATGAAACGAGTATTTCCGGAATTATTTGCCGACTCCTTTATTTACCCTGTAGACGACTACCCGCATCAACTCTGGCGTATGTTGGCCTCTTTATCGCCTCGCCCTGGTGATGTCCCCTGCATAGTGTTGTTGACCCCCGGTGTCTACAACTCGGCTTATTTCGAGCACAGCTTTTTAGCCCAGCAAATGGGTGTTGAGCTGGCTGAAAATACCGATTTGCTGGTGCAGGATGACATCGTCTATTTAAAAACTCTGCATGGCCTGCAACGCGTGGATGTGATTTATCGCAGGGTGGACGATATTTTTATCGACCCACAAGCTTTCCGGCCCGATTCAGTTTTAGGTATTCCGGGTTTGATCAAAGCATGGGCCAAAGGCAATGTGTCTATCGCCAATGCACCTGGTTCTGGGGTTGCCGACGATAAAGTGATTTACGCCTATGTGCCTGAAATCATAAATTATTATTTGGGCGAACAACCGCTGATTGATAACGTTCCTACCTATTTGTGTCTGGATCCAAAACAGCGTGAGTATGTATTGGCTAATCTGGATCAACTGGTGGTGAAACCTGCCAATGAATCCGGTGGTTACGGCATTTTGATAGGCCCACGTTCTACCAAAGAAGAGCAACAACAAATGGCGGAGGCTATTAAAGCCAATCCGCGCAATTTTATTGCTCAGCCGACTCTGGCGTTATCCACAGCTCCTACTTTATGTGACGGTGTGCTGGAACCACGGCATTTAGATTTACGGCCCTTTATTTTGCAGGGCAGAGATTTGTATTGCACCACAGGCGGTTTAAGCCGGGTTGCGCTGAAAAAAGGCTCTTTGGTGGTCAATTCGTCGCAAGGCGGCGGTAGCAAAGACACCTGGATCATCAACGATGAGGTCTGATCTATGTTATTAAAATCTTTGGATCATATATTCTGGTTAGGCCGTTATCTGGAGCGTTTGGATGATACGGCGCGCTTAATTAATGCCACCAGCCATTTGCTGATCGACAGTCACAAAGACAGCCAGTTCAGCTGGCCCTTATTACTGGACGTATTAGGTCAGAATGGCGCTGAACTCTTAAGTCAGTTACCACCAAGCGATTTGACGGTAGAGCAGCAGGTGATGGGCTTTTTAATTACCGATGCCGACAGTGAAGTCTCTATCCGTTCTGCTTGTAGCGCACTGAAACAAAATGCCAGAACAGTACGGCAACTGATCCCACGTGATATGTGGGAAGAGCTGAATTCACTGGATTTGTTTTTACAGGAGCATTGCCAGCAGTTACAAGGGCGTCAGCACAGATACCGCTTAATGACGGAGGTCAGCCGCCGTTGTCAGATGGTAGTGGGGGTGCTGGACGGCACTATGCTGCGTAGCGATGCCTTTGATTTATTTAATATTGGCAGGCATGTGGAGCGGGCTGATATGACGACCCGTATTATGGATGTGATGGTATTGCAGCAGCTGCAGCCGACGGATATTAAAAGACCACGTTTTCGCTGGACTTCTATTTTAAATGCTTTGGGTGGGGTAGAGTCGTACCACTATTATCTGGCGCATCAAAACACTGAAGTGGATGCGGTGGACTATTTGCTGACCTACGCTGACTTTCCACGCTCTCTTGCCTATTGTTTGCATAGAGTGGCTGCATCAGCCAAAGCTTTGCCTCATAGTGCTGCTATATTGCAACGGGTCTGGCAGTTGCAGGACTTGTTAAAAACACAAAACTTATCAGAATTAACCACAGGTCAGCTGCATCAGCTGATTGACCAATTTCAAACAGGGATCATTGAATTGCATCAGGTGATTAGTACGCCAAAACTTGAATTTTCCGCAGATCTCAGCCAGCAAATGTCGGCCTGATGATGACTGTGGAAAGTCAGGAGTTGAGCGAGCAACTAAGATGGACTGATTTGCCGCAGTGGCAGCAATTGCAGCAGTGGTGGCAGCAGCAAAGCCAGCAGCATTTAGTGCAGCTGCATACAGATTTGCAACATCAGCTGCGGGAAAACGGTGCTACTTTTGATCCCTGGCTGGAGCAACAACGTCAGTTGGATCTAATGCCATGGCTGGTGAGTGATAAAGAGTGGCAACAGTTGCAGGCTGGTGTAAAGCAGCGTCAATTGCTGCTTTCTATGGTATTGCAGGATTTATACGGTCCACAGCTCATGATCCAGCAGGGGCTATTGCCTGCTGAACTTATTTTCCAGAATAAAAACTATCTGTTGCCTTGCCATCAGTTGGTACCCACTCATCAGCAGTGGCTGAGTTTGTTGGCTGTAGATATAGGCCGCGATGCCGCAGGTCAGTTTTGTGTCTATGCCGATCAGAGCCAGATGCCGGCAGGGCTGGGTTTTGTATTAGAACACAGGCTGGCGTTTAACCATTGTATTGGTGAGCTGAATCACAGCATTGGCAAAAGCCAGCTGGCCGGGTTTTTCCGTAAATTGCAGCTGGTGTTTGCGCAAGGGACTGGCCATACCGCCGAAGGGCGACGACCGCTTTGTGGTTTATTAACCCATGGCAAACGCGACGCCGCCTATTTTGAACATGCTTTTTTAGCCAATTATTTAGATATAGCCCTGATGCACAGCGCCGATCTGATGTTTAAAGACGGTGCTTTGTGGTTAAAAACTGTCACAGGTTTGCAGCAGGTCGACAGCCTGATGCGCTATTTACCTGATGCCCGTTGTGATGCGCTGGAGCTGGATCCGGACTCCACAGGCACTGCAGGTTTATTGCAAAGCATTCGTCAGCAGCAGCTGTTTTGCGCCAATCCGCCAGGAGCTGCCTTAGTGGACTCCGGTGTGTTATTGCCCTTTTTGCCTGCGCTTTGCCGAACGCTTCTAAATGAAGAATTGCAATTGCCCACTACTACCGCTTTTTGGTGTGGTAAACCTGAGCAGTTGCAACAGGTTTTATCTGATGCAAGCCAGTACAGATTCCGCAGAATTGATACAGCCCAAAGCTGGCTTTGGACTGAACTGGACCCGCTGCAACAACAAGAGTTACAGCAGCAATTAGCGGCTTATCCTGAACTTTTTATTGCGATTCGCTTGCTGCCATTGTGCTCTGTACCATGCTGGAACACGACTCAAGGCGAGCATCAGCAGTATGGCGTCTTGCGTTTATTTGGTTTGTTGTCCGAGCAGCATAGTCCGGCTGTGATGCCTGGCGCTTTGGCTCGTATCAGCCCTGATGCGCAAAGCCTGCAGCATCAGTACAGTATGGGGTTTGTTGCCAAAGATGTCTGGGTGCTTGCCGATCAGGACCATGCGGTCAGCTTGCTGCAAAATACCCAAAAACGCATCTTGTTATCCCGTCATAGTGGCTTGTTGCCAAGCCGCGTCGCCGACCATTTATTCTGGCTGGGTCGTTATAACGAACGATTAAATTTAGTTTGTCGGGCTTTACGTTACACAGTGCCGCTCTTAACCAGTTTCCAGGTCACAGCGGGTCAACAAACTGACAGCAGAGCATTAGTACGGTTTTGTTTGCAGGCCAATGGCACTTTGCCAGACAGCGCAGCGCTGAGTTCATTACAGCAGACCAGCGCCTTGCAGCAGGCCTTAAGTGAATTGTTTTCACTGCAGCATCCGGCAGGTTTGGCGCAGGTGCTGAAAAATTTATTGTTTAATGCGCAGTCGGTGCGGGAATACTTCAGCGAAGACACCTGGTATGTGCTGGATAAATTACAGCTGGCGCTGACGCAATGGCCAAATCCACTGAACTGGCAGCAGCCGCAGCAAATGGTGCGTTTGCTGGATGAAGTCATATTATTGCAGACCGCTATTTATGGTTTGAATAACGAAACCATGAGCCGCACTCAAACCCTGAGGTTTATGGATTTAGGTCAGCATATGGAAAGGGCATTGCAAAGTGTCACCCTGCTGCAGGAAGTTTTTGTATTTGATCAGGGCAGGAATTGCAGCGCTTCGTTGATGGAGTCTGTGCTGCGTATGACGGATACTTTAATGACCTACAGGCGCCGTTATAAAACCGAGCTGCACCCGCTGGCTGTGATTGACTTGCTGCTACTGGATGACAGTACGCCTCGTTCTGTAGGTTATCAGTGCGCCCGTCTTGCCAGTCAAATTCAGCAACTGCCTAAACCTGGTGCAGCTGTGGTGCTGAGCCGTGAGCAAAAACTGGCAGTGGAGCTGGTGTCTTTACTGCAACTGGCTGAACCAGAACAACTCTTTGATGATCAGTTACAGGCAACACCAGAGCTGAGTCGTTTATTACAGCAGTTGCATACCGTGCTAAGGCAATTGTCTGACAGCATTACCTTGTCGTATTTCAGCCATGCGGAAGCGGGTAAATCCTGGCAGAGTTTTTAATGGCCCCCTTCTTACTTGATTTTAATTACTTTGGGGACAGAGTCATAGGGCCGACTATATGAAGTACCAGATCCGTCACCTGACCCGTTATTGTTACCAGCATCCTGTGGCTAACAGTTACAATCTGGCTTGTTTGCGGCCACGGCAATTACCGACACAGGAGCTGTGCAGTTTTAACTTAGAGGTGTTGCCCACAGCATCTTCTGTTTATGCCAGAACAGATACCTTTGGTAATACCCAGCATTTTATCCACTTGCAGCCGCCGCATCAGCAACTGGCAGTGACCGCTTATTCTGTGGTTGAAGTTTTGCCACGCCAGCAGAGTCTGGCTTTGGATTTAACTCAGCCCTGGCCACAAGTCGCAGCTTTTTTCCGCCAGCAACAAGGTTATTCACCCGATCAACTCAAGGCACTGTTGTGCACTGGTCCAAGCCGGATGATCCCAGTGCTTGATGAAACAAAGGCATTGATCCAGAGCATAGCTGACCCGACTTTGACTGTATTACAGCTGGCGCAACAACTGACCGATCTGATTTTTCACCAGTTTGAATACGACCCTGAATTTAGCTCAGTCGTCACTCCTGTATCCGAAGTGCTGCTGCATAAAAAAGGGGTCTGTCAGGATTTCGCCCAACTGGCAGTCAGCTGTCTGCGCGCCTTAGGTATTCCCAGTCGTTATGTCAGTGGGTATCTGGAAACCTCACCACCAGAAGGTCAGCCACGTTTAATAGGAGCTGATGCCTCTCATGCCTGGTTTGCCGTGTACGATCCAGAATTGGGTTGGGTCGATTTTGATCCCACCAATAACCTGATGCCGGCAGAACGTCATATCACCTTAGCTTATGGCCGCGACTATGCCGATGTAGTGCCACTGAAAGGCTTGCTGCAGGGCCATGGTGTGCATCAGTTAGAAGTGGAAGTGGATGTAGTGCCGATGTGAACAGTGCTGGTTCTGCCTTGTGCTGTATCTTTTTGCGGAGTCAAACCAAACATCCTGCTGTATTCACGGGTAAATTGCGGCACGCTTTCGTAGCCTACTGCAAAAGCTGCGCTGCCAGCTTTTAAGCCTTCAGCACGCATTAAACGTCGTGCTTCTATTAACCGTAATTGCTTCTGAAATTGCAGCGGCGACAACGAAGTCACAGCGCGAAAGTGCTGATAAAAGGATGAAGGGCTCATGCCTGCAATAGCGGCCAGTTGCTCCATCTGCAGTGGCAAACGAAAATCTGCTCTGAGTACAGCCACAGCTTTGGCTATTTGTCGGATATGGCTGTCCTGATAGCCAAGCCGCTGAATGGCAGCACCATGGCGTCCAGCTAACAACCAGTAGTGCATCTCCCGCACCAGTTGTTTGTGCAGCACAGGCACTGATTCAGGTCTGTCTAACAAGTTCATCAAGCGCAAAGCTGCATCTGCCACTTGCTGATCGGTAGGTTCAACCTGCACCGGATGCTTTGTACTTTCTCTGGGCTGCGCCATTTGTTCCGTCAGCTCAGCAATCACACTCAGATCCAAATCCAGTACCAGCGAGATATAAGGGGCATCCAGGCTTGCCTCTGTAATTTGACTGATGGTCGGTACATCGGCACTGATCAACAAAGAATCACCGGTACTAAAGTCAAATACCTCTGAGCCCATCACCACTTGTTTTTTGCCCTGCAGGACCAGACAAACCAGTGGGCGCGAGATTGCATATTCGAGTCCGCTTGGGGTATTCGAACGGATAGTGGTCAGGCCGATAATGGGCGTTTGTGCAAGACCATTTGGGTTGGCATAAGCCTCAACATAACGGCGCACAGTGTTTAATAGCGTATCTTTCATGGTTGATACTCTAGGCTACCAGAATTGGCCTTCGCAAGAGCTTTGGAGAATTAAGCAAAAAATGCGGATCTTCGGGTAAAGACCCTTCAGCAGCTTTTCTTTAGCATGCAGGGGTCTTAAACCACAGGAGAAAACGCATGACTAAAATCGCTTTAGTAACAGGTGCCAGCCGTGGCCTTGGCCGTAATACCGCACTGAATATTGCCCGTCGTGGCGCAGATGTCATCATCACTTATCAGAGTCGCGAGCAAGAGGCGCAAGCTGTAGTGACACAAATTCGCGCTATGGGGCGCAAAGCTGTTGCTCTGCAGCTGGACACTGGCGCTGTCGCAGGTTTTGCCAACTTTGCTGAGCGGTTACGCATTGTGCTGGCTGACATCTGGCAACGCGATAGCTTTGAGCATTTGGTGAATAATGCCGGTCATGGTGACTATGCCCTTATTGAGCACACCACAGAGACTCAATTTGACCAACTGGTGAATGTGCATTTTAAAGGTGTGTTTTTCTTGACTCAGGCGCTGTTGCCTTTATTGGCAGATGGAGGGCGTATTGTGAATTTATCTACTGGCTTAACCCGGGTATCAGCGCCTGGCTGGGCGGCTTATGCTGCGGTCAAAGCCGCAGTGGAAATGCTGACCGTCTATATGGCAAAAGAGTTTGGTCCACGTGGTATAGCAGTCAATACGGTAGCGCCAGGAGCCATAGAAACTGACTTTTTTGGCGGAGCAGTGCGTGATACACCAGACTTTAATAAGTTTTTTGCCGATATGACGGCTTTAGGCCGGGTCGGAGTTGCTGATGATATAGGCCCTATGGTGGCCAGTTTATTGTCGGAAGACCATCGTTGGGTCAATGCCCAACGTATAGAAGTATCAGGCGGGCAGGGGATTTAAGCTGCTTTTAGCTGCACCCATTTGTTCAGTGGGTGCAGCTGTTTTGTCAGACGGAGCCTTGAGCTAACCGTCTACAAACTATAATCCTGCGTCAGTTCATCATCGCCTTTTTCCAGCTCAAAACTTACTGTTTCACCATCAGCGCAAAGTTGCACTATTTTGCAAGGTACTCCTTCAGGCGTCAGCTCCAATAAGCCTATACCAGCAGCATTCACCAAACGGCGGCCTTTGGTTTCGCCTATAGGTCGGTGATGGGTGATGATCATACGGCGTCTTTTGGTAAACCAGTTCAGCGGCGAGCGGGAGGCATAAAGCCAACGATTGGCTGTATCCAATAAAGCCAAAAGCCGGTGTGGAAACTCATTTTTCAGGCCACTGCTGGTGATTTGCCAGATGGATGGGCTTTGTTGTTTGTGGCGTAGTTTTATCTGAAATACAAAGCTGTAATGCACATCGCCGGATAAAATGACAAAGTTGCGGGGTGTTTTTGGATGACGGAATAAATTCAGCAGTGCATAAGCTGAACCCGGGTGGGTCATCCAGTTTTCTGCATCCACCATCAGAGGTTTGCCAAAACTGGTGAAAATACGCTGAATAGTTTCAATCAGTTTGACGCCAAACACAGGGGCGGGGGAGACCAGCAATACAGCTTCATGGCCCAGCAGTTGTTGCTGCAATTCAGTAATAGATTCCCAGTCCATCAAACCCGAAGGTTTTTCCATCGCAAGCTCTGAGCGCCAACGTTGGGTGCGGGTATCCAGCACTAGCAATGGCGGTTGGGTTGGCCAACTGTAATGCCATTCAGAGAATTTGAGCAGGCTATTGATGCATTCATCATGAGTTTCGGTGCCGGGCTGATTCAGCGCCTGTTGGCATAAAGGCAACAGCTTTTGCACTTTTTCCGGCGCATTACCCCAGCCCTGAAATAGCAGGTATCCCATCAGGGCATTACCAATAATACGGCGGGAAAACGGGTGTTCGTAGGCAGTTTTTTCCCACTCTGCAGTTAAATTCCAGTCGTCAGTAATATCGTGATCATCAAACATCATGGCGACTGGCAGATGGGCCATTAACCGCCTGACCTGGCCTAAACCTGCTTTAAATTCTTCCAGGTTTTGAGTGTATTTGGCGCTGCGCTTTTGGCGCTCCGGGCTAAAACTTTTCAGCAGCCCTTCCGGCATTTGCAAATCCAGGCCCTGCCATGGTGCTGGCGACCAGACCAGCAAGTACATCGAAAACACTTCGGCCATAGAGATCAGATGGTTGTGGGCGCTGTCTGTGGTAAATACCGGTTTTTTGGCCCCTTTGAATAGCTGCTTTAACACCTGATAACCAGCTTTGGTGTTTGGCAGTAGTTGTTCACGCTGGTAATAATAGGGCGTTTTGCTATGCAGTTCATGAGCAGAGCTTAAGGTTGAACAAGGTAACTTTTCGTCAGCAAAATCCAGTTTAGCTATCAGTTGATGGATAGCGTAAAGCGTCGGCGCTGCTACGTCGTCTGTGTAGACCTGATCGCCACTTAACATCAGTAAGGATGGCCATTGAGCTGGTGTTGTATCTTTTAGCTGCTGATCGGCACGGACCAACGCATCACCCGAAGTAAAATGCGGTTTGCGACAAGAGCCATGCAATACTGAATGCACTTTAGGTTTGATAATAAAACCCGGCAAATCCCGTCCGGGATAAACCAAATCCTCTGCCCACTGCCGCCAGTTTTGCCAGTCGCTGCTGCCAGTTTTTAACTGCAGATCATAACTAATCCAGCGTTCAGTTGGCAGGGCGTCGTTCAGTTCCAAATCCAGAAAATACAGATATAGTTTGCCGGCAAGCTGAAGTTGCTGCACAAAGGGCTGTATCTGTTTTGAATCAAACTTGATCACTTCGCCTTGCTCAGGCTGGAGTTGCAGTTTCAATTCTACGGGTTCTGAAGTGGCTAACCAGAGACATAGCCGTTTTGGTGTCAGGCGGCGTAGTATAGGGCCAGCCCACACCAAGGGAATATAACTGGCTGCTTTGGACAAACTTAGTTCAGAAATAACAACACTCCTTTTTCAACACCTGAAATTGGGGTCAGATCACATTGTGAACTGTTAACAATGTGATCTGACCCCATTTTTATAAGCTGGCTTTGAGCTGATACAACAAATCCAAAGCCTGACGGGCTGACAGTTGATCCGGATCCAGTGTGGCCAGTTGCTCCAGTATTGGATGAGGTTCGGCTTCGACAAATAATTGTTGCTGCAGCGGCTCTGCTGTTTTAGCCGCTGCTGGTGCTTTGGCACTGACAACAGACTGTTGTTCCAATTGGGCCAGTTTTTGTTTGGCTTTTTGGATTACCACCCGAGGCACACCAGCCAGTTGGGCTACCTGTAGGCCATAACTTTTACTGGCCGCGCCATCTTGCACCTGATGCATAAAGACGATGTGTTCGTCGTGCTCTACCGCATCCAGATGGATATTGGCTAAACCTTGTAACTGGGATGCCAGCTCGGTCAGTTCAAAATAATGGGTGGCAAACAAAGTCATGGCTTTGAGTTGCTGCGCCAGGTATTCAGCACAGGCCCATGCCAAAGACAAACCATCATAAGTGCTGGTGCCACGGCCTATTTCATCCATCAGCACTAAACTCTGCGCTGTCGCATGATGCAAAATAGTGGCAGTTTCTGTCATTTCCACCATAAAGGTAGAGCGGCCTGACGCCAAATCATCGGATGCACCAACACGAGTGAATATCCGGTCGACCGGACCTAATACAGCGCGCTCTGCAGGTACAAAACTACCTATATAAGCCATTAGGACTATTAAGGCGTTCTGACGCATATAAGTCGATTTACCGCCCATATTCGGGCCTGTAATCATCAGCATGCGACGCTCTGGCGAGAGCTTAAGTGGGTTGGCAATAAAAGGCTCCGTCATCACCTGTTCAACCACAGGGTGACGGCCAGCTTCAATCTGTATGCCAGGCTTTGGCGTCAGCTCTGGCTGATGGTAGTTTAGCTGTTCAGCGCGCTCTGCGAAGTTAGTCAGTAAATCCAGTTCCGCCAAAGCCGCTGAAAGTTGCTGTAATTCCGCCAGGTAAGGCGCTGTTAAATCAAACAACTCATCGTATAACTGCTTTTCCAAAGCTAAAGCTTTGCTTTGACTGCCAAGCACTTTGTCTTCGTATTCTTTTAATTCAGGAATAATAAAACGTTCGTTGTTTTTTAAGGTCTGGCGGCGAATATAGTCCGCTGGCACCTGATCGGCCGCGCTGCGGCCAGTTTCAATGTAATAGCCAGCTACTCGGTTAAAACCAACCTTGAGTGAGGCTATGCCTGTGCGCTCTTTTTCGCGTTGCTCCAGTCGCTCCAGATAATCAGTGGCACCTGTTGCCAGTTCACGCCATTGATCCAACGCGGCGTTGTAGCCTGAAGCTATCACACCTCCATCGCGAATGAGCATAGGTGGGGTTTCGACTATGGCACGCTCTAATAAATCACAAAGCTCTGGCAGTGGTTGGCATTTAGCAGCGAGCTGCGCCAATAAAGGGCTGTGTAACAGAGTCAGTTCAGGGGATAGCTCTGGCAATAACTGCAAAGCAGCACGCAAACGCGAGAAATCACGGGGACGGGCACTTCGAAGTGCTAAACGGGCAATCACCCGCTCTGTATCACCCACTTGTTTAAACAGCGGCTGCAGGCTTTGATGATGCTGTTGTAATTCAGCCACAGCCTGATGACGGGCTGATACTAAGGACTGATCGCGCAGCGGCGCATGGATCCAGCGCTTCAATAAACGACTGCCCATAGCGGTCTGGCATTGATCCAAAACAGCCGCAAGAGTGTGATCAAACTGGCCTGCTAAAGTTTGGGTCAGCTCTAAATTACGTCGGGTTGCCGCATCCAGAACTATGCAGTCCTGATTACGCTCAAGAGCGATAGAGCGGATATGCGGTAACTGAGCGCGCTGGGTGTCTTTGACATAACCCATTAAACAGCCCGCGGCCATTAAAGCCACAGGCGCTTGTTCTACGCCAAAACTTTGTAAGTCGCGGGTACCAAATTGTTGGGTCAGTAAACGTTTAGCGTTGCTTAACTCAAACTCCCAGACAGGGCGGCGGCGCACACCTTTGCGGTTGATCACGCTATCCGGCCAGTCCTGCTCTTCGGCATATAAAATTTCTGCCGGATTTAAGCGCTGCAACAAGGCCAATAAATCATCCAGATGGGTGACTTCATTGACTAAAAAACGGCCGCTGCTTAAATCTAAGTAAGCAAAACCATAACTGCCTTTTTGCTGATACAAAGCCGATACTAAGGTGTCCTGGCGTTCGTTCAACAAAGCTTCGTCTGTGACAGTGCCTGGAGTCACAATACGCACCACAGCACGTTCAACCGGGCCTTTGCTTAAGGCTGGATCGCCGATTTGTTCGCAAATAGCGGCGGATTCACCCAGTTGCACTAAACGGGCTAAATAGCCTTCAATCGAATGATAAGGCACGCCTGCCATAGGAATAGGCTGGCCCGCCGACTGGCCTCTTTTGGTCAGGGAAATATCCAAAAGGGCAGAGGCCTTTTTTGCGTCATCGTAAAACAGCTCGTAAAAGTCACCCATACGATAAAACAGCAAAATATCAGGATGCTGGCATTTCAGGCCAAGGTACTGTTGCATCATCGGAGTGTGCGGGCTTAGGGCTTGCCCGTCTTTCTGTTCTGGCGGCATAATGGCTTAATAATTCCTGCGTTGGACCAAAGATGACAATTCCAGTAACCACCTATCAATTGGCGGCGGATCTCGGAGCGCTATTATTGCGGAAAAACTTCAGTATCACCACAGCAGAATCCTGCACTGGCGGTGGTATTGCATATGTGTTGACCGCAGTGCCCGGCAGTTCAGCCTATCTGGACCGATCTTTTGTCACCTACAGTAATAAAGCCAAGCAACAGTTGCTAGGGGTAAAAGCCGAAACTTTGTTGCAATACGGCGCTGTCAGTAAAGAAACAGTGCTGGAGATGGCGGTAGGTGCAGCCAAAGCTGCCGGTGCTGAAGTGGCGGTGGCAGTGTCTGGTATTGCAGGCCCTGATGGTGGCTCCGCCACTAAACCTGTGGGTACTGTACATTTTTGTTTTGAAATTCAGGGCCATCAGGTATTGTCGCATCGTATTTTTGATGGCGACAGAGCGACAGTGCGCCAACAGGCGATCGATTTTGTCTTGCAGCAGCTGATCTTGTTATTGACAGACTAAAGCAAAAAGACTACTGTATGAGCATACAGCACTTTGAGTGCATCCAAGAATCCACCGGAGAGAGCAATGGACGACAATAAACAAAAAGCACTGACCGCAGCCTTAGGTCAAATCGAACGCCAGTTTGGTAAAGGTTCAATTATGCGTTTGGGCGACAGCACTGCGCTTGATATCGACTTTATCCCTACAGGTTCGTTAGGTTTGGATATTGCTCTGGGCATAGGCGGTTTGCCTTGTGGTCGTATTGTTGAGATCTACGGTCCTGAATCTTCAGGTAAAACGACTTTAACTTTGCAGGTGGTCGCTGAAGCTCAGCGTATGGGTAAAACCTGTGCTTTTATCGATGCTGAACACGCTTTAGACCCTGTTTACGCTAAAAAATTAGGTGTAAACGTCGATGATTTATTAGTGTCTCAACCGGATACTGGTGAACAGGCACTGGAAATTTGTGACATGTTAGTACGTTCTGCTGCGGTAGACGTGATCGTGGTCGACTCCGTCGCTGCATTAACACCTCGCGCTGAAATTGAAGGCGATATGGGTGACAGCCATGTAGGTTTACAAGCTCGTTTAATGTCTCAGGCTTTGCGTAAACTGACAGGTAATATCAAACGTTCAAACACTTTATGTATTTTCATCAACCAAATCCGGATGAAAATTGGTGTGATGTTTGGTTCACCAGAAACCACGACCGGCGGTAACGCGTTAAAATTCTACGCTTCAGTGCGTTTAGATATTCGTCGTACTGGTTCTGTGAAAGATGGCGATGAAGTGACGGGTAACGAAACCCGCGTCAAAGTGGTGAAAAACAAAGTAGCACCGCCGTTTAAACAAGCCGAATTTATTATTATGTACGGCGCTGGTATCAGCAAAGATGGCGAGTTAGTGGACTTAGGTGTACTGCATAAGCTGATCGACAAAGCCGGTGCCTGGTATGCCTACAAAGGCAACAAAATTGGCCAGGGTAAAGCCAACGCCATGAAATACCTGCAGGAAAACCCTGCTGTTGCTAAAGAAATTGAAGCCGAATTACGTCGCATGCTGTTACTGGAACCATCTAAAGGTGCTCCGTCACCGGCAGAAGATTTTGGTATGGTGCCAGAAGACGCTGAAGCCGATCTGTAAGCTGTATAAGCTTAGATAGCTGAAGTAAGACTTCAAACAAACCCGGCTCAGGCCGGGTTTGTTGTTTTTAATTGTATGGCCTTTGAGAAAATCAGATTTTATGTCCTGTCCTGTCCTGCCGGGCTATTTTTAACATCAAAAGCTGATGATGCGGAAGTCTGAACTACTTGTATTCATTCATCGGCCATCTTTATTTTTATTTAGACGTCTAAACGTTTAGAAGTTGACATTTCCGCCGCTTTAAGCCAGAGTAACCTCATTTTTCAGCCTTGTCGGAGATGCTATGCCTATTAAAGTCATTGATCAGTTACCTGCTGTAGAAGCGCTTTCTGCGGAGAATGTATTTGTCATGACTGAAAGCCGGGCTTTATCGCAGGATATCCGGCCGCTGAAAATCGCTATTCTTAATTTAATGCCGAATAAGGTCGCCACTGAAATCCAGTTATTGCGCTTGTTAGCCAATAGCCCGTTGCAGGTAGATGTGGAGCTGATACGACTGGATAATCATGTCAGCAAAAACACGCCACAAAATCATCTGGACTGTTTTTACCGCTATTTTTCTGATGTAGAGCAGCAAAACTATGATGGCCTGATTATCACGGGTGCGCCTTTAGGTTTAGTCAATTACGAAGATGTCAGTTACTGGCCTCAGCTGGCAGAAATTCTGACCTGGGCTGATCGCCATGTCACATCCACTTTATTTTTATGCTGGGCTGCTCATGCGGCTTTGTATCATTACTATGGTTTGCAGCGTGAAATTCGTGGCGAGAAGTTATCAGGAGTGTACTGGCAAAATGTCTCTCAGCCGTTAAGCCCTTTAGTACGGGGTTTTGACGATGAGTTTTTAGTGCCCCATTCGCGTTATGCTCAGGTGCCCAAACAAAAGTATCAACAGCACCCGGATTTACATGTGTTGGCAGAAGCCGATGCAACAGGCGCCTACTTGCTGCAAAACAGCACGGGTAGCCGGGTTTTTGTCACCGGCCATCCAGAATATGATTTAACCACCTTAAACGATGAATATCAGCGTGATGTAGCCGCAGGTCTTGAGCCAAAAGTTCCAGAGAACTACTATAAACAAAACGATCCAGCCAAAGGTCCACATAAGTTATGGCAAAGCCATGCCTTTTTATTGTTCAGCAACTGGCTGAATTATTATGTGTATCAGGCCACACCTTTTGATATTCAGCAGATAGGGCAGTAGTCATGATCAATCGCAGTAGGTTAACTCCGGATGCCCTTCGTGCGCTGTTGGCAGAGCGTATTTTGGTGTTAGATGGTGCTATGGGTACCATGATCCAGCAATATAAATTGCAGGAAGATGATTATCGTGGCACTGAGTTTGCTGACTGGTCTACCGATCTGAAAGGTAATAACGACTTGCTGGTGCTGACTCAACCCCAACTTATTCTGGATATTCATCGTAAGTACTTAGCCGCTGGCGCTGATATTCTGGAAACCAACAGCTTTAACGCTACGCCTATCGCTATGGCCGATTACGATATGTCGCATTTATCGGCTCGCATCAATCGCGAGTCAGCGGCTTTAGCGCGTCAGGCTTGTGATGAATACAGCACGCCGGATAAACCACGTTTTGTGGCTGGTGTATTAGGCCCAACCAACAGAACGGCTTCTATTTCACCTGATGTAAACGATCCGGGTTACCGTAATGTCGATTTTGATACTTTAGTCAGCGCTTATTCTGAATCTACTCATGCACTGATTGAAGGTGGCGCCGACATTATTATGCTCGAAACCATCTTTGATACTTTAAATGCCAAAGCCGCCGCTTTTGCGGTACTGAAAGTGTTTGATGAACTGGGTTACAGTTTACCTGTGATGATATCCGGCACTATCACCGACGCCTCAGGTCGTACTTTATCCGGCCAAACTACAGAAGCTTTCTACCATTCATTAGCTCATGTGCAACCGGTCAGCTTTGGTCTGAACTGCGCTTTAGGGCCAGACTTATTACGGCCTTATGTTGAGACTTTGTCTGGTATTTCAGAATGTTATGTCTCAGTGCATCCAAATGCAGGCTTACCGAATGAATTTGGCGAATACGATTTAGGTGCAGTAGAGATGGCCAAAGAAATTGCCGATTGGGCAGAGCAGGGCTTTTTAAATATTGTCGGTGGCTGCTGTGGCACTACGCCTGAACATATTAAAGCCATCAGCGATGTAGTGGCCGGTTTACCTGCGCGTCAGCCGAAACAGAAAACGCACCAGTTTCATTTGTCTGGTTTAGAAGCTTTTGGTCTGGAGTGGTAATGCGACAACAAGCCCGTTTTATTAACGTTGGTGAACGCACCAATGTCACAGGCTCAGCCCGTTTTAAGAAGCTGATATTAGAAGGCGAATACGAAAAAGCTTTGGATGTTGCGCGCCAGCAAGTTGAAAGTGGTGCTCAGATCATCGATATCAACATGGACGAAGCCATGCTCGACAGCAAGGCGGCCATGGTGCGTTACCTGAATTTACTGGCATCTGAGCCGGACATTTCCCGTGTGCCTATTATGGTGGATTCATCCAAGTGGGAAGTGATTGAAGCGGCGCTGAAATGTATTCAGGGTAAACCCGTCGTCAATTCTATTTCGTTAAAAGAAGGTATAGAGCCGTTTTTATACCAGGCAAAATTACTACGACGTTATGGTGCTGCTGTGGTGGTGATGGCCTTTGATGAAAAAGGTCAGGCTGATACGAAAGTCCGCAAAGTCGAAATCTGTCAGCGCGCTTATGACATTCTGGTTAATCAGATTGGTTTTCCGCCAGAAGATATTATCTTCGACCCGAATATTTTTGCTGTGGCGACCGGCATAGAAGAGCACAACAATTACGCCGTCGATTTTATTGAAGCCACCCGTGAAATCAAACGCTTATGCCCTTACGCCAAAATTTCAGGCGGCGTATCTAATATCTCCTTTTCATTCCGTGGTAACGACCCAGTGCGCGAAGCCATGCACTCGGTGTTTTTGTATCATGCCATTGGGGCTGGTATGGATATGGGCATAGTCAACGCCGGTCAGTTGGCGGTCTATGACGATATTCCGGAGTTATTACGTGAGCGGGTTGAGGATGTGATCTTAAACCGACGCGAAGATGCCACAGAACGATTGCTGGACATTGCGGCCGAGTTTAAAGGTGATGGCTCTGTTGCCGTCAAAGAAGACGAAGCCTGGCGTGCCTGGCCTGTGAACAAACGCCTTGAACATGCGTTAGTCAAAGGTATCACCGACTTTATTGATCAGGACACTGAAGAAGCCCGCTTAACTGTTGAGCGTCCTTTGCACGTGATTGAAGGTCCGTTGATGGACGGCATGAACGTAGTCGGCGACTTATTCGGTGAAGGCAAAATGTTCTTGCCTCAGGTGGTCAAATCCGCCCGAGTCATGAAAAAAGCAGTGGCCTATTTACAGCCTTTTATTGAACTGGAAAAAGCCGGTACCGGCGCCCGGGCTCAGGGCAAAGTACTGATGGCGACAGTCAAAGGCGATGTACACGACATAGGTAAAAACATTGTAGGCGTAGTGCTGCAGTGCAATAACTATGAAGTCATAGACCTTGGTGTGATGGTGCCTTGTGCGACTTTGCTGCAAAAAGCCAAAGAGCTGAATGTCGATATTATTGGTTTGTCTGGCCTTATTACACCGTCTTTAGATGAGATGGTGCATGTAGCCAAAGAAATGACCCGCTTAGGTTTTGATATCCCGTTGCTGATAGGCGGCGCTACTACATCCAAAGCTCATACCGCGATAAAAATTGCACCGAATTACCAACATGGAGTGGTGTATGTACCTAATGCTTCGCGTAGCGTATCTGTGGTGCAGTCGCTGATCAGTAAAGAACATAAGCCGGCCTTTTTGGAACGAGTGAACGACGAATACGACAGAGCGCGTGACCAGCATGCCCGCAGTCGTCCAGGTGAAAAACTGCTGACATTGGAGCAAGCCCGCGCTAATAAATTCAAACTGGATTTAGCCAAAGTAGCTCCCGCGCCTAAACAACCTGGTGTGCATTTATGGCAAGACGTCGATTTAGAAACGCTGCGTGATTATATCGACTGGACGCCATTTTTCCTGACCTGGCAATTGTCCGGTAAATATCCTGCCATTTTGAATCACCCTGAAGTGGGTATGGAAGCTCGTCGTGTGCATAGAGACGCCAACGCTATTCTTGACTTGATGATCCAGCAGAAGAAAGTGCAGGGCAAAGCTGTATTTGGCTTCTTTCCGGCGAACAGTCTGGGTGATGACATTATTGTCTACACAGACGAAAGCAGAACCACAGAACGTTGCCGTTTATTCAACTTACGTCAGCAATTGCAACTGCGTAACGACAATCCAAACTGCTGCTTAGCTGACTTTGTTGCCCCTGTGGATTCAGGCATTGCCGATTACATTGGTGGTTTTGCTGTCAGCACTGGCTTTGGTGCTGACGAGCTGGCTGATGAATTTGCTGCTCAGCATGATGATTACAACAGCATTATGGTCAAAGCCTTAGCTGACCGTTTAGCTGAAGCATTAGCTGAATACCTGCATATGAAGGTACGACGTGAAATCTGGGGTTATGCGCCGGACGAAGTTCTGGACAACGAGCAACTTATTCGTGAGTTATATCAGGGTATAAGGCCTGCACCTGGTTATCCTGCTTGTCCTGAGCATACGGAAAAAGGCACTTTATGGCAGCTGTTAGATGTGGAAGCCCAAACAGGCATCCAACTGACTGAAAGTTATGCCATGTGGCCTGGTGCTGCAGTCAGTGGTTGGTACTTTGCTCATCCGGATAGCAAATACTTTGCAGTCAGCAAAATTGGCACCGACCAAAAAGATGAATACGCCGCGAAAAAAGGCTGGAGTGCAGAACAAGCTGAAAGCTGGTTAGCACCGAATTTAGGATGAAAAATTGGGGTCAGAGTCAATTAATCGCCAGCCGATTAATTGACTCTGACCCCAATTTATTTAGCTGGCGATAGCCGGGTCGACGATAAAACGTTGCAGCATTTTAGCGACCTGTAGCTCAGGCAGTTCAAACTTAATACCTAAAGACAACTCCTGTAATTCCAGATGGCAATTCATAATCTCGCCTGGGATTTGAATTCTTTCTTCTTCGCCTGGTACCAGTAATTCCAGCAGCACCGACACTTTGTTAATCTGACTGGAGTCCGCATGCAGTTTCATCGAAAAACGACAGCCGCAAGGCGAAATATCAATGACAAAGCCATTATAAAGTGAAAAGGTTTCAGGCAAAGTTCCTTGCTCCAGCGGATTTACATAAGCTGGGATAAAAGCCCGGATCCGCTGCTTTGCCCGCAAAGAGCGATTTTCAATTTGCTGCGGATACTCCAAAAACAGCAGGTGAACCGGATGATGGGATATGGTTTTAATCATGGCTCTAAAGGCAATACACTCACCTAAATCGCCTTCAAGCAGGCAACGGACAACCGTCATATTGCCTTCAACAAATACATCCTTATAACCACCATCTACCACTTGCTGTGGTAGTTTCAGCACAAGGTAACGGTTTTTTTCATAACCTACTAATGAGGTTCGGATCCGTAAACTGCTGGGCTGAGAGAACTGCAAATCGACCTGACAGCCAGGATTCAAATGGCGGATTTTTTCATGCACCACGGGTGAAAGTAATGACTGCTCCATTGATAGTCACCTTTTGATTGTTATTTGAACAAAATGGCATCTTTGATTAATAGTGCAAATATGATAAATATGCAAAGTTGTTTTCTATTTATGGTACTGGATTTACTAATTTACAAAAGGGTGAAAAAATGGGATGAGAGGGGGATGTGGAAAATAGAACAGCTGATAAATATGCCCTATAGTTTATTTATGAAAGACTAATGCAGATGACGAACATGAGATTTATTCTAAACATCTGTGTAGCTGTGCTTTTAACTGCATGCCAGCAAAACAATAGCCCAACTACAGCCCATGATGCTCTGTGGAAAGATGACTTGTTTAAGCCTGTGGCTGAACCTGTGGAATCTCCTGAACAAATTTTTGCGTTGCCACAACAGGTTAAACTAGAAATCCGATCCTTGACCCGTTCTGCACATTCTGCACGGGAGAAAACAGATTTGTTACTCAATTATCTGTTTTCAAAAAAAGGCACCAATTTGTTGTATCAAAATGATGCAACCTTGACTGCAACCGAAACCATGGCTGCCAGGCAGGCAAATTGTTTGTCGTTAACCATATTGTCTTTTAGTCTGGCACAAGAGATCGATCTGAATGTGGAATTCAGGGATGTTAAAATCCCTGAATACTGGACCCAGAATAATGGCCAGAGTTTGTTAAACGGTCATGTGAACCTGAATGTTGTGGGTGGTAAAAATATCAACTCCAATGGCAATATTGATTACAGCATTTTTAGTTATGTCATTGATTTTGGAATGGAAAGCAATAGAAGCCATTTCCCCTCTGCGACCTTGAAGCAGAGTCAGGTTATTGCGATGTTCTACAACAACAAAGCTGCTGAAGCTATGGTGTATGATAGAGATGATTTAGCTTATACCTATTTAAAAGCTGCCATCAAAGCCGATCCGCAGGCCGCTGAAAACTGGAATAATCTGGCAGTGTTATATCGGAAAATGCAGCAATTAGAGTTAGCTGAAAAAGCTTATTTGCTGTCAATACAGCTGGATCCGGTTCAACTGAACTCCAGAGCGAACTTAGCTTTGTTATACGAAGCGACAGGACAAACAGAAAAAGCTGAACAATTAAAACGTCAGGTTGATTCAAAAAGAAATCAGAATCCCTACTACCACATTATGCTGGGGGATGAAGCTTTTGCTTCTGGCCATGCGCAGCTTGCAATTGGGCATTACAGAAAAAGCCTGGCGTTGGATAAAAAATCCTCTGAGGCACTATTTGGTCTTGCCAAAGCCCACTTGCTGCTCGGCATGACAGATAAAGCAGAACAGTATCTACGCTCTGCACAAAGGGCTGCACCAAATAGCTCGGAGCGTGAACGTTATCAAGGTAAACTGGACCTGCTAACCAGCGCAGTCATGAAGCATTAAGAGGTAAATCGTAGTGCCGAAGTGGTATTATTTGGTTCTCTGGGTGCTACTGCTTGTTGGGCAGACTGTGAGTTTTAAACTAAAAGCAGCTTCAGCTTTGCTGCATGATATTCAGCAGTTGTCGGATGAACTTATGGCTGGGCGTAAGACTGCACAGCCTGGTGCTGAATTGGCGCGTCAGTATATTCGACAGCGCTTTTCACAATTGGGTTTAGCAGCGTTACAACCCGATTTTCAACATCCTTTTCACTACAGCATCGGCTTCGCTGGCAAGCAAGGTGTGAACCTGATCGCAACATTAAAGGGCTGCAATAAACCTGACCGTTATATAGTAATGACCGCACATTATGATCATTTAGGCACTGTGGCCGGGAAAGTATACAACGGTGCGGATGACAACGCTTCTGGTGTTGCTACCATGTTGGCTTTAGCTGCATTGTTAAAAACTCAGCCTTGCCCTTCTTACAGTTATCTTTTCATTGCTACCGACGCGGAAGAATCAGGCCTTTATGGTGCAAAAGCTTTTGTCGCTGAACCTGCAGTGCCACTGCAGCAGCTGATGCTGAATATTAATTTGGATATGCTCAGCCGCGGGGAGCGGGCTAATCACTTGTATCTGTATGGAGCACATTCCTTGCCAGGGGTTGTGGATTATATAAAAGCTGAGGATTTCCCGGTGAATTTAAAATTAAGGCACAGAGGCAAAGGGCTGAGAGGGCAAAATAGGCTGGATTGGTCTAATGCCAGCGATCATGCCCCATTTCGACGTGCCGGTATTCCGTTTTTGTTTTTTGGGGTAGACACCCACAAGCATTACCACACACCGCAGGATGATTGGCAGAATATAGATCCTGAATATTTACAGCGCATGTTTGATAGTCTGAGCCAAATCGTGCTTTGGCTGGATCAGCAACCGCCTGAATGGTATCAGGCGGCGCGAAAAACGAAATAATCCTGGTGAACCTGATATCAGGGGGCTGGGATCCATTCTGGATCATCAGTCAGGCGAGGGAAGTTACCGCTGTTCCAATCTGCTTTGGCTTGCGCTAGACGCTCTGGGTTTCTTGCTACAAAGTTCCAGTTGAGTAACACAGGATCTGCCACTTCATCGCCACCTAATACCATAAAGTGCGCGCCGTCATCGCCAGCGACCACAGTTAAATCCTCAGTCATCACCAGCATTTGTCCTGCGGTCAAGACAGGCTGTTTTAACGACCCTTTGGCCAGATAAATCGCCAGTTGCTGTTCAGATTTCGGCAAAGTCAAGCTGCTGCACGGATCCAGTTTCAGCTCAGCATAACAGCAGCGGGATGGAAAGCTCACCACTGAAGTCTGAGAGAAATATTCACCTAACAATACCCGAATTTCACTGCCAGGCACCTGGATTGCAGGAAATAACGCCGCCGGATAATGCTGAAACGAAGGCTCTGACTCGGCTTCATCTTCAGGTAAAACTAACCAAATTTGCATGCCTTCAACCTGAACCTGTTCCTCCCGGATATCGGCTGGAATACGTTCAGAGTGCGCTATGCCGCTACCCGCACGCATCAGGTTCATCGCACCGGGTTCAATCCGCTGCCTGGTGCCCAGCGTGTCACTATGTAACATAGCGCCGGAAAATAAATAGGTGACGGTAGCAAGGCCAATATGCGGATGCTGACGTACATCACCTTCAGTGTTGCCTGCAGCAAAAGTTGCAGGACCCATATGATCAACAAAAATAAAAGGGCCAACACGGCGCTGTGCTTTGGCCGGTAATAAGCGCTTGATCATAAAACCAATATCACGGGCCTGCGGTTGAATAATCAAAGGCTCGCTGCTATCCACTGTTGCTGGTTCAGCTTTGAGGCTGGTATGCACCTGTACTTCGGTTTGCGTCATCAGTTTGTGAATGGGGCATTTGTCGGCAATAGCCAGCAATTGCTCACGCTGCTCTGTGGTTAAATCACCAATCAGTTCCAGACTGACATGCAGCTGATACAAGCCTTTGGCTTCGGCACTGTCATCCCGGTTGATTTCAACTTTAACTTCTTGCAGCGGAATATTTTTGCGTTTGGCAAACAACTGCAAGGTCATGGCTTTACAAGTCGCTACTGCGGCATCAAAGAGGTCGTGCGGGCCAGGCCCTGTGTCTGAACCGCCAGCAGCTTCGGTTAGATCGGCATTGATCTGATGACTGCTGATCTTAATGGTCTGGCGTAATAACCCCGGTGTATGTTGGCTGACAGTAATGGTCATGAATAAATCCTTTTGAAGGTAACTGAACTCAGCATAACTTAAATAGACCTGTCAGTGCTTTATTCGTTCAGATCTAGGCTTAGCTGTCCTGCTGAGCTTGCGGATTTAGCAGTACGTCTTGATGGTCTTTTTCTACTGGCATGACGCTGCACGACCTGACGTTTTTGCTCGCGCCACCACTGCGGGTCTTGCTGCTGTTTGCATTCAGTCAGCCGTTGTTTCGCCAGTCGCATCGCTTGTTGCAGGTCAACTACTGGCATAGGGTAATCTCTGCCCAGCACACAGCCATACTGGCGCTGCAACGACAATGGCATTAGCCAGGGCTGATGCAGCCAGCTATCGGGTAACAAACGCAGTTCAGGGCACCAACGCCTGATAAATTGTCCTTGAGGATCTTTTTGCTGACTTTGTAATACAGGGTTGTAGATCCGGTTTGGATTGATGCCGGTAGTTCCGGCCTGCATCTGAATTTGTGGATAATGAATACCAGGCTCGTAATCGACAAAACACTGCGCCAGATGCAAAGCCACTGGCCGCCAGTCCAGCCATAAGTGATAACAGGCAAAAGCTACTAACATGGCGCGGGCACGAAAATGCAGCCAGCCTGTTGCCAGCAAGCTACGCATACAAGCATCAATTAGCGGATAGCCGGTGTAGCCATGCGACCAGGCCCAAAACCAATCTGTATCAAAACTTTGTTTACGTAGGCGGGCATAACCAGGATGCAGAGCTTCGGTTTCAATCAGCGGATCGGATTCCAGCTTCTGGATAAAATGACAATGCCAACGCAATCTGCTGTAAAACGAGGATAAGCCAAAACTTAAAGCAGGTTGTTGTTTGATGTTGCGTAGCGTGTGCTGTTGCAAAGCTCTTAAACTCAATTGGCCATAAGCCAGATAAGGGCTCAGGCGCGAGCTGCTGTGCTGCGCTTTATCAGGCAATGAAATATGCCGGCTGTAGTCTTTGGCTCTGTGACTAAAAAAGCTTTGTACTGTATCTGGCAGAGCAAAAGCTGTTTGAGCTGAGCTGCAAGGTGATAAATCCAAAGCTCTGTATGGCCTGAAAGGCTGTAACGGCTGACGGCCATGGCAGATAAAAGGCAAAGTTTGAGGTCGCTGGTATAAAGTGCCTGATAAATACTGGTCCGCTTGTTCAGCCCAGAGATCTCTGTCTTTTAAAGCCCGAAATACAGCATGTTGCTGGTATTGCCGCCATGGGATGGCCAGCTCTTTTAATAGCTGTTTTACCGCCAGATCGCGCTGAAAAGTCCATAGGTTGCCGGTTTCCTCATGGCTGAGGACTTGAGCGATAGGAAACTCATAACACAACTGTCGGATCACTTGGGTTGCAGGGCCTTTGATCACCAGCAAGGGCTGGCCCAAGGCTGTGAGTTGTTGGTCCAGCAGCTGTAGGCTTTGTTCGATAAAAAGCCATTGTCGCACTGAGGTATCAGGTTGTTGCCAATAATCAGGTTCAATAATGTATAAAGGCAATACAGCACCTTGTCGTGCCGCTTCTGCCAAAGGGCCATGGTCATCAATACGCAAATCACGCTTAAACCAGACCAGACTGATCATGTTTTTGTCTTCAACTGCTGCAGAAAAGGCTGCCAAAAATCCTGTACAGGCACTTTAGCTTCGGGCAAATGCACTAAGGCGCCAACTGCTGTTTTTTGCGGTAGCCAACGCCGAACAAAGTCACCTTGTGCATCATACGTTAAGGCCTGTTTGATTTGATTAAATTGCCGGGCACCACTATTACCAACCCCAGCTATATAAGCCCAGTTACACCAGTTGCTGGCACAATCATAATCGAGTAAATGATGCTCAAAAAAAGCAGCGCCTAAACGCCAGTCCTGCTGTAACTCAAAAATAAGATAACTGGCGACATTTTGTCGACCCCGGTTTGACATCCAACCCGTGTGCAGCAACATCTTGATATTGGCATCGACAAAAGGCAGGCCTGTTTGGCCTTTGCACCAGAGGTCAAAGCGCTGATCAGGAACTGGTGCAGAGAAATCCAGCGGTGGACGAAAGGCATTTTTACTAAACCAGGCACTGCTGTGCTGTCGCATCTGCCAGCGAAAATACTCCCGCCACAGCAGCTCAAAGCGGATCCAATAGGTGGATTCGTTGGCAATATGCTGTTGTTCAAAATCCAGTACTTGCTGCCACGCATAACAAGCGGATAAACAACCATTAGCCAGATAAAAAGACCATAAACTGCTATTCCATTCGCCATCCAAAGCATCGCGGCTTTGTTTGTAGCTACGAACAGCTTGTTGTTGCCAGATAAACTGCATCAGTCGCTCTAATGCGGCTGATTCGTTCAGCAAGGCAGCAGTTGGATTGTGATACTGGCTGATAAAGTCGGCTGTGGCAGCATCCAAAGCCTGTTCAGCTTCACCGTAAAACTGAGAAGAAACAGCATAAGACTGTGGCTGTTGCACCAAAAGCTCTGGTTCGCGCTCTCGTCTGAAAGCAGAGAAGCTTTTTGGCAAAGTGGCCAGCTCCGGTCTTAGCTCATGCTGCAACAAGCTATTGATATCATGCAGCTTTAGTTTTAAGCCTGTGCGCTGCAGTTGCTGGTATTGCTCTGGTGCTGTGGGTTCTGCTGCAATCAAACTCTGCGCCTGATACTGCTGTGCCAGTTGCTGCAGGCATTGTGCTGTGCCGCCAATGCGAATATGCAGCTGCAGTTGTTTTTGCTGCCATTGCTTTTGCCAGTCCAGCATGAGTTTTAGCTGAGCCTGCAAGCGCGGCAGGCTGGCACGCTGTATACCGTATTGCGTACCTTGATACTCAACAGGGTCCAGCACTACTACAGCTATCAGTTGTTCAACATCTGCTTGTTCTGACAGCAACCGATTATCGTGCCAGCGCATCGCTTGATTAAACAGCACCAAAGCGCTTTTCATAGCTGCTCCAGATGGATCAGCAACGCTTGCGCTTTTTCTGTGATTTGCGCCCGTTCTTCACCCGATTTACGGTACCAGTTCTGATAACTCAGCTGCATTCTGGCATTACCGGATAACAGCGCCTGATTACGTTCGAGAAAATTCCAGTACAAGGCGTTAAATGGGCAGGCGGTGGGGCTGGTCGTTTCAGTGACATCGTAAGCGCAACTTTTGCAGTAATTGCTCATCCGCTGAATGTATTTACCGCTGGCGGCATAAGGTTTAGAGGCCAGTACACCTTTATCGGCAAATAACGCCATGCCGAGTGTATTTGGCAGTTCCACCCACTCGTAAGCATCAGCATACACAGCCAGATACCAATCGCAGATTTCTTCGACGGATAAGCCAGCCAACAAGGCAAAGTTACCTGTGATCATTAAGCGCTGAATATGATGCGAATAAGCATGGTTAATAGTGTGACTGATGGCTTGTTGCATACAGCGCATTTTGGTTTCGCCCGTCCAGTAGTAAGACGGCAAAGGCGTATGGGTCTTTAAAAAGTTACGCTCTTTGTACTCTGGCATTAGTAACCAGTACAAACCCCGCACATATTCGCGCCAGCCAATCAATTGGCGAATAAAACCTTCGGCAGCGTTCAGTGGCACTTTGCTCTCTTTATAAGCCAGCTCTACTTTTTGGCAGACCCAGCGCACATCCAGCAGGCCGCAGTTTAAATACATAGAACAAATGCTGTGAAACAGATGAGGCTCGTTCAGTTGCATTGCATCCTGGTAATCACCAAAGAGTGGCAATTGATGCTCAACAAAATGTAAAAACGCCTGCCGTGCTTGCTTACCTGTCACTGCGTAACTGAAACTGTCGGCATTGCCTATATTGTTCGGGAATTGCTGTTTCACCAAAGCTATGACTTGGCTGGTGATTTCATCGGGTTCGAACTTGAGGATTTCTGGTAACTGCTGTTTAGCCGACATGGCTTTTCTGTTACTGGCATCGAAATTCCACTGCCCACCTGCAGGCAAACCGTCTTGCATCAAAAGGCCCGTATAGCGGCGCATCTCGCGGTAGAAATACTCCATCCGATACTGTTTTCGCCCCTGTGCCCAGTGCTGAAACATGGCTTTGCTGGCAATAAAACGGTCATCTTCCAGCATCTGCAGTGGGCGCTGAAACACTTGCTGCCAGCTTATAATTTCCTGCTCCAACCTGTATTCGCCGCACTCGGTGATACAAATTTGGTCCAGCTCTGGATGACGTGACAGCTCTATAGCAACAGCTTCAGTAAGGCTACTTACTTTTTGTTGGTAATCGATATAACTGACCTGGATCCCTTGTTGCTGCAGCACAGCCGCAAAATGGCGCATCGCACTGAAGATCAAAATGATTTTTTGTTTATGATGAGGGGTATAACTAGCCTCGCTGGCCACTTCAGCCATTAACACCCTGTCTTGAGGTTGCACGTCGCGTAAGGATGACAGAGCAGGACTGAGCTGATCACCTAATACCAGAATTAACTTTGCCATCTTGCATTACCATTATTTTGTTTTTTGATACGACGCTGGCGATGGAACAGATCAGTGACAGTGCCAAGAGTCTATAGGGTTGGATTAACAAAAACCTGCGATAAAAGGAAAAACCAAAGCGCATATCTTGTGAACGCCGGAGTTATGATAAGGAAGAACTTTTAGCTTTGGAGTGGTGGCTTGCTGTGCAATCAAAAACTGTGAATACAAAAACCGTGAATACAAAAGCATGGCTATCAGGCTTGTTGCTTGGCGCTAGTCTGTTAGTTAACTCTGCAGCAGCAGAGGAACATCAGCACGAAGAACACGGCAGCCATACCCATGGTCAGGCTGTTTTGACTTTTGTGCTGGAAGGCAACGAAGCTGAACTTGCCTTTGCCACTCCTACGGCCAATATTGTTGGTTTTGAGCATCAGGCCAAAGATGATGCAGAACGCCAGTTGGTGCAAAAAATGATTACGGATTTTACCAACGCCAGCTGGTTTAGTTTTGGCGCTGAAGCTAATTGCACAGTGACAGGAACGGACATCAGCTCAGATTTAACGGCAGAACGTACCACTCAACCACAACATGCCGATTTAAATGCCAATTACACTCTGGTTTGTCAAAACCCGGCGCGTTTACAAGCGCTGACATTGGATTTAGCCACTATTGCGGCAGGGGTGGAGAAAGTGTCAGTGCAGTGGATAGTGAACGGTGAACAAGGGGCTGCGGATTGGGCTGCTGGAGCCGGCGCTTTGCCACTTACAGCGCAATAAGGAAAAGCCGGACCCAGTCGCAACAACGTTCCAGACAGTTGCGACATACCGTCCATCCCTGGACATAAACCGGCACAGGCCGGTTTTTTATTGGAATAAAGAAAATATTACTCGTAAGTGTACTCTTCGATTTTATCGGCTTTCATGGAATAGGCTGATTTTGCCAAATCATGGCTCATCGACTCTGTGGTTAAAGTGCCGCTGATCCAGAAAGGAGAATAAATCATGTCGCCTTTAATTTTTTGCTTGTTCGTGACAAAAATTATCTGGTTTGGTGGTGGTGGTGGCACGTGAATACAGGCACCAAAATAAGGCACTAAAAAGAACGCAGTCACGTTTTGATCGGCATCGTATTCCACTGGCACAATAAAGCCAGGAACCTTCACTTTTTGGTTGTTCAGCTCACCTTTAACATTGGCTGACATCAGCACTTCATTCCATGCGGCCGCAGCAGGATCCTGATTACCAAAAGCCTGATTCAGTGCACCACTGGCCGGAGCTTCGCCGCCTTCATGGCTGACTTCTGGTAGTTGCTCCATTTTTTTCAAGTCTTCTTCAGGCAACAAATCTGTCCATTCCAACGCCTTATAGTCTTCCGCTTTTGCCGGTAACGCAGCAAATGCGACCAAAGTCAGAATTAACGCCATGTATAACGATTTAACCATTGGAGCCTCAGCCTCTGCAT
>Ga0180008_1000568_pt1 | contig 29899 bp, 25 predicted proteins | sample MM_PW_MetaG_FD_121121 | JGI IMG/M metagenome (GOLD analysis project Ga0180008, IMG submission 121121) | Groundwater microbial communities from the Aspo Hard Rock Laboratory (HRL) deep subsurface site, Sweden - MM_PW_MetaG | ecosystem: Environmental > Aquatic > Deep subsurface > Groundwater... | reverse complement strand
TCCAACGGGAACACCCGCTCCGGCACCAGGCGAGGATCCGAGACCGTCTCCGCGAACGAGCGCCGCGAGCGTTTCATGGTCCGCGACGCTACCGGCGCCGTCGAGGTCGATCCCGAGGGCGCTCCCATGGACGGCGAACGCGTGCTCTCGAGGTTCGAGCAGGGCGATAGGGGTCCGGCCCTCTCCATCGGGGGCTTCAGGCTCGCGCTCGGGGCCGTAGGCGGAGGGCGGCGCACCATAGGGTACAAGCTCGAGGAATGGGCCCTGCCCGTAGGCGCGCGCGTCTACGTGCTCGGGGAAGCCAAGGACGAGGGCGGGTCCCTCCGGGTCGCCAAGCCGTCGGCCAAGGGCGGCCGATTCATAATCACGGTCAAGAGCGAGGAGCAGGTACTCCAGGCGGCCAAGTCGGGCTCGGCCGCGCTCCGCGTCGCGGCCGCCGCGCTCGGAGCAGCGGCGCTCGCCGTCCTGGCGCTCATGCTCGCCGGAATACTATAAGCATGGACCTCGACGCACGGGACTCGGCGCGTCGCATGGACGATCTCGTCGACTTCCTGCCGGACGCGACCATGGCCATAGATGCCGACGGCCTGGTCGTCGTCTGGAACAAGGCGATGGAGGCGATGACCGGCGTCCCCGCGAGCGACATGCTCGGCAAGGGCGAATACGCGTATTCGGTACCGTTCTGCGGCGAGCGCAGGCCGACGCTAGTCGACTTCGTGCTCTCCGGGGCCGAGATACCGGCGGATCGATACTCGAACGTCATCAGGAACGGCGCCTCGGTTCGCGCCGAGACGTACTGCGCGGCTCTCTACGAGGGCAAGGGCGCCTACGTGCAGGCTACGATCGCCCCGTTAAGCGACGGCGAAGGCGCCCCGCGAGGGGCCGTCGCGTCGATACGGGACATCAGCGAGACCAGGCACGCCCTGGAGCGGCTACGCCTGGACGAGGACCGGTACCGGTCAATAATTACGGTCTCGAACACGGGGGCGTGGGAATACCACCACGAGACCGGACAGCTATGGTGCAGCCCCGAGTATTTCACGATGCTGGGCTACGACCCGGCCGAATTCGACTCCCCGGACGGCAATTACCTGGATAACGCGTGGATAGACCTGCTCCATCCGGACGATAAGGACCGCTCGACGCGCCTGTTCGCCGATTACATAGCCGCCGGCTCGCCCGGGATGTACGAGAACCACTCCAGGCTGAGGCACAAGGACGGGCGATGGGTCTGGATCTGGGCGAGGGCGCAGACCCTCCGCGACGCGAGCGGCAAGCCCGGGCGCCTCACGGTCGGCACGCACATCGACGAAACGGAGAGGAAGGCCGCGGAGGAGAGCGTCGCCGACTTGCTGGGCCAGAAGGAGATACTGCTCAAGGAGACCCATCACCGCGTCAAGAACAATATGAGCATTATCCAGGGACTCCTCTTCATGCAGGCCGAGGCGCAGCGCGATCCCGCCGCGAGGGCCATACTCAACGACGCGGCCGGCCGGGCCCAGAGCATGATGGTGCTCTACGACAGGCTATACCGGACGGAGAACTACCGCGCCCTGGGCATGAGGGAATTCCTGACGCCCCTCGTGGCCGCCATCGTCAAGGTGTTCCCGTGCCAGCGCCCGGTACGGGCGACGGTCAGCGCGGGGGACTTCGTGGTAAGCGAGAAGCGGCTATCCTCCCTGGGCATCCTCGTCAACGAGCTCATCACCAACTCGATGAAGTACGCCTTCGACGGCGCGCACGACGCGTGGATATCTATAGTCAGCGCCAAGGAAGGCCGCGCCGTCACCCTGGAATACAAGGACAACGGGATAGGCCTTCCCGACTCGGTTACCCTGGAGAATTCCACCGGCTTCGGGATGCAGCTCATCGGTATACTAGCCGAGCAGATACACGGCTCCGTCCGCATAGAGCGCGGAGAGGGCGCGACGTTCGTCATAGAGTTCGACGACTAGCGCCGCGCTCCCCTCCGGGCTAGAACCTATACCGGCCGCCGAGGCCTCCCGAGCCGCCGATGCCGAAGCCGGGAAGCAGGTAGATATCGAGGCCCGCCTCGATGAACAACTCGAAGGGTACGTTCCTGAACCTATACGAGACGCCGGCGGGCACCCTCGCGCCGAAACTCGCCCCGCCGTCGTAGACGTTGACGATGGCGCCCGCCCCGACGAAGGGCGTAAACGATTCCGTCTCCACGACGAGCGTGCCGGGGAAGGCGTACTCGAAATTTCCCTGCAACAGGAGGGAATAGCCGCCCTTACCCTCGGAGAAGTCCCACGCGGCCTTGATATCGACCCATGTCGCGGGCGAGAGGTCCATCTCGAAGGTGATGCCGCTGGGCTGGCCGAGGAAGACGCCTATGCCCATGGGGCCGTCCGCGGGCTTGCCGGACAGCCGGATAGCCACGGACGGCGTCGACTTTCCCTTGCCGGCGGCGTCGGGATCGGCCGCGGCGGCCGGCGAGGCGACGAAGGCGGCCGTTATGATCGCCAGGATACTGATCGCGATACGTTTCATTGGTAGCTCCTCATGCCGGCTTTAGCCGGCGCGTGGCTGGAAAGGTAGCATAGCTTTAGTCTATATTCGAGCCCTAGTCGCTAAATTAGCCGGGAGAGTGATCATGTTGAGCTACAGGCACGGCTTCCACGCCGGCAACCACGCTGACGTGCTGAAGCATATCGTGCTCGTCGACTGCCTCCAGCGGCTCGTCCTGAAGGAATCGCCGCTCCTGTACGTGGACACGCACGCCGGCGCCGGCTCGTATAGGCTACGCGAGGGCTACGCGGCGATGAACGAGGAATGGGCAGGTGGTATCGAAAGGCTTTCCGCCGCCGCGGCCTCGGAAGAACCGAGCCCGGAGGCTCCGCCCCCGGCCGTGGGGAGGTACCTTTCGCTCGTTCGAGGCTACGGCTCCTCCTATCCCGGTTCTCCGGCGATAGCCGCCGGCATGCTGCGCCCGCAGGACCGCCTGGCGCTGTTCGAGCTGCATCCGAGCGATTCAGGCCCGCTCTCGGCGTTGTTCGCCGGGGACGGGCGCGTCAGGGTCGTGAACGCCGACGGTTTCTCGGGGCTACGCGGGCTGCTCCCGCCCCCCTCGCGCCGGGGCCTCGTCCTTATAGACCCCTCGTACGAGCTGGCCGCCGACTACGACCGCGTCGTCGAGGCGGTCTCGACGGCCGTGCGACGCTTCGCGACCGGGGTCTACGCGATCTGGTACCCGCTCCTGGAGCGCGACGAGGCCCGGAGCCTACCCGGCCGGCTAGCCCGGCTGGCCGCCAAGTCGCTGGACGTCAGTCTGCGAATCCGCTCAAGCCGCCCCGGCGAGCGAGGCATGTCGGGCTCAGGGATGGTCGTCCTGAACCCGCCCTGGATGCTCCGGGAAACCATGGACGAGGTCCTCCCCTGGCTCGCGCGAGCGCTCGGCGAGGACGGGCGGGCCGGCTGGACCGTGAAGGCGGCGCCCTGTATCGAGACGTGAGGAGCCCGCTCTCGGTTATCGAGCCCGCGCGGAGAGGGAGAAGCGCAAGCGCGCGCCTCTCCCCCGATAGGGCCAAGCGCCCAGGCTTACACGACGCCCAGGCTGCCGAGGACGATGGCGATCACGCCGGTCGCTACTGGGATGACCACCGAGACCATGCCGATATCGGCGTAGCCCTGCTTATGCGTGATGCCGGTGATCCCGAGCAGGGTCACGACCGCGCCGTTGTGGGGCAGGCTGTCGAGCCCGCCGCAGGCGATCGCCACCACGCGGTGCAGTACCTCGGGATCGATCCCGAGCGCCAGGGCCTGCTTGTAGAACGTCTCGCCCATGGCGCCGAGGGCTATGCTCATGCCCCCGGAGGCAGAGCCGGTGATTGCCGCGAGCACGTTGGTCGCGATCGCGGAAGTGATGAGCGGATTATCAGAGATGCCGAGGAGCGCGGCCTGGACAACGGCGAAAGCCGCCAGGGTCTTGACCACGTTGCCATAGCCCACTTCGCTCGCGGTATTGAGGATCGGGAGCATGGACCCGAAGACGCCGGCGTTGACCGTCTCCTTCACCTTGAAGCGCTTGAAATTGACGGCTATGGCGGCCGCGATGCCAACGATTAGGGCTATGATGAGGCCCCAGTTCCCTCGCACCGAGTTTATGGAGGTCTCGAAAGGCTTGGCCGCGAGGTAGCCGAACGCCGGGTTATTGGCCGAGTAGACGAAGGTGATTAGAAGATAATTCAGGACGAGCACGATGAATATAGGGACGAGGGCCACGAGGACCTTCGGCAGATTCGCGCTATCCAGCTCCTTGAGGTTCTCGTTCCCGTGGTCGCCGTAGAATTCGCCCTTCGCGTTCAGCTTCCTCGCGCGGCCCATGAGCCAGGCCGTCCCGGCCGCGAACATGATGAGGCCGCAGACGGTGCCGAGGATCGGGGCCGCGTAGACGGTCGTCTTGAAGAAGGTCATGGGAATGGCGTTCTGTATCTGCGGGCTGCCGGGGAACGCGGTCATCGTGAAGGTGAAGGAGCCGAGGGCTATGGCGCCGGGTATGAGCCGCTTAGGCGTTCCCGCCTCCCGGAAGAGATGCGCCGCTATCGGGTAGACCGCGAATACCACGACGAACAGCGATACTCCGCCGTAGGTCAGGACGCCGCACGTCAGGACGACTGCCAGGATGGCCTTGTCCTTGCCTATCTTAGTGGCGATGGCGTGCGCGATGGCCTTGGCGCTACCGGAATCCTCCATTACCTTGCCGAATATGGCGCCGAGCATGAAAACCGGGAAGTACAGCTTGAGGTAGTTCGCCAGGTTAGGCATGAACACCTGCGTGTACGTGGCGATGAGCGGCATACCGGAGAACGCCGCGGCCACGAGCGCCAGGACGGGCGCTAGGATGAGGACCGAGATGCCGCGGTACGCGAGGTACATCAGCAATCCGAGCGATAGAATGATTCCGATTACTCCGACCATGTTTTTCCTCCAAGATCTACGATGATTAGGGTCAGAACCCTCGCGAGGCGCAATGGATTCGTTGGACCGACCTGCTGCAGCGTCGCGGTTTCGGCCCGAAGGCCGTCGATCGGTAGCTGTTCCTCCTAACCTGCTCCGGGATCGGGCGCGTCGCTACGCGCTCGTAATGCGAGAAGACGCAGCTATCTCGAACGCCTCAGCACCGTCACGGAGTTCGTCACCGCGGAACCGCCCACGTTGAGCGTCGCGGTGACCTCCGGCACGCCAGCCGCCCGCGCCGCGCCTATGGGCTTTCCGAGCATCTGCTTGTAGAGGAGCACATGCATGGAGGCTCCGGTCGCCCCGACCGGATGCCCCTTGGCCTTCAACCCGCCGGACAGGTTCACGGGGCAGGCGTCCCCGGGCGAGAAGCGGCCGGCGACGTAATCCCGGCCCGCCTCGCCGTCCTTGGACAGGCCGAGCGCCTCGGTGCAGAGCAGCTGGTTAACAGTGAAGCAATCGTGCACCTCGACGGCCTTCAGGTCCTTGGCCGCGACGCCGGCCTCGCCGAAGGCCTGAGCGACGGCGAGCTTGGCCGCGATGAGCTCGTGCATATTCTCCCTGTCGGCAATTGCCAGTCGCTCGGTCGTATGGCCGATGCCCGCGAACTCAACGACCGCTTCCTTCCTGGCCCTCGCGATATCGGTCCTCGCGATCACCAGCGCCGCCGCGCCGTCGCTTACCAGGGAGCAATCGTGCAGCCTCAGGGGATCGGCCACCATCGGGTTCTTCTCCTCCGGCAGTTCCATGATCGCGTCCGCCGTGAACAGCTGCGACCGGTCGCTGGGACCGCCTTTCCCGAAATGGGCCAGGGGGTTGAGGACGCCGTTGCGGTACATGAGGGCGCCGGCGGAGGCGAGCATGCGCCGGAACTCCTCGTCCCCGAGGCCGTAGCGGGACCGGTAGCCCTTGGCGTACTCGGCGAACAGTCCAGGGAAGGTCATTCCCGTCCCGCCTTCCGACGGCCAGAACGAGGCCCCGGCCAGGGCGTGCGTGACGCCGGTGGACTTGAGCAGGTTCATCTTCTCGACGCCGACGACGAGCGCGGTCCTGTACCTGCCGCTCTCGATCCCGTATATCGCGTTCAGTACGGCCATGGACGAGCTGGCGCACGCCCCCTCCACGCGCTGGGCCGGCTTGAACCTGAAAGCCTCGGGGAACGCCTCGAGCGCGTACGGGCCCAGGTGATCCTGGCCGGTGAAGAGCCCCGGGGCGAACGCGCCTACCCAGACGGCGTCTATCTCCTCGGGCGCGAACCCCGAGTCCTCGACGGCGCCGCGTATGGCCTCGTCCATCAGCTGATATATGGTCCTCGTATCACGTATCTCGCCCGTCTCCCTGTTCTTCTGGACGAACGAGCCGAATTGCGTGTTGTACGCGCCGACGATACTAGCCCCAGCCATTCCGAGCCTCCTATTGAATAGTTCTAGTCACTGACCTTAGTCATCGACATTAGTGCGCGTTTATTAATATTGTCAAGAAGAATATTTCGTCGCCATGGCCTCCGCAACCCATCGCGTCATCACGGCCATTCTCCAGACGACTATGACCATCCTGCCTTATAATGACCACGGTCATTGAAATCATTTGCTTGATCGACGGATATGGTTTATAAGTAAACCGGACCGGCAACGAAGACTGCAACGCCGAACCTACGGCGCGGCCCCGCGCGGGCCGCGCCACGACACACGACTCATAGGAGAGGCTATGCCAAAGAACAAAGTCACCACGGCGCGAGAGGCCGTGTCCCGCATACGCTCCGGATCCGTCGTCGCGACCGAGGGCTTCGTAGGCAACGGCTTCCCGGAGCACCTAGCCGTGGCCCTCGAGGAGCGTTTCGACCTGACGGGAGAACCCAAGGGCCTGACGCTCATCTACGCGGCCGGCCAGGGCGACGGGAAGAGCAAGGGCCTGAACCATTTCGCCAAGGACGGGCTCGTCAGCAGAGTCATAGGCGGTCACTGGGGGCTCGCGCCCGCCCTCGGCAGGATGGCGATGGAGAACAGGATAGAGGCGTATAACCTGCCCCAGGGCTGCATCTCCCACCTGTTCAGGGATATCGCCGGGGGCCGCCCGGGCCACGTAACCCGCGTCGGCCTCCAGACCTTCGTCGACCCGCGGAACGGCGGGGGCAAGATGAACGCCAGGACGACCCAGGACATCGTCGAGCTTGTCACGCTCGGCGGCGAGGAATACCTCTGGTACAAGTCCCTGCCGATCGACGCGGCCATACTGAGAGGGACCTCCGCCGACGTCCACGGCAACATCAGCATGGAGAAGGAAGCGCTTCTCCTCGAGAACCTGGCCATCGCGCAGGCCGCGAGGAATTCGGGCGGGATAGTGATAGTCCAGGTAGAGCGCATCGTGGAGGCCGGCTCGCTCCGGTCTGACCAGGTGAGGATACCGAGGATGCTCGTCGACTTCGTCGTGCAGGCCCCCCCGGAAGCCCATTGGCAGACCTTCGCTACCCAGTACAACCCGGCCTATTCCGGGGAGACCCGCGTCCCTGTCGCGGCGCTCAGCGCCATGGGCATGTCGGAACGGAAGATAATCTGCAGGAGGGCGGCGATGGAACTCCGGGAGGACGCGGTCGTCAACCTCGGCATCGGCATGCCCGAGGGAGTTGCCAAGGTAGCCGCCGAGGAGGGCATCCTCGAATCGATGATCCTAACGGTCGAGCCGGGCCCTATAGGCGGCATACCCGCGGGCGGCATGGACTTCGGCGCGGCCACGAACGCCGAGTGCGTAGTCGACCAGCCTGCCCAATTCGACTTCTACGACGGCGGGGGCCTTGACCTAGCGTTCCTCGGCCTGGCGCAGGTAGACGAGAAGGGCAACCTGAACGTGAGCAAATTCGGGCCGAAATTCGCGGGAGCCGGCGGCTTCATCAACATTACCCAGAACGCCAAGCGGGTCTTCTTCCTGGGAACCTTCACCGCCGGCGGCCTCGACCTGCTGATCGAGGGCTCTAGGCTCGTCATCAAGCGGGAAGGCGACGTCAGGAAGTTCGTGAAAGCCGTCGAGCACAAGACTTTCAGCGGCGAGTACGCGGCCCGGGTCAGCCAGCCCGTGCTCTATATTACCGAGAGGGCGGTCTTCTCGCTCTCGGCGGAAGGACTGGAGCTCGTCGAGATAGCCCCGGGAGTGGACCTGAAGAAGGACGTGCTCGATATGATGGATTTCGCCCCTATCGTCAAGCCGCCGCTCAGGCTCATGGATCCGAGGATATTCGCCGAAGGGCCGATGGGACTCGGGGCGCCGCCCGCGACGGGCCGGTAGCCGCCTCGTCCGAGCGCCGGGCCTTCCTCGGGAGCCGCCCACCCCCGGGGGCTCCCGGCGCTCGGGATCCCGACCATTGTCCATAAGGCTAGGTCCATGATAATTTATGCGCTCGTAAAAGCTTTGGCCTCAAGGGTAGCTAACATGACCAAAAGACAGAAACAGGCTCAGCAGACGCGCCGGACCCTGTTCGAGAACGCTGTCGCTCTGTTCCGCGAAAAAGGATTCGACTCGGTCACCGTGGAGGAGATCACCACGCGGGCCGGCACGGCGAAGGGTAGCTTCTACACCTACTTCCGGACCAAGAGCGATATCATCATCGAGGAGTTCAAGGCGATAGACGATTTCTACCTGAAGTACCAACACAACCTGAAGCGCTACGGATCCGCGCGCGCGAGGATCAGCGCCTTCGTGCGCGCGCAGACCAGGCACGTCCGCGATAACGTCGGGGTGGCGATACTCAAGATACTCTACGCCACGAACATCAGCGACCCCCTCGCCGAGAAATTCCTCATCAATCCCCAGCGCTACCTCCACTCCCTGGTCAAGGAGATAATCGTCTTCGGCCAGGAAAGCGGCGAATTCAGGGACGATATAGACGCCGACGAGCTTACCCTGCTCTTCAACCGCTCCATGCGATCCGTGTTCCTGGACTGGGCCATCTCGGACGACGACTGGGACCTGGTAGCCGCCGGCGTTCGCTACTGCGAGCTCATGCTGATCCCAGCCCTCGTCGGCGCGGGCCGCTAAGGCGATAGCCCGCGGGGGGCGATCGTCGGGGGTCCGCCCCGGACGGGCCCCCGCGGGCTTTTATTTTTTTTGACACAATACTCTAATAGGTATAGAATGCCCTCGTTCAACATACTCGGTCACTGACCGTAGTCATCTATTTGAAGGAGACAGCAATGGAGATAAAGGGATCGGTAGCGGTTATCACGGGCGGGGCGAGCGGCATCGGGGAGACGGTCGCGCGCGCGCTGGCGGCGGAGGGCGCGTCGGTCGTGCTCGGCGACATGAACCAGGAGGGCCTGGACAGGGTCGTCGCGGACATCAGGAAGGCCGGCGGCAAGGCCGCGGGCAAGACCCTCAACGTCACCGACGACGCCTCCACCGCGGCGTTCATGGACTTCGCGGTAGCCGAGTTCGGCGCCATCAACATCGTCGCCCCGTGCGCCGGCATCATCCGCGACGCGATGTTCGTCTCCACCGACAAGGAGACCGGCAAGGTCAAGCGCGCCATGAGCACCGCCGACTTCCGGGCCGTCATGGACGTCAACCTCGTCGGCCCGTTCATAACGCTGCGGGAGGCGTCTATCCGCATGGTGGATAACGGCTGGAAGGGCGTCCTCTTCACCATCTCGTCGATACAGAAGGAAGGCGGCGTCGGCCAGCTCAACTACTCGTCGACCAAGGCCGCGATGGCGCTCTGGCCCAAGATCCTCGTCGGGGAATTCCAGATGAAGGGCATAACGGGCATCCGCGTCGTGTCCATCGCCCCCGGCTACGTCGGGACCCCGATGGTCAAGGGCATGGACCAGGGCGCGCTGGCCAAGATCGTAGCCGGCGTGCACCTGGGCAGGCTCATCGAGCCCGAGGAGATAGCAGACTCCATGGTATGGGTCGCCAAGAACGACGCCGTCAACGCCACCTGCATCGAGGTGACGGGAGGCATGATCTCCGGCCTCATAGCCAAGTAGCGGCCCGCCGGCGCGCGCGGACGGCCCCGCGGGTAGCACCTCGACCGCCATCGATAAGCGCTATCCCGCCACGGCCTCGATCACGCGTAGCCAGTTCCCGCCCATTATCCTGGCGGCGTCCTCGTCGGAGTAGCCGCGCCCCAGGAGCCCGGCCGTGATATCGGCGAGCCGGGAGCAGTCAGGCATCACGAGGCCGTAGGGCGCGGAGAAGCCGTCGAAATCGGTTCCCAGGCCTACGTGGCCGGGACCGACGGCCGCGACGAGCCGGTCTACGTGGTCGAGGACGCGGGAGACGCTCACCCTCGCGGGCTCGGAGTCCACGAAGACGCCCGCGAAGGTCACGCCCACGAGCCCGCCGGTCGCGGCTATTCGCTCGGCCTGGGCGTCGGTCAGGTTACGGCGGTGATCGCAGACGGCCCTCGAGTTGGAATGGGAAGCGACGACCGGGCGGCTCGCCACGGCCAGCAGGTCGTCGAGGGCGCGGTCGCTCAGGTGCGACGCGTCGACTATCATGCCGAGCCGCTCCATCTCGGAGACCACCTCGAGGCCGAAGCGCGTGAGCCCGTCCGGCCCGGGATGCTCGGCGCCGCGGCCGATGGCGTTGACCCTGTTCCAGGTCAGCGTCATGAGCCGCACGCCGCGGTCGTAGAAGGAGCGCAGGTCGTCCAGGCTCTCGCCTATGGCCTCCCCCCCCTCTATGGCCAGGAAGGCGGCCAGCGTCCCGTCGCGCTTGGCGGCTACGACGTCGGCGGCCTTGGTCGCGAGGCGCGCGCGGCCGCCGGAGCGGTCTATCGCCGATTCCATCGCGGCCAGGAGCCTGAGCGTATGCTCGCGCGCCTCGGGCAGGAAGGCGGTATCGGTGAACAGCGCGAAGAACTGCGCCGTCACGCCGCCCTCGCGCAGGCGCGGGAAGTCGACGTGGCCCGTCTCGTTGCGGACGCACAGGTCCAGCGGCGCGACGGGTTCGCTCTTGAAGTCGAAGCCGGCGGCGGGGATGGCCGTATCGCAGTGGCCGTCTATGACTACGAGGCTCTCGTGCAGTTCCCTCGCGCCCATGCTAGGCTTCCCTCGAGACGAGGTCCTCGAAGGTCTCGCGCCTGACGGAGAGGCGGTGCTCGCCGGCGTTCGTAAGCACCATCGCCGGGCGCGGGAGGCGGTTGTAGTTGCTGGCCATGGAGTGGTTGTACGCGCCGGTCGTGAAGACCGCCAGCGTGTCCCCGGGCATGGGCGACTGCAGGGCCACGTCCCGGATCAGGATGTCGCCGGTCTCGCAGCACTTCCCCGCCACGGTGACGACCTCGCTCCTGGCGGCGTCGTCGCGGTCCGCGACGGTAGCCTCGTAGATCGCGCCGTAGAGCGCGGGCCTCGGGTTATCGGGAAGGCCGCCGTCGACGCCTACGTAGGTCCTGACGTCGGGTATGGCCTTCCTGGAGCCGACGGTGTACAGGGTCATGCCGGCCTCGCCGACTATCCAGCGGCCCGGCTCTATGACCACGCGGGGCACGGGCAGGCGGGCCCCGGCGCAGGCGGTTCGGACGTCCGCCATCATCGCGTCGACGAAGTACGACAGGGGCCTGGCGCGCTCGTCGCCGCTGTAATGGACGCCGTAGCCCCCGCCGAGGTTGAGCTCGCGGGTCTCGAAGCCGTACCGGTCCCGCACCTCGGCCATGAGCCTGCAGACTATGCTAACGGCCTTGAGGTGCGACTCGTTGGACAGGAGCTGGGAGCCTACGTGGAAATGGAAGCCCAGGAGCTCCACGCCCTCCATGCGCAGGGCCGCGCCGACGTACTCGTCGCGCACGCGGGGGTCGAGGGGAATGCCGAACTTGGAATCGAGCTTGCCCGTGGATATGAAGTCGTGGGTGTGGCTGTCGACGCCGGGGGTGATCCTGAAGAGAATCTTGGCGCGCCGGCCGAGGGCGCGGGCGGCCTCGTCCAGCGTGGCCAGCTCGTGCAGGTTGTCGACGACTATCCTGCCGACGCCGTACTCCACCGCCATACGGATCTCGGCCTCGGTCTTGGAGTTGCCGTGGAAATAGATCCTGTCCATGGGGAAGCCGGCCTTGGCCGCCGCGAACAGCTCGCCGCCCGACACGACGTCCAGGCCTATCCCCTCCGACGCGACTATGCGGCATATGTCCAGGGTCTGCAGGGCCTTGCTGGCGTACAGGGCCTCGGTATCGGGATAGCGCTCGAGGAAGTCCTTGCGGACCTCGCGGAGGCGCTCGCGTATCATGCGCTCCGATACGACGTAGAGCGGCGTCCCGTATTCCTTGGCGAGCGTGACCGCGTCGCAGCCGTCGAACTGTAGATGTGCCATGGGGTATCCCACCTTCCCGTGTAATATTGCCTCCCGGGAGATTAGCATACCGGGCGGGGCTAGGCTAGCGCAGGGCCGCCTCCGTCAGTTCCAGCGTCCCGGAATCCGCGTCGAGGACGGCCTCGACCCCCAGGGGGAAACTGAGCGTCGGCGTCGAGTGCCCGGCCGAGAAGCCGGCGATCGTCGGCTTTCCGGCGCTCGCCACGACGTCGGCGAAGACCCTCTCGAGGGTCAGCGAGCGTTCCGGGTCCTTGGCCTCGCAGCGGGTCCAATGGCCGAGCACGACGCCGGCGCATCGCTCGAAGACGCCGGCCAGCCTGAGCTGGGTAAGCATGCGGTCTACGCGGTACGGCTCCTCGTCGACGTCCTCCAGGAAGAGGATGGCCCCGTCCGGCTCCAGGGCGTAGGGCGTGCCGGTCAGGGCCGCGACGAGCGACAGGTTGCCGCCGACCAGGGGGCCGCGGGCCGCGCCCCCCACGAGCGTCGTCGGCGCGACGGGCCCGCCGACGCCCGGGGGCGGGGACAGGAGCCCGAGGGGGCCGGGCGTCGTCAGGGCCGCCGTCCACGAGGCGGCCGAGAAATCGTCGAAGCCCCCGACCATGCTCGCCGCCATCGGCGCGTGGAAGGTCGGGAACCCCGCGTAGCGGCGGAACGCCAGGTGGAGGCCGGTGATGTCGCTATAGCCGGCGAAGACCTTGGGATGGGCGGCTACCGCGGCGTAGTCTATCATGTCGAGGATGCGCGGCGTCCCGTACCCTCCCTTCATGCAGACGATGCCGTCTATACGGGGATCCGAGAAGAACGCGTTCAGGTCGGAGGCGCGGAGCTCGTCGGGGGACGCGAGGTAGCCGTGCTTGCGTCTGCAGCTATCGCCCACCACGACCTCGAAGCCCAGCGCCTCGAGCGCGGCGGCGCCCTTGTCGGCCATCCCGGGGTCCTTGCTCGAGCCCGACGGGCCTATCATGCCTATGACGTCGCCCCTCCCGAGGGCCTTGGGGAGCGTCCGGCTCATAGCACGAAGAACAGGAACGCCAATACCGCCGCCCAATCCTTGGACTCGAAGGCGACCTCGTGGGCGCTCGGCCTCGAGGCGCCCGGATAGTACGAGCCGCGGTTGGCTAGCCAATGCTGCTTGAAGTATATGGACACCTTGAACGAAGGCGGCATCCTGACCATCATGTCCTTAGGGTCGGCCGACAGCGCCTCCGAGGCGGCCGCCGCGATCCGCTCCTGCGCGAGGGCGGGATGGATGGATACCGAGGCGTTGCCGTTGCCCTCGGAGACCGCGACCGTGCGGATGTTCGGGTTCACGGAGGCGGCCGTGGCGCAGAGGGCCGCGTCGCCCGCCAGCATCAGCACGGGCACGCCGACGTGGCCGGCGATGTACGAGTTGATGAGGAACTCGGAGGCGAGCTCCCCGTTTATCCTGACCGCGACGTTATTGCCGTTCATCGTATGCGCCAGCGGGTTGCCGTCGGTGCCGGCGGCCGAGTGGTACCCGACGAAGAACACGCCGCCGAAGCTCCGGTCGAGCCCGGCCATCATCACGAAGGGGTCGCGGGTCCACGAGCGTAGTATGCGAGCCTGCCTGGGAAGGGCCGACGGGTCTATGGAGCGGCCCGAGCCGTGGGCGTCCTTGACCAGGATATCGGTCACGCCGCGCCCGACGGCCGCCTCGCAGGCGACGGCGACCTCGCGGGTCATCTCGGTCCTGAAATAGGCGCCCTGGGCCTCGCCTATCTCCGTCTCCTTCCAGTCGGCTATGCCGCACACGCCCTCGATATCGGCGCTGACGTAAAGCTTTTCCATGTATCCTCCATTCGTTTCAGAATTCGACCAAAGAAAAAAGGGAAAGATCAACAGAGAGAATAAGAGTAGAAGAGACAAGAAAGAGAGTTACCTTATAATTGTTCCTCTCTCCTCTCCTTCTTGTCCCCCTTTGCTCTTCGTTCCCTTCAGGATTACAGGCTCGTTCAGGGCTGCTCGAGGAGGCGGAGGGCGGCGGCGACCTGCATCGCGACGCCCAGCGGCAGGCAATCCTCGTCTATGTCGAACGTCGACGAATGGATAGGCGAGGTTATGCCTTTCTCGGCGTTGCCGCAGCCGAGGTGGTAGAAGGCCCCGGGCCGCGCCTTGCAGAAGAACGAGAAGTCCTCGACTCCCATGCTAGGCTTCTCCTTCCAGTCGACCGAGCCGGGGCACAGGATATCGTCGGCGGCCGCGGCTATCACGTCCACGACGGCCGGATCGTTGACGAGCGCGGTGTAGCCGTAGCTCACGTCGACGGAGCCCGACCCCCCGAACGAGGCGGAGACGCCCTCCACGACGGCCCTGGCCCTGTCCACCAGCATGTCCCGGGTCTCGTCGCTCGTCGTGCGCAGGGTAGACCTCATCTTGACCTCGCCCGCCACGACGTTCGACACGGTTCCGCCGTTAATAGTGCCAATCGTCAGCACCGCGGACTCCAGGGGCGACACGTAGCGCGATACGAGCGAGTGGAGGGCCGTGACGACGTGGGCCGCTATCATGACGGCGTCGACGCCCCGCTCCGGGTAGGCCGCGTGGCAGCTCGTCCCGCGGATAGTGAAATCGAGCTCGGTGGACGAGCCGTTGAGGGCGCCCTTCTTAGTCTCGATGCGCCCGACCGGCAGGTACGGCATCACGTGGAGGCCGAGCGCGTAGTCCACCCGGGGATTCTCCATGCAGCCGTCCCTGATCATAATCTCCGCGCCGCCGTCGGTCTCCTCGGCCGGCTGGAACAGGAGCTTCACGTTGCCGGCCAGGGAGGCGCGGCGCTCGGCGAACCATCGGGCCGCGCCTAATAGTATAGCCGTATGGGCGTCGTGGCCGCAGGCGTGCATGACGCCGTCGTTCTCCGAGGCGTACTCCGCGCCCGTCTCTTCCTTGATGGGCAGGGCGTCCATGTCGGCCCTCAGGGCCACGGTCCTGCCCGGCTTGGCGCCCCGGACGAGGCCGACGATGGCTGTGCCGGTACGGACGCGCTCCACGCCCATCTCGTCGAGCTTCGACTCGATGAAATCCGCCGTGCGCGTCTCGGCGCGCCCGAGCTCCGGATGGCGATGCAGGGTCCTGCGGATCTCGACGAGCCAGGGACGGATGTCCCACGCGTCGATGCGAAGCTTCTTAGGCTCTATCACGGTGTGCCTCCAAGCACGTAGTCTGACTCGGCGACGACGCGGCCGCCCTCGCGGTATACGCGGGGCACTCGCCTGCCTATGGAGCAGATGACGTCGTTGCGGTTGGTCTTGGCCCATTCGGCCATCTCGAGGACCGGGATGCCCTCGCCCGGCCGGTCGGCCCGGTCTCCGCCCAGGAGGACGGCCTCGTCGCCCTCGCTGACGCCGGGCACCGCGCTCACGTCGACGGTGCACTGGTCCATGCATACGAGGCCGACGACCGGCGCCCTGACGCCCCGCACTACGACGCTGGCCACGTTGGACAGGGAGCGCTTGTAGCCGTCAGCGTAGCCTACGGGCAGCGTCGCGATCAGCGCGCCGCCTGGCGGCGCCGTAAAGGTATAGTCGTAGCCGACGCCCTCGCCCTCGGCGAGCGGCCGTATCCTCGATATGCGGGTAGAGAGGCGGAAGGGCGTGCGCATGCCCGCGCCCTCGGTCAGGGGGGTGCCGAGGGGAGTCACGCCGTACATCACGGCGCCGGCCCTTACCATATCCAGGCGGTACCCCGGATAGCGCATGAGGCCGATGGAGTCGCAGACGTGCCGCAGGGGGAAGCGGACGCCGAGCGAAGACGCATCCGATAGGAGCCTGCAGAACATGGAGAACTGGGCCTCGTCGGAGGCCTCGTCGTTGAGCGCCAGGTGAGTGAAGATGCCTTCGAGCCGGAGGGACGGGAGGTCGGCCATCCTCGCCAGGAGCCCGGCGGCGGAGCCCTCGGACGAGCCCGGCTCGAAGAGCCCGGGCTTGAGCCCGAGCCTGTTCATGCCGGTATCGACCTTGACGTGGGCTACCGCCTTCGCGCCCGCCAGGCGCGCCGCGGCGGAGAGAGCCTCGGCCTGCTCGTAGTCGAATATCGTGCAGGCGATGCCCCGGCTGACGGCCTCGGGGAAGTACTCGCTCGGCGTATGCCCCATCACGAGGACGGGCGCGTCGGGGAAGGCGAGCCTCAGCTGAACGGCCTCGGGCATGCACGCCACCGCGAGCATGTCGGCCCCCTCGCGGAGGAGGGCGCGCGCGACCGGCACGGCGCCTAGCCCGTAAGCGTCCGCCTTGAGGACGACGGCGGCCCTAGGCGCCCGGCCGTCCGCGGCGGGCGGTCCGTCCGATAGCATCTCTTTTACTCGCCTGAAGTTATGAACGACCGCGTCGAGGTCGACGTCGTAACGGGTATGCCTCATCATGCCAGGTCTTCCTCCATGCGCGAATCCGAGTAGATCCTCGGGACCCTCTTGGAGACGGCGCAGACCACCTCGTAGTCTATCGTGCCCAGGAGGTCGGCGACCTCGGAGACCGAAGGGCCGCCGGGGCCGAACACCGTGGCTACGTCTCCCTGGCCCACCTTAGGCAGGTCGGTCAGGTCCACCATCATCTGATCCATGCACACCCGGCCGACTATCGGCGCGCGCCCGGAAGGGAAGCCCACCGAGCCGCGGTTGGAGAGGCCCCGGGATACGCCGTCGGCGTAGCCGAGAGGCAGGGTGCCTATGCGCGCGTCGCGGCCCGCTCGGAAGCTCCGGCCGTAGCCTACGGACTCTCCCGCCGGCACGAGCCTGACCTGCACGACGCGGGCGCGCAGCGACATGGCCGGGGACGGCCGATACGGGGGCTCCAGCTCCGTGGACGCGCGCAGGCCGTAGAGCGCGATGCCGGGCCTGACCATGTCGAGGCGGGCCGCCGGGACGTGGATCAGGGCCGCGCTATTGGCGATATGGCGGACGAAGCCCCTGACGCCCGCCTTGCGTACTTCGTCGACGGCGGCCGTGAAGCGCGATAGCTGCAGGGCCGCGAATTCCCCGTCGGCGGCGTCGGCGGCCGCGAAGTGGGAGCAGACGCCCTCGAGGACGGCTCCCGGCATCGACGCTATAGCGGCCGCGGCCGCTCCCGCCTCGTCGGGGGACACGCCGAGCCTGGCCATGCCCGTGTCTACCTTCAGGTGGACGCGGGCGACCTTGCCTTGGCGCTCGGCCTCGGCGGCGAGGACGCGTGCGTTCTCCACCGACACCGCCATGGTCGACAGGCCCCAGCCGGAGGCCCGCCTCGCGCCTTCCTCGCCCGTGTAGCCGAGCACCAGTACGGGCTCGACGATACCGGCGCGCCTGAGCTCGACGCCCTCCTCGACGAAGGCTACCGCCAGCGACGTCGCGCCGGCCTCGATGCAGGCGCGCGCGACCGGCGCCGCGCCGTGGCCGTAGCCGTCGGCCTTGACGACGGCGCACAGCCCGGCGTCGTCCCCGGCGAGCGCCGCCAGCGCCCGCGCGTTCTTCCTTATAGCGGAGAGATCAACCTCCGCCCATGCTTGCCTATCGACCATCGGGACGCGCCCTCCATCAAGCGCGGGAATACTCGAGATTATCACGGCGGCCCGGCCGCCTCAAGCGGGGCCGACTCGCTCGGCGACTCGCCCGTCGCCTCGCCCGTCGCCTCGCCCGTCGCCTCATCCGTCGCCTCGCCCGCCGCCTCGTCTATGGCTACGCCCTCGCTTCACCAAACGCGGCGGGACGTATACAATGCCGGTCGCGGCCGGTCTTCGGGCCGCGAGGAGCCAGCAGTGGTACCCGTCATCGGAGTAACCTCGTTCGACGAGCATAAGAACAGGTCGGTCTACGTATCCATCAACATCAACTACGCCTACTCCGTCGCCGCCTCGGGCGGCCTCCCCTTCGTACTGCCGGGGCCAAGCGGGCTCCCGTCGGGCGACGAGGAGACGGAAGCCTTCGCGCGGGACTACGTCCGGCGGCTGGACGGCCTCGTCCTGTCAGGCGGCGGGGACATCGCGCCCTATCTCTACGGCGAGAGCCCGTCCGCGGGCGTCGCGCGCATGGACTCCGCCCGCGACCGCTGGGAGCTAGCGCTATTCTCCGCCGCCCGGGCGCGCGGGCTCCCGATACTAGGCGTGTGCCGAGGCTGCCAGCTCGTCAACGCGGCGCTCGGAGGCACGCTGTACCAGGACATCAAGGGGCAGCTGCCCCTGGCGGGAGGGCACTCCTTCGACATGCCCATGGACGAGCCGGCCCACTACGTCGATATCGTCCCCGATACGAGGCTCGCCGCCATGTTCGGAGAGGGCCGCGTCCTGGCCAACAGCTTCCACCACCAGGCGGTCAAGGACCTGGCTCCCGGGCTCGTCGTCTCCGCCCGCGCTCCCGACGGCGTCGTGGAGGCCGTCGAGGCCGTCGACCGCGAGCCCTTCCTCGTCGCCGTGCAGTTCCATCCGGAAGGGATGAGCCGGCGCTACCCCGAGTTCCTCGCGCCGTTCGCCGCGCTCTCGCAGGCCGCCGCATCGTTCAGGGCGGCCTCCGGCCTGGCGTAGCGCACATCCCGGAGCCGCCCGCGCCGTTCCGGGCGGAGGCCTCCCGCTCAGAGCCTGCCCGCGGCCAGGCCTTCCCGGTACGCCTCCAGTTCCTTGGAGTTGGCCAGCACGAAATGCCCCCCTCCGACGTCGGACCAGGCGGGCCCCTCGACCGAGTAGTCGTGGCACGCCGGGTCGTAGACCTTGACGACCTTCCGCCTCTCCGCGAGCGGGTCGGGCTGGGGTATGGCCGAGATGAGGGCCCTCGTGTACGGATGCAGGGGGTGCCGGAACAGCTCCTCGGTCTCCGCCAGCTCGACTATCCTACCCTTGCTGATGACGGCGATGCGGTCGGTTATGAACCGCACGACCGAGAGGTCGTGAGCTATGAAGAGGTACGTGAGGCCCTTGGCCTTCTGTATCGACGATAGCAGGTTGAGCACCTGGGCCCGTATAGACACGTCCAGGGCGGAGATGGGCTCGTCGGCGACGATCAGCTCGGGCTCCATGATCAGCGCCCTCGCGATGCCGATGCGCTGCCGCTGGCCGCCGGAGAACTCGTGCGGGAAGCGCGAGGCGAACTCCGGCAGGAGCCCCACCTCGAGCAGGGCCTTGGCCACGAGCTCCCTGCGCTCCTCCTCCGATCGCTTGACGCCTATGTTATACAGCCCCTCGGAGACTATGTAATCGACCTTGGCCCTCTCGTTCAGGGACGCCATGGGATCCTGGAATATCATCTGTATCTTGCGGACGACCTCGAGGTCCAGCTCCTTGGGAATCCGGCCGTCGATCCGGCGGCCCTTGTAGAGGATTGAGCCGGAGCTCGCGTCGTTGATCCTGACGATGGCCCGCCCTATGCTCGTCTTGCCGGAGCCGGACTCGCCGACGAGGCCGAAGGTCTCGCCCTTGTAGATGCAGAAGTTGACGCCCTTGACGGCCTTGAAGGTACCGCCGCCCTTGACCTTGAAGGCTACCTCAAGGTCCCGAAGCTCGAGTACGACCTCCCGCGATTCGCCGCTCATAGGGCCCCTCCGTTCTTCGCCGCGTCGCCGAGCTTGGCGCCGCCGAGCTTGGCGCCGCCGAGCTTGGCGCGCATCGCGAGTATCGCCGGCGGCGGCTCCATGGCCGGCGCGCGCGGGTCTAATAGCCAGGTGGCGGCGCTATGCGTCGGGCTTACCTGGAACATCGGCGGCTGGGCGGCGAAGTCCACCTTGAGAGCCTTGGGATTACGGGGCGCGAAGGCGTCCCCGACGACGGTATTGAACAGGTTGGGCGGCGTGCCGGAGATGGAGTACAAGGGCTGTCCCTTCACGCCAAGCTGGGGCAGCGACGACAGGAGCGCCCAGGTATACGGATGCCTGGAATCGTAGAACACCTCCTCGGCGCTACCGGTCTCCACGATCTGCCCGGCGTACATCACGGCGACCTTGTCGGCGACGTTGGCGACGACGCCGAGGTCGTGGGTGATATAGACGGTCGTGAAGGCCAGGTCGCGCTGGAGCGCCTTGATGAGGTCGAGTATCTGGGCCTGGATCGTCACGTCCAGGGCCGTCGTAGGCTCGTCGCATATGAGGATGCGCGGCTTGCACGCCACCGCGATGGCAATGACGACGCGCTGCCTCATGCCGCCCGAGAATTCATGGGGATACTGCTTGCGCCGCTCGGACGGGTTGTCGATGCCCACGCGCTCCAGCATCTCGACGACGGCGTGATCCGCTTGCTTGCCCGAGAGCCCGTGGTGGAGCTCGAAGACTTCCTTGATCTGCGCGCCTACGGTCAGCAGGGGATTGAGGGCCGTCATGGGATCCTGGAATACCATCGAAATCTTCTTGCCGCGTATCGCGAGCCAGTCCTTCTCGTCCTTGATAGCGGCGAGGTTCCTGCCCTCGAACACGGCCTCGCCCGAGTCGACCCAGCCGTTCTGGTCGAGCATGCCTATGAACGACTTCGTCAGCACGGACTTGCCGGAGCCCGACTCGCCGACTATGGCGAGGGTCTCGCCCTCGTTCAGCCGCAGGCCGGCCCCGCGTATCGCCGTCAGCGTCCTCCCGCGCAGGTTGAACTTGATGACGATGTCCTTGGCCTCGAGTATCGCGTCGCCTTTTGCCATGGCCTCTTCCTTACACGTGGTTGCGCGGGTCGGAAGCGTCCGAGAACGCGTTGCCGAGCACGTAGAACGATATCGTTATGAGCGACAGGATGATCGTCGGGAACAGGAGCTGGTAGCGCAGCTCCGGCGACATCATGATCTGACGGCCCTCGTTGACCAGGTTGCCGAGGGACGGGATGCTCACCGGGAGCCCGAGCCCGATGTAGGTAAGGAACACCTCCCAGCCTATCGTGCCCGGGATCGAGAGCGCCGTCTGCAGCATTATCACCGACACGAGGTACGGCAGGAGGTTCTTGACGATTATGCGCCTGCTGGGCGTACCTAGGCAGCGCGACGCCAGGTTGTACTCCCGGTCCCTGATAATGACTATCTGGTTGCGGACGAAGCGGGCCAGGCCCAGCCATCCGGTGGCGCACATCGCTATCACCATGGTCTTGAAGCTTGGGCGCAGGATGTAGGCCAGCAGCATGAGGACTATGGTCGTAGGTATATTGTTGATGACGTTGTATATCTCGGTGATCACGCCGTCGAGCCTGCGCACGTAGCCCCATATAGCCCCGAAGGTGATGCCTATGAGCATCTCCGCCACGCCGACGAGCAGGCCAAGCATCAGCGACGTGCGCGTCCCGCCCCAGATCCTCGCCCACAGGTCCTGGCCTATCGTATTGGTGCCGAACCAGAATTCCGCCCCCGGGGCCACGTTGCGGTACTGCATGCCCGTCGCCGGGTCGATGTGTATATGCGTCGGGCTCTTCTGGCCGGGCAGGAGCGGCTGGACGAAGGTGAACAGGAGGAGCGCGCCCAGGAGGAGCAGGAACCCGAGGGCCACGCGGTTCTTGAGGAAGCCGCGCATGGTCGAGCGCCAGTACGAGTAGTCGGAATAGCCTCCGCGCTCGGCCGCGTTCGCGTCGAAGTCGGCCGGCACGAAGAGCGAGGCGTCGACCTTGGCCGCGATCGCCTCGGCGCTCTCCGAGCCCGCCGCCAGGGGCTCCCTCATCATCGCGCCGCGGATCATCGCGAGGCTCCGCTCTTGGAGAGCTTGATCCGGGGGTCGAACAGGGCCATGAGGAGGTCCCCGAGGAACAACCCGATTATGCCTACCGAGGAGAATATGAGCACGAGCGCCTGGACCATCGTGTTGTCCTGGCGTTGGATTACGTCCACGAGCAGCCCTCCCATGCCCGGTATCGAATACAGGGACTCTATATAGATGGAACCTGATATCGTCATCAGTATCGAGGCCGGCAGGTACTGGGCCATGGGCACGTAGGCGTTCCGCATCACGTGCCTGACCATAATGGTCGACTGCGACAGGCCCTTGGCCTTGGCAAGCTTTATATAATCCTTATTTAGCTCGTCCACCATGTAGCGGCGCATCCACATCGCGTAGCCGGCGATGCCCCCCAGGGACATGGAGACCGCGGGGAGTATCCAGCTCGAGGGCATGTACTTATCGAACAGGAGCGGCAGGTCGAGGAGGCTCGTGCCGTAGAGCTGGATGAACAGGAGGTAGACGGCCAGCGGCACCGCGTTCACGAACACGACGTAGCCCGTCCATAGCTTATCCAGGCCCTTGCCCTTGTTCTTGGCCATCGAGACGCCCATCCCGAGGCCGGCGATCAAGGCCAGGCAGGTGGCGACGATGCCGAACTTCATCGAGTACGGCACCCTCGGGCCGATTACCTCCAGGACGGGTACGTCCTTGCGGTAGATGGTCGATACGCCGAGGTCGCCCCGCAGGAGGCCTTTATAGAACGCGCCCATCTGGACGTACCACGGATCGAGGAGGCCCATCTTCTGCAGGACCGCCTCGCGCTGGCTCTCGGACAGCTTATCGTACCCGTCGCCGAAATAGCCTTCGACGGGCAGGAGCCTCATCAGGAGGAATACCGCCGATACGACGATGAACAGGGTAATGAGCGACTGGCCGAGCCGCTTGATCGTGTATTTGAGCATCGAACCGTGGCCGCGAGAGACTACCGGGACCCCCCGGAGCGTCGTCGCGGCGCTCCTCCTCGCGGGATTGAACGTCGTACGATCGTAGCACGGTTACCCCCAAGCGCGCCATAAAAAAAAAGCAACTGTGCTTTTACTTTTTCGCAACACAATATTTCACGAATAATTTGACTTAGCATTCAAAGGGTGAAATACTGCCTATTACGACGGTGTTACCGCCCCTTCGATTCCTCTCTATCAAGGAAACGACTAATGAAGAAGAAGCAGCTTATCGCGCTAGCCGCCCTCGCCGTACTCGCGGTCGGCCAGGCGTGGTCCCAGCGCAAGTCCGGGGACTACTACGAGATGTACTCGGGCGAGGTGACCACGCTCAACTACCTCATCTCCGGCTCGGAGAACGAGCATTTCATGTTCGCCAACATGGTCGACAACCTCGTAGAGTACGACCAGTACGGCGTCCTAAAGCCCTCCCTCGCCGAATCGTGGACCTCGTCCCCCGACGGCCTCGTCTGGACCTTCAAGCTCCGCAGGGGCGTGCAGTGGTACGACTGGAAGGCCAAGCCCTACGCCGAGACCACGGCCCAGGACTGGGTAGACGCCGCCAAGTACATCCTGACCAAGGCCAACGCCTCGACCATCGTCGACCCTCTGTCGACCGTCATCAAGGGCGCCGACGAGTACTACGAGGGCAAGATATCCGATTTCTCCCAGGTAGGCGTCAAGGCCCTCGACAAGTACACCCTGCAATATACCCTAAAGGCCCCCGTGCCCTATTTCCTGTCGATGCTCAGCTACGTGACCTACCTGCCGGCAAACGGCAAGTTCCTCGATTCGATGGGCGCAACCTTCGGGCGGGATAACAAGGCAGTCCTGTCGAACGGCGCCTACATCATGACCGAGTTCGAGCCCCAGGTCTCGAGGGTCCTCGCCAAGAATAAGAGGTACTGGGACCAGAAGAACGTTCATATCCCGAGGCTGATATACCGTTATAATAAGGAAGCGCGGACCCTCGCGCCCGAGCTTTTCCTCCGCGGGCAGAGCTCCTTCGCGACCATCCCCTCGAGCATCCTGGATACCTGGATGAAGGATCCCGCCAAGAAGGCCCAGATACACCCGACCAAGATAAGCGCCTACTCCTACTTCTACGGCTTCAACTTCAAGCCGACCTTCGCGGCCGAGTACGAGCCGGAGAACTGGGCCGTGGCCGTGAACAGCAAGAATTTCCGCAAGGCCATATTCCACGCCTTCGACCGCAAGGCCGCGATGCTTACCTGGGAGCCGTTCTCCCCCGAGCGCCGCCTCATCAAGACCGTAACCCCGCCCTTCTTCACCAACGCCGCGGGCAAGGATTTCGTAACGACCGGAGACCTCGCCGCGATCTCGGCCGGAGCCACCTTCGACAAGGCCAAGGCCCTCGAGTTCAAGGCCGCCGCGATGAAGGAACTGGCCGGCAAGGCCACCTTCCCGGTCAAGATCATGATGCCGTACCGCGCGGACAATGTTTTCGAGTGGGTTAACCGCGTCCAGGTCGTCGAGCAGCAGCTCGAGACCCTGCTAGGCAAGGACTTCATCGACGTCATACCGGTCTCGTTCCCCGCTACCGGCTTCCTGAGCGCTACCCGACGCGCCGGCAACTACGCCATGATGGAGCTGAACTGGGGCCCCGACTACGCCGACCCCCAGACCTACACCGACCCCTTCGTCTCCGGAGCCAACTACGTCTTCCTCGACAACTCTCCCGCCTACAAGCAGGCCGACGGCAAGACGAGCTATGACAAGCTCGTAGAGGCGGCGATGGCGGAAATGCGCGACATTAAGAAACGCTACGAGCTGTTCGCGAAGGCCGAGGCCTACCTTATCGGGGAAAGCATCGTCATGCCGTTCGTCTGCGGAGGCGGCGGCTTCGAGGCGTCAAAGCTCGAGCCGTTCACCTTCCCCTACGCGCCGTTCGGCCTATCGAACCTTAAGTTCAAGGGTCAGATAGTCATGGACAAGTCGCTATCGACAGAGGAATACGCCAAGCTGGAAAGCGCCTGGAACAAGGCGCGCGAGGCGGCCCTGAAGAAGGCCAAGTACTAGGACCGCGGGCGCCCTAGGGCGCGCGGACGTAACTGCGAGGCGGATTCCGGAATGCCGGGATCCGCCTTTTTTCGACGCCTGGTCGCCCGCTTAACCGTAGAAGCTCGCGCCCACGCCCGTGAGGGAGTACAGGAGCGCGGCGGCCGCGCCGAGCGAGATAGCTGCCCAGAGCAGGGCGGCCCGGGCCGCGGCGCCGGAGCGCCCCCCCTCGGCCGTTCGGGAAACCGAGCCTCGCCGGACCAGGCTGCCGTCGCGCGGGGCGTAGAAGCCGAGCCCCGGCCCGCCCGGGGCCTCGCGCCCGAGGGCCTCGAAGGCGGCGGCTCCCGCTTCCGGCGACGCCGAGGGGTTAGGGATAACGGCAGGTTCCGCGGGACTCGGCTCGGGAGCGCCCGCCCTCCCGCCGGAGAAGCCGTCGTCGCGCAAGAAAGAGAACCAGGCTATAGCGAGGCAGCACAGCATCGCGAGGGGGATGAACACCGACGCGTAATAGACGTTCTCCAGGCCGTAGGCCGCGACGGCCAGCGACGCGGCGCATATGATCGCGGCCATGCCGACGCCAGTCGCGATGGCCCTCGGATCGAAGAATCGCCTCATAGTCGCTCCGCCGCAAGGATTACGCGGCCCGGCCGAGCGGATACGGCGCGTCTGCGCGCGTGGCGGCGCGTGGCGGAGACATGCGCGGCGGGACCTTCGCGCCGGCTAGTATGGAAGCGCGGTATCCGCTTGTCAAGAACGGCCGGGCGGAGGCATTATAGGCGCTATCATGAACGAACGCGAACAACCCGCCGGCCGCGGCTCGGCCGAGCGCGCCCTCTACGACCGCCTAGACAGAATAGCCGCCATTCCGGGAGCCGAGCTCTCGGGCCTATCATTCGTCGCCATGGAGGAAGGCAGGCCGACCATCGAGCGCTACCTCGGCAGGCGCAGGATCGTCGAGGGGGAGCCGTCGCTCGACCTTCCGGTTACCGCCGACACGCGGTTCCGCGTCGCCTCGATCTCGAAGCCCTTCGTCGGCGTCGCGTGCATGCTCCTCGTCGAGGAGGGCCTCCTCGACCTGGACGCCGACGTCTCCGCCTACCTCGGCTGGCCCCTCCGCAATCCCGCGTTCCCCGAGCTCCCGATCACGCCGGGCATGCTCCTATCCCACGTGTCGTCGCTCCGCGACGTCGAGCGCTACACCCTTCCCCTCGCGCGCTCGCTCCGCGAGTTCTTCGAGCCCGGAGGAGAAGCCTGGGAAGGCGGGGCCCATTTCGCGGGCCACGCAGGCGACGCGGGCCACGCGGGCCACGCGGGCGCCGATCCCCGGCTCGCGCCCGGCCGCTTCTACGAGTACTGCAACCTGGGCTTCGGCGTCATGGGCACCGTAATCGAGCGGCTCTCGGGCCGACGCTTCGACCTCTTCATGAGGGAGCGCGTGCTCGCGCCCCTCGGCGTGGGCGGCTCGTTCAACGTCCGCCTCTTCTCCGACGCCGAGCTCGAGAACCTGGGAGCGATATACCGCAAGGGCCGGGGCGAGGCCGACTGGGACCCCGCCGGCCCGTGGGTCGCCCAGGTGGACGACCTCCGGGGAGTACGCCCGTCCGCGGACCCCGGCGACGACGTCATAGCCGCCTACCTGCCAGGCGGCAACGCCACCTGGTTCTCGCCCCAGGGCGGCCTCCGCGCGTCGGCTCGCGAGGTGGCCAGGCTGGCGGCCATGCTCATGAACGAGGGCGAGCTGGACGGCGTCAGGATCCTGAGGCCGGAGAGCGTCAGGGCGATGCGCGCCGCCCGCTGGACCTTCGACAGGACGACGATGAACGGGGCCCTCGGAAGCGGCAAGAGCCGATGCTCGGCGACGGCCCTGTTCAGGACCACGGATTCCAAGGACGAGTTCGGCGGCAACCGCCTCAGGGAATCGGGCGGGATACTCATGGAGGGGCACCACGGGGACGCCTACGGCCTCCTAGGCGGCATGCTCTTCGACCCGGCCGCGCGCAAGGGCTTCGTCTACCTCATAAGCGGCACCGCGGACGACCCCGAGAAACGGCGCGGGCGCTTCTCGTCGTACTCGCTGTGGCAGGAGGAGATACAGGCGGCCGCCGTCGATTACCTGTACCCATAAGACGCGGGGGGGGGCGGCGCGCTCGGCGTATCACCCATAGTCGAGGAGGCGCCTCGCCGGCGCCTCCTGGCTGCGCGCCGCCGGGTTAGCGGCTAGAACTTATAGAGTACGCCGATGTACGAGGCGCGCAGGCCGCCCTCGAGGTTGATGGCGAGGTTCTTGTTGAGGAAGTAGCTCGTGCCGCCTATGGTATTGAAGCCGAGCCCGGGGAGGATCTGCAGGCCGAGGCCGATATACGTGTCCAGGTTGGCCATGAACGCCATCTCCTCCGGCCACGCGATCGCGCCCCAGCAGAAGTGGACCGTTCCGAGCGCGGCGAGCGACAGCGGGAACGTATCGCCGATGCCGATGCCCGCGCGGGCCGCGACGCCGTACGTGAACGGGAGCGTCTCCCCGATGTTGAACTTGCCGATGGCGAACTCCGCGCCCCCGCCGATGTCTAGCCCCCAGACGTAGCCGTACCCTATCCCAACGTTGACGTTTAGGGAACCGGGCGCGATGAGCATGCCGTCCGTGGCGTAGGGCTCGGCGAACGCCAAACCGGACAATAACGCTAGCGCGACGAGAAGCAACGTTCCTTTATTAGCCATTCGAGTCCTCCGTAGAATGAAGATGAGTTAATGCAACGTCACTATAGATCACGCCGGCGGCGCTGGCAAGGCGCGTCCTTCGCCAGCGCACCATTCGCCAGCGCACTACTCGCCGGCCGTCTCCTCTCGGCGTCCGGCTTGCGCCCGGTTCTCAGCCGATGGTCGAGGCGAAAACGCGCGCCCTGTCCGACGCGCCGGCCCCCGACGGGAAAATGACGTACGCCACTCCGCCGGAAGCGGAAAGCCACCGTACCTCCAGCTCCTCGCGGTCGTAGGTGCGCCGGACCGTCTCGTTGGAGGGCGAGGCCGGCTCGTTCATAACGGCGTTCCCGTCGTCGTCGAAGCCTACGAGGGTCGTCAGGTGGCCGTCGGTCTTGGCCACGGGCGCGCCGGTCATGAGCCGGCCCTCGTCGTTATTCCACGAGACGCTGAGGACGACGGGGACGCCGGCGGCGATCCAGGGTTCCAGCCGGTCCAGCCCGGAGAACCTGGCGACATAGGCCTCCATGCCGGGTATCGAGCCCGCGTAGGCCGCGTTGAACGACCAGTTGCCGTGGCCCTCGTAGACGTGGTCGTATACGCCCGCGACCGCCGCCCGGACCCGGGACTCGCAGGGCCCCTGATCGCCGCGCCAGTAGCCGAGCACCATCGACACCGACGTAGGGCTGCACCAGACGTTCCCGCCGTTAGGATAGACCATCTGCGAGCAGCGGGGCACTGCCCCCAAGACGAGCCCGCGGGCGACTCGGGGATCCTCCAGAGGTGCGCTCGGCTCAATCGACTCGGCGGCCGGCTTAGGGTCGGAATAGGCCAGCGAGAAGGCGCGGACCGCGGGCATAGCCGCCGGGATAGGCTCGCCGCCCGGACCCGTCGCGGCGAACAGGTAGAACCGGGCCTGGAAAGCGTCCGCGGGCAGCCTCGGCTCGAAGGTATCGGTCGATACGCGGGCGGCGGCGTCGTCCTGCCCCTCCACCGAATGGCGCCGCACCGTCGATTCGCCAGGAGCCCACGCGCCCATGGTGCGCCACGAGCTCCAAACGCCTCCCGAGCGCGCCCGCAGGGACAGCTCCAGCCACGAGCCGTCGGGCGCGTCGGCGTTCCACGACGGCACGCACGAGCGGAACGGGAAGTCGCTCGCCAACTCGGGGCTCAGCGCCTCCCCGCGGAGCGAAGGCGTCTCGCCGGGAATAGCCCCGGCGGTCGCGGCGTCCAGCTCTAGCCTACCGTCGCGCAGCGAGCAACCCGCGACCGTCCATTCAGAGAACGCGCCGTCGACGGCGCGATGAAGCGAGAAACCTGTCCTATAGTCCATGGCCCATCGTATCCTTATTCCTTGCTTTTCGCTAGGCACTCCCTCATGCCGGCCCTGAGGCCGGGCTCGAGGAAGGTCCGTATCGCGGCCCTGGCCAGTATCCTGGCGCCGGTTACTATGGCTGCGTGAGCCTGGGCCCCCGTCGTCGCCGCGGCGAATTCGCGCGTATGCAGCGCGTAGGGCTTATCGATTATCGATAGCATGGGCTGGAGCGTAGGGCAGCGCATGCTCACGTTGCCTACGTCCGACGACCCGTCGGGGCCGGAAACGGGCCTATAGCCTACGCCCAGCTCGTCGTAGACGCTCTCCATCATGGTCTCCGCCGCGTCGTTAGGGACCAGCTCGTCGAACGACAGCTCGAAATTACTCCATTCCACCTCGGTCTCGGTAGCCAAGGCGGCTCCCCGGGCGGCGTTGTAGACCTTCTCGAGGAGCCTGTTCAGGTACGCCCGCCTCGCGGCCCGGAAGTAGAAATGCACGGTGGCCGCCTCGGGGACTATATTGCAGGCCGTGCCCGCGTCGACGTAGATGCCGTGCATCCTGACCTCAGGGGTGACGTGCTGGCGCAGCATGTCTATGGCGTGGAAGAAGAGCTGGGCGCCGTTGAGGGCGTTCCGGCCTTCCCACGGCGACGCGGCGGCGTGCGAGGCCTTGCCCTTGAACCTGAACTCGATGCCGTCCATCGCGAGGCAGCGGTACCGTACCACGCAATCGTCGTTGCCCGAGTGTATCATCAGCGCCAGGTCCAGCCCGTCGAATACGCCGCCCGCCGCCATGGTAATCTTGGCCCCGTTAGTCTCCTCGGCGGGGGTCCCGATGACCCGCAGGGTGCCGCCGAGCTCAGACGCTATAGGCGCGAGGCCGGCCCCCGCGAGCAGGCTCATCGCGCCGTGGACGTTATGCCCGCAGGCGTGCCCTATGCCGGGCAGGGCGTCGTACTCGGCCATCAGCGCGACCCGGGGCCCCTCCGCCGAGCCGAGGCTCGC
>Ga0180008_1000567_pt1 | contig 29906 bp, 37 predicted proteins | sample MM_PW_MetaG_FD_121121 | JGI IMG/M metagenome (GOLD analysis project Ga0180008, IMG submission 121121) | Groundwater microbial communities from the Aspo Hard Rock Laboratory (HRL) deep subsurface site, Sweden - MM_PW_MetaG | ecosystem: Environmental > Aquatic > Deep subsurface > Groundwater... | reverse complement strand
TATCAGCCAATTCTTAATGCATCGGTACAACTGGATTCGCCCCCATCAATTCAACGGTGGGCTGGCGCCAGCTCGGGCCGAAGAAAAACTTAACGTCGTGTCCGGGATTAGTTGACCACTACAAGCCGCATACGACTTCGAATAGATCGCCAACGGGCCTGACAATCAGCGGTTCGCGAATGCCATGTACTTTGATGTCAGCGGCCATGGCCTCTACCTGGGCATTGGGTTCAGCAGGGCTGCCTAGGGCTTTGAAGTATTTCAATCGTGAAAGGGGGATCTGAATAATCACAGACACTGGAACCTCTGCCTTGGTTAAACAATTTCATAAGGATGAAATCAGTATAACCCCGTTCATTTTTGGGATCCCTTGCAGGTGCATCAGGGTTGGCTGAGCGAAAATCCTCGTGGACGATTTACCGCTACGATCAGGATTCAGCACTGCTAGGCGGTGTCCGCGATAGATGCGTCGTGGTTTTCGTTTTGTAGGCTGTAGAAATCAGGGTCCGCCCATGCAGCACATAACTTTGCTGATAGGCCGGTAACTGCAACCATGAATCGGCAACAGTCAGGTTCGGAGAATGCCAGCGACTGTCCGACGCTGACAGAGTAGCGGGGGAAAGCTTCGCGATCACCTGACGCAATTTCAGGATCCACTACACCTCGCACATGGCCAATGAGCGTCATGTACCGCCAGTGGGCCGACTCAAGGGACAGCTGTTGAGCAGGGGTTGCGGTGTTAAGGATCGCATTGAATTCTGCGGGATTCATCATTGCCTCGTCTTCTCTGTAGCTCCCTCCGGCTGTTCGCTTCCACCGGTATGAACATCATCTTTTCACGACTTGAGGCTAATGCTATACCCCCGAAAAGCAACCCATTACCTGGCTTCGGAAACCTAATATGAGCGTCACCCACCATCTGGCCAAAATCAAAGCGACCGTGTCTTTGCGGCTAACGCTTCAGGAATTTTGCTACTAGGTAAAAGCCCCAACTCATCACAAATCTCTTTGCCGCCTTCTAGGATGAAGCCTTGCCGCTGTGATCTATTGAAGACAGCAATCTCGGTGATGCCTGCCAAATAGCCACTGCTTGCCTGTTTGAGCCAAACTCTTGCGCAGACACCGTTACTGATGGCCTGAGTAAAGATTTGCGTTGTAACCGTATTCTCATCAAGCACAACCGTGGTTCGGGCTCCTTGTTCCGTCACACTTTCTGGAGCCCAAGCGCTGAGCGCCACCCCGACTTCGCCTGAAGAGTCAGCTGAGGCGAAGCCAGGCACAAGCAAGCCCGCTATGATTCCCCACTTCAAAGACCTCATCCCTTTAGCCATTGCTTCGTACCCAGAGTAAGTGCCACCCGGAAAGGGCTGCATCACTACAATAGTGCCCCACCAGACATCAACGCGGAAGATGAGAACCCGATTCGGGGCTGGAATCGTCCACCTCCACTTCAGGGACGTCATAGCCCGCTAACAGGGTCGTAGCGGCGCTGTTCAGCATGTTGCCGGATTGGAAATACCCCATCACAGTCGAAATGCTGGTGTGTTCTGTCATAGCCATCACATCACCCAGCGGCACACCCTGTCTCCCAGCCTCAGTCACAAAGCCTGATCGTAAACTGTGTGCACCCCAATCACCCTCTAGGCCGGCAAGCTTTGCACGCCTCTGTAGGATTCGGTTTACCTCATGACCAGTCATGGGTGCTGTTCCCACCCTGCCGCCTCGTAGCATCCCCCGAAAAAGCGGGCCACTCTCAATCGGGGCAACACTAAGCCAAGCAGTCAAAGCATGGGCGGCGGCACCCGTCAGAGGCTTCTCACGCCGGACGCCAGCAGTATCTGTCTTGGTTACCCCGAGTGAATACATCCAAGTGTCAGCATCAAGCCTTCGAACGTCCGAAACCTGCAGGGCCACAACCTCAGAGCGGCGCCGACCACCGCCGCTCCACGCTAGGAGGAGTAGAGCCCGATCGCGTATGCCTCGCAGTCCATCAGTTGAGCATGTGTCCAGGATTGCCTTTAAAGGCTCAGCCACGAGTGCTGTCTTCTTGCGAACCGAAATGCCGCCCCGGGCCTGAGCCTTCTGCGCATCCCGCATCAGTGCTTTGACCTCTTTGATATCAGTTGGGCTAGCCCAGCCCTTCATCCCATGCCATTTGCCAAGGACTGCCATACGAAGGCTGACCGTGTTGTAAGAGTGAGGTCCCAAAGTAGCTTTGATCTTGGCGTCGACCAGCGCCTGATCAACCGAAGGGGGGAGGTTGTGCGTCCAGGTGCCGTCATCCTGCGGTCTATTCAAATGGTCAACGATGAATTGGATCGCCACCGCCGCTGGAATTGGCCCATCCCCCAGCGCAACCCCATAACGGACCTGCAGCCACGCTGACCAATAGGTAAGCGCACCCTGGTAACTACGCACCGTATTGGGCGCAGTCCCTGCTTTCAGAAAGTCAGTAACTGCGTCCTGTGATGCCTGGCTGAGCGAGTCAAGCTCAAGCACGGCCGCATTATCTAGGGGCAGTAAGCGCGATAGAGCGCCCACGGTTGTTGGTGCCCTCAATTCCGACTTCATTCCAAACCTCCACGAATTTCACGTTCAAAAGCCCATTTTTGAGAGATTTTGAGCTACTCTTGATTAAAGCGTATTATTTAATACGTGCGACGTATTTTATCGAAACATCATGTCCGTTAACCAATACTTATCGGATATAGAATAGTGGAGTTTGACCCATGTCGACAGGTGTACCTGAGCAGGAAGTCTTTGATGCGGCTGACGCCGTGCTGGAGGGCGGTAAGCGCCCAACGGTTGAGCGGGTACGAGAAAAGCTGGGGCGCGGTAGCCCGGCGCGTGTCGGCGCCCTGCTTGATGAGTGGTGGGTGCGCCTGTCAGCCAGGCTGCGCGCTGAGACGCGCCTGCCAGGCTTGCCCACTGAAGTGGCGCACGCCTTTGTGGACATCTGGAAGCAGGCCACTCTGATGGCAGAGGCTGTGGTGGAGCAGGGCATGTCTGTCCAGCGAAAGGTGCTAGCAGAGGAGCGCGAGCGAATTGCCGGCCTCGAAGAGCAGGCTCGCAAGGACGTAGCCTTCGCAAGATCTCAAACCAACGAAGCACAGACCGCACGACTCGCCATTGAAACTAGACTGAAGGACTTGCAGGTATTGTTGGATCAGCGAAATGCTGACCTAGAGGATATGCGTGAGCAGCGAACTGACTATCGTGCAAAACTCGCGGCCGCGGAGCAGAAGCTGGTAGAAGCATCGGCTCAGGCCGAAAACACTCGGGCTGAGCAGGAGCGCTACACGCGCGATGTTGAGGATCGATCTCACAGAGAAGTTGACCGTGCAAGAGAGGAACTCAAATCGGTTGCTGCACAACTGCAGGAAGCCAATGGCAAGCTTCAATCAACACTGAAGACCCTGCAGGAAAACCAGAGCGCCCTGGCATCATCACGTGAACAGTCAGCAGCGGCCCAGGCACGAGCTGATACGCTGGAACAGCAATTGATTGAGACCAGGAAGGCTGCGGCGGCACCAAAACCTCGAGCGAAGCGCCCACCGAAAAGCACCTCAGGACAGAAGAAAACGGACTGACAATCAACGTCCAGGTAGACCCATGATCAATGACAGCTACGAAAAAACAGTGATCGATGCCGGCCTGTTTAGATTCCCCGGGCAGGACCTGATGAAGAACATCAATAAGGCCTACACGCTGTATTACGACGAAACGAACAATATCCGAAGCCTATCCTTGACTGGAACCGGGCTCAATCATGAGGTTCTGGATTGCTTTGTGCTCGGGGGTGTAGCGCTGGGGCCAGGGGCCAGCCTGCCTGATATTCATGACCTGAGGGCTCAATTGAGAATTCAGCCATCAGTCAAAGAGTTGAAGCTAAAGCACCTTGCCCAAGGGGGTTACATCACCTGCCTCAGCTCCAACAAGCTGGAGCAGTTCCTCACATGGCTTCTGGCGTCGCCAGCTTACATTCACTTCTCTAACTTCAGCATCTTGAACTGGTCGATAGTCGACCTGATTGACTCGCTGCTAGACCATGATCAGTTCGAGGCCTACAGATCCATTCGGGACGATCTGAAAAACGAACTCCACGCCATAGTGAGGCTAGAACCACTTGGGTATTTCCGGCTACTAAAGACCTTCGACTACCCGAACGTACCTGCCGCGCGAATACCCGAATTCCTAAAAGCTGTACGCCAATTTCTCTTCAGGGGCGGCTTCACGTTCAGAAACATGGCAAGAATGGCGCTCTCAGACCTTCTCCAAGAGGCTGCCAGGGTTACTACGTTGGTGTATCTTTGCGGCAACGAGAAGGATGAGTGGTTTTGATACAGCCTTCATCCATAGACTTGCCACATTCGTGAGGTCGGTTCACGTATTTGACGAAGAACCGCGGGTCAGGGAAAGCCTTGAGCGCAACGAAATTGTGTGGGGTGGCCAGCCCGTAAGCTACCGGTTCGCAATTTCACACAATGAACCAGCCATACAGATCTCGGACATTCTCTGCGGACTCCTGGGCAAACATTTCAGCTTTATGGAAAAGTGCAGCATTGATCAACTGGAAGAAGCGAGTGCAAAGCTGTCAGAGCAACAGCGCCGCAACGCTGATCTGGTGGCTAAGCTGATCGACAAAGCAGATGAGGAATGCCCTGCCTTCATCTTTAATCAGGCACCTCATGAGAGCAATGCCAAAAGTCTGTGGTTCTTGCATGGGATTGAATACCCGGAGGAGTACCGCGACTGATGAAGCGCGGCACGAGTGCGGCTGATCAATGCCTGGCCCTTAAATGTCTGCAGCAACCAATCAGCCAATCGTGATAAACGCTTTCCAACAGGGTCAAACGCTTGCAAGCGTTCCTAGTCAGCCTCAAATTATCGTTTTCAAGAGGTGATAGGCAGAACCAAACTTTGCGATACCAAAACCTAGCTACACAATAATCATAAGCGTGGGCAGAAAGCCCTAAACGACAGCCCCGACCGAGGCGATTGGAGATACGCAGGCATGAAGGCAAAATGGTCTTCCGAAGATCTAACCACCCTGGAGCAGAGCGTGCCTCTGCAGGGCATACAGGGAGCTGCCGATCAAACCAAACACTCACTGCGGGAAACATATGAGCTGGCAGTAGCTCTAGGCATCTATGTTCCCCCGAACGGTGCTGGGCCTTGGCCACGATCAAGCAGAGGAGCTGCCTGGCCGAGTGGCGATGAACGAATCCTGCGGCAGGAATATGTTGGCCACCAGTCGATCGCTTCGATAGCTGACCTGCTTGGCAGGTCACCTCAGGATGTCGAGGCTATGACCATAACCCTGGCCCTTGCAGGAACATCTGATGCACCCAACAAAAGAGTTATCAGAGAGCGAAGAAGTAGCCCGCCATTGACCCCAATGCCCCTTACCCCGCAGGCGCTGCATGGCAAACCTCAAGACAAATCAGCAACCACAAAACATGTCTTAGCAACAAAGGGCGATGAGGATCCTGATGAGACAATGCTGCTCGAGCCATTTGTACCGCCGGCCGTAACGTCCGCTAAAGAGTTCCGAAAGGCAGCCGAATCATTTCTCGCCGCTGCGAGCAGTTTCCACATAGCTCCGCACGAATCCCTGCTTAAACCCGTTCCTGATTTGCCACCTAGATCACGCTGGACGAAGGAGAAGGACGACTACCTTAAGCAGCACTACCATAGCCAACCGGTCGAACAGATAGCCGACCACGTCGGAATGTCCTACTACCAAACCACTAACAGAGCTCGACGCTTGAAGGTAGCCAACACACTGGTTACCTGGACCCGCGAGGAAACGATTTTCCTGCTCGAGCATCTCCAAACAGAGCCGCTTCCTTGGGTAGCAGAGCAGTTGGGCCGGACAATGGCTGCTGTTAGTCTGCGTCCAAAGCAGCTGGGTATATTCCCGGGCTGGACAGGTCACGACGATCAGCTGCTGTTACAGAATCTTGGGAAGAAGACCAACGCCGAGATTGGCAAGCTGATCAACAGACCTGAATATGCAGTCGATAAACGAGTGCGATTCCTCAAAAACGAGACCTCTGAGTTTTCAAGGGCGGGACTGAGTCGGCTATTTGAATCCAAAGGCAAAGAATGGGTCGACGGGCTCATCTACTTGCCAGTGCGGCCGGCAGAGGTCAACAAGCGGAAATGGACCAGCGCTGAAATCGAAATTCTGAGGGAGTATTACCCTAAGAAAGGATCGATCTGGTGTGCTGCAAAGCTAGGTATGCTCGCAGAGAGAATCAGGCACAAAGCACAAAGTCTCGGGCTGCACTCCAACAAAGTCACCACGCCTTGGAGTGCCGAAGACGATGCCTGGCTTTTAGCCAATGTGCATACTCTAGCCAGAGAAAAATGCGCCAAGCACCTGAACCGAACTGTGGGTGCGGTATCAGTACGAGCATCAGTGCTCGGAGCCTTCAAGCTCGTCTAGGACTTGAGAGCAATGGGGCGTAGCGCTATGGATAGGCCACAAGCGCTACACCCCTTAACCGGCCTGTCGAACGGGGCACAGGGGCCGACCAGCAGTTCAAACTGGTAACATGGACGTATTCAACTACCAAATAGCAATCAATTCCCCATGAACGACGTACAGCCATTCATTTCACCAGCGAATTTCTACCTACCCGGCACTCTCTGCCTAGCAATATGCATCTGTATCACAATCCGCTACACCTACAGATACCTGGTATTTAGGGCCATCGATCGCGACGGGTATAGCTCACCTCAATTGCAAGCCTTCCACTTGCGCAAGCTAGCAGGTGAGCGCGGCAAGATCATTACCTCGACACGAAAACAGGCTTTGATTGCACTGGCTAGCTTGGCAGGATCTCTGAGCTTGGTGGTCCTCGTCGTACCAACGTGGAGCTTCTGACAGTGCCAACAACCAAAGGAGTCAACTCACTCATCAAAGCAGCCTGGCTGGCATTCCTCATATGGGGGATGTTAATGACCGCTGAACGACTGTACTGGGTGAACGCTGACTCATACTCCATGATACTTGCGAGCCCTTTGACGATAAGCGAGTCGATGGCTACAGGCCCGACGTCGTATGGCGCGCTCTGCCACGGGGAGGGCGCCACCTTAGCTGATAAGTCGAACGGCCATTTTATTCGGTGTGGCTTTACCTGGAGCCCAGGTTCGACATTCAGAATCGAGAACTACGAACAGTTCGCTGAATGGATGTGGAGAGACGTGAAGTAAGGCAGCTGAGAGGCTGCCTTCTGATAAGACAGGTTATCGACCGCGAATACTGCCTCGGTTACTTGCGGAGCGTTCCTGATTAATTGCGTTGTAGTAAATGTCCTGGGTGGTTGAAAGGCTTTCGTGACCCAGATCCATTTGCAGGTGCTTTGCGTCCCGGAATTTGGCATCGAACGTTGCGCCCGTGTGCCGTAACCAGTGCAAGGTAACCTCCATCAATTCCTGACACTCGTCCTCAGGCTGTCCGTCGGCCTGCATTCTGGACCGAGCGCGGTCGAAAACTGGCTGAACAATATTCCGGATCTGGCGTGCAGTCAGGTTGGGCCGGCCATGGCTTGTATAGAGCAGCGGTGCATCGTCGGCCTTGGTCGGCAGTGGCGACATATTCAAGCTCTCACGGTACCGCTTGAGGTAGGGGATAAAGGCATCCTTAACCGTGATCTCACGCTCCTTGTTGCCCTTCCCAACAACCTCGAACCACCATGAACCATTTCTTTTGAAAAAAGAGTTCATGGTCGGAAGCCAATCATCTCGGCCAGACAAGTCACCAACCCGTAAGTACATCGCAAAGAGGGCCACGACGATGAACAGAGTACGCTCGTGTTTGGGGTCCTCATTGGCCATTGTCTCGGCCTCACCGACAAGGTAGTCCCACTGCAGCGTGGTCAATGCCTTGATCTTAGGTTTTCCCCGCTTGCCCTTCACCCGTTTGATAGATTTGAACGGGCTAGCGATGTCCATGCCGTCCTGCAGCAAGAAGTAATAAAACGAACACGCAACCGAGTAGATCAGATCAGTGCTTCCTGATCCCTGTTTCTTCTGACTGGCGACGGGCTTCACATGCGCCTCAGCAGCCCTCTTGCGGTCAGCTTTCTCGATCTTCACGCCGAAAGGTCGCCACCGAGGGTTGAACATAAGCAGGCCATCCTTGGGAGCAAATCTGCGCATCGCAGAAGCACCAACCCATGACTGTGGTGGCGCGACGTTGAACGCGAGGAAAGCCTCAGCATCAGTGCGGGTCAGATCCAGTACGGACTTGCTCTGGACAATCCAACTCCAGAGAATCAAACGCTCCAGATAACCGCGGTAGTTTTTGAAGGTGGACGGCGATTGGCTGTAGGACTTTAAAAAAGCTCGAGCATGACGAAGATCGGTCTCAACACTGATCTCGGCTGGAAAAGCAGCCAGGTAAGGGGCCATGTCTGGATGCAGGTCTTTAAAGTCGGCGTAGTCACCCAGGATCGATTCAATGGTATCGAAAAGGGGGCGGGGAGGAATTGCCTCTACTCGCTTAGTCAAAAAGTAGTGCTCCAATGTTGACGCCGGCTACATGACCATAAAGCGTGTACAGCTCATGGTCGAAGAACAAGGCTAGTAAACCGCCGGCGATGATAAAGGGGCCAAAGGGGAAAGGCTCGCTTCGAGATTTTACCCCTAAACCCGCAATGAGTCCGACAATTGATGCAGCCACGGCAGATACGAGAATTATCAAAGGGAGTGCTTGCCAGCCGAGCCAGGCCCCGAAGAGGGCGAGCAGTTTAAAATCACCGTTGCCCATTCCCTGGCGGCCGGTGATCGCCTGAAAGATCAACGCCGGCAGTGCAAGGAGCAGGTAGCCTGTGACAGCTCCAATGAAGCCATCCTGGAGCGTCGAGAAAAGCCCAAGAAAGCTGGCAGCTAAGCCAACCCATATGCCCGGAATAACGATCGTATCAGGCAGAAGCATCTCATCGAGGTCGATAAGGAAAAGTGCAGTTCCGCCCCAAACCATCAGAAGCGCGAAGCAAGTCTCTGCACCATAGCCAAAGTGCCAGGCCGTGCCGAATGATAGGCCGGCAGTCACCAGCTCAACTATTGGGTATCTTGCCGAAATCGGCGATCGACAGCCTGAACACTTTCGCCTCAACAAGAGCCAGCTGATCAACGGAATGTTCTCCCAAGGCTTGATCGAATGGCCGCAGGATGGGCATCGGGAATTCGGCATTGCAAGGTTGAACGGCTCGGTCGGAGTGGCTTCCATTTGAAGGGCAGCACGGGCATCCTGCAGCCAGGATCGCTTCATCATCACAGGCAGCCTGTAGACAACAACGTTGAGGAAGCTGCCGACCATCAGGCCTACAATCCCCACTAGGATCGCAAAGACTGCTGGATAGAGCTTCAATAAGTGCAACGTGGTCATGGTGTGTCACCGGTGGTAGGTTGGGAGACGGAATCAAACCCGCAACCTTGATTTTACCGGGCTTGGAAAATTCGACACCTCAAAACCTATGCATGGAATTCACCTGTGCTTCACTTAACTTCCAGTCTTTTGAACGGAAAAACACCATTCAGGCCTACCATGGCGCTAGCCGCGATACTTGGCCAGTTATTACTAGAAATCAAACTGAAAGAGTGAAGCCCAGCATGAACAATGAATGCGGAAAACTTGAATCATTCCAACCTACTGAAGAAAACAATTACTCCCTATTTGCCGGAGCATTAGAGCAGGACACCCTAGTCTTCTTTCATGCAACTCCAAAGAAGAATTTGTTCTCAATACTGAAGCATGGTTTCAAATCATCGCTCGATTTGGGCACTGGCCAATTAGCATCGGTGTCTTACGCAAAGAAAAGCAGTTCATGCTTAGCCCATCTCGGCAGGGATATCGCGCAGGAGTTTCTGGTTTTCGCCGTTAGGTTCGAAACCATTGAAGCACCCGAGATTGTCGAGAACATGTCTGATATCCATGTTTTCGGCACCAACGTACAACCATCCCTACTAGGGTACTGTGAAATCCCGGAAGGGTTTAAATACTGATGATAGTGAGGTATTTAGACAGTTGATTATTTTGTGGGGAATGGCAAGGCGGAGGAGGGTAGCTGCGCCCATTTGTTCAGGCGCAGCATAGTGATGCGTTACTTATCGGAACGAGGAAGGCTGGGGCCAGCAAATCCAGGGATCAGACGTGAACAGACTTCGGCAAGAGCCTCAGCAGTAATTGGCTTGACGATGTAAGCCGAAGCGCCAGCATTAGCAGCAATCTGCTTGTCTGCAGGCATTGATCGACTTGTGCAGACGATGATTGGCACCACACTAGCATCATCGTTTCGGTCGCGGATCTCAGCGATCAGCGATATTCCATTCATCAAGTCGTCCAACGTCCAGTCCATGATGACGCAAGAAGGCCTGAATTCCTCCAGTTCCCGGAACACACCCTCCGCGTTGTGCACCGCACGAATTTCTTCAAAAAGTTCAGCTGCACACTTTCTAGCAAGATAAGTGTCGGTGGGGGAATCATCGACAATGAGTAATGTGCTCATTTTGTTTCACCTGATCACACGAAGGGGAAGGGCATGGACAAGGAGACCATTGGGATCAGTAAGCAGAATACTTCTGCTCAATGGTACGTTGTTCGCGCAAGTGTTGCTCATAGGTCAACTGCTTGTCTTCAAGGCGATGATCAAGCTCTCGCAGATCTTTTGCCTTCTCAAACTCTACTTTGCGCCGAGTGGCATAGAAGTTTTGCACTTCAGCTGCGGCAGCAGTATCAAAAGGCATCCACAGAGGACCGAGAGAGATTACCCAAAGCGGGATGGAGAAGACTGCGACTGCGGGATGATTAGTATAAAAGTAACCAGCGGCTGGCAGAACACCCAGTCCAGCGGCTAATGCGACTGACTTCTCTTCAACAGCAAGCCCCTTGCTTTCATACACCTCCATCTCTTGTTTCTGTCCATCTGCCAGGTGAGTGGTGCAGCCTGATGCTACGATTACCATAGAGATTGCTACAGCGATACCTGTGAAACGTTTCATGCTAAATCCTGGCGTGTGTTTTGAGCAGTCTGTTATAACCGTCGGACTGCGATTTACAAGCCGGCGAGCATAGCCCATGGCCAGATAAAGGCGATAGCCAAAAGAGACGCTCCTTTTCCACGCGACAACACTTGATGAGACCAGCAGAGGCTCACACCCGATTGCCCGCTCCGATGCGCAACGCCTGACGTGAAACTTACGCAAGGAGTTTCCAGAAGAGAGGCTCAGAGTGCCTTGAACTGCTCGAGCAGGGAGGCTTCAATAGCGCGCTGATGCAGAAGCGATGCGTCAAGGTCCGAGTTAATGCCAGCTAGCATCTTGCTTCGATTCACACTTAGCACGTCTGCCTTGTCGACCAGGTACACAGCCATGGTAGAGATGATGCCAGTAGCCGCACCAACGATGACTGCTGTAGCAGTGTCGGCAAAAGGAACAAGGAACGGAACCGCCATCATCGACTTGCTAACAGCATCTTCCAGCAGAACGCCACCTACTATGATGCCCCCACCAACTAGCACCTTCGATGCCTCATGCAAGCCCTCTCGGATCCCCATTCCCTCAGGGCGCACAATCAAAGCTTTGCAAGCTCCAACCAAGGCATTGCCACCTTCGCGGATCATACGAACAGTCCGCTTGGCAGTGGTCAGGAAAGCGTTGGTCAGTACAGTGACTAGGTTAGCTAGGAAACCACTGAGAAAGCTCCCAGCCGCGGCTGAGAGCACAGCCTTCCACTGCTTGGCTACTCTCAGTCCGACTTTCCTGAGACGACGCTTGAGCTCAGCAAATATTGAATTACCGTCGGCTCGGCCGTTTTTGTACCAATCGCTTACCTCATCAAATATCCCTGCGAACAACTCGACCAGGATAGCCCCCATTGCTGACTGAAAAGCGGCGCGGCCGCCGGCTGCGACGCTTGTCTTCAAGCAGTCATTCCGGAATTTTGGGCTGCGATAATAGGCGTCGTTGATCTTTTTCTCGTTGGCCGCCCGAGCCTTTCTATCTGCCTCAAGCAAAGGCTCCGGATTTGCCGCGATTTTCTCTTGCTCTTTGAGCTTGGCGAGTTCGTCTTTTTGCTTTTGGCTCATAGGCTCGCCGGCATCAACCTTCGCCTGTAGCTTTGCTTGTTTCATCGCTCGGGTGTCTTTCGTCTGCTCAAGCCACAGCACATATTCAGTGGCTGTTTTGGTGCCCATTGCCGAGTTTGTTGAGTACGAGGTGATCTGCAGATTTGTTGAAGCATTCGCAAGCTCAACGCCGTCCAATCCTGCGAGAACTCTGCCGGCATCGTTGTGGATCTCTTCTGCGGCAATAACATGATCAATGCTGTGGCTATCACTCCGCTGGCTGCTCATTTGCTCACCGGTGTAGGCATCAGTCACCTTGCCTTCTACCCGATCCCTTGTGCTGTCCTGGCTCATCTTTTTGTAGGCGGGATCACGGTGGTGATAGTTCTCCTTCACCCTCTTCGTGTACTCACCCCTATCCGCATACTTCTGTTCAGCCTCATCAGTGGCATACACACCGGCCCGGGCGTTGTGGATCGTATCCACTACACCGCCGGTCTTGTCATAGGCACTGAGCATTTTCCCGACCCCAAAAGGCCCGGCGATTGCCTGAAGAGCTGATCGACGTGTGTCAGAGAAAAGACGCTCTATACGCTGTGAGTGAAAGGCGATCTCAAGCTCGGATAATCTCGCCCGAACCTCGTATTCAGGGGCCTCATTTCGCCCCAAGAGTCTAGATTCCGTGGGAAAAGCCTGGGCAAGAAACTGATCGTCCACTGGGGCATTAAGTACGCGCTGCGAATCAGCTGGGGAGGGCAGCACAACAAGTGAGGGAGCACTACGGATCTGTGCAAGCAACGCTTGGGTCTGACGGAATCGATCGGCACTTTCGCTCATCAACAAGGCCTCAACCGACGGATCGTAACAGATGCCATTCCGACCGGAATGAGGATCGGCATTGTTCGTTGGCCATCTGCTTAGATTGCGCGACCAGGTCTACGAGTTCATCGAACAGCTTCCAGTTTTCGGGCGAGCCGACCTTAGCGGCAAGTGCATAGGCGGTGTTGATAGATGGAGGTGCTGCTACGGCTTCGTCTACTTTGATCCGGACAAAGCTTGGTATGTACGCCTCGGAAACTCCGAGAAGGTATGCCTTGATCATGGCTACGTCATCATTGCTGACAGGTCCGAATGTAGCCGCGCATGCAACGCCGATCGTGACGCAGGCGAGGGTGATCTTGAACCCTTTTTGGGACTCAGCGTATTTGGCCAACATCTCTGCTGTAGCCGCATTATTCATCTGCCGCAGAATTTCCTGGCGTGCTTTCTCTTCTGCTTCACCTTTTGCCCGGCCAGCAGCGTGGGCTGTTTTATTGGCGCTGCGGTTCCACAAATACATCCCGGGCACCGTCACACATGCAGCGATAGCCGCACCGCCAACGATTAAGGCAACCCTGCCAGCAGCTTGTGCGACCATGATAAATCCGTGAAATGATGAGATGCGCAACTATCTCACCATTCAGTGCCACTTAATAGCCATTACAGGATCACAGATGCCCTCAGCCGCGCGGCTTTGACAGTCACCCTAAGTGCGATTTACGGCCAAGCACAAGCTTCCCAAGCATGAACAGTCCGACCAGCAAGGACCCTACGACAATCCCGACAATGCCATCGAACAAAGGCGCCCCTACTACAGCCAGCGCCGGCCCGGCGACTGCAACACTAGATACGGTTCCAACTACGGTCTCACTCATGACGTGAAGGAAAGGCAACCCATGTGTGTAAATTCCGCCGCCGACAAGCCACATCGCAATTGTCCCCACGACAGCCAATACACGCATCAGCACGGGTGCAAACCACAGAAGAAACCGACCTGACGCATTGCCAATGGTACGTGTGCTCGTTACCAATCGCAGTCCAACATCGTCCATACGAACGATGCCCGCAACAAACCCGTATACCGCGAATGTGATGATTAGAGAAACGACCACCAGCGTGAGGAACTGCTCAAGCAGTGGTTCACTTGCAACGGTAGCCAGCGCCAGCACTAGAATCTCGCCGCTCAGCACAAGGTCGGTTATCACCGCCCCCCGGATTTTCTTTCGCTCAAACTCAACCATGTCGACCTTCGGCTCGGCGATCGCCTTTACGCGTTCGGCCCGCTCTTGGTCAACTTCAGGATGAAGGAAGCGATGAAGGACTTTCTCAACCCCCTCGAAGCAAAGGTAAGCACCGCCAACCATGAGCAAAGGAGTAATTGCCCACGGTGCAAAGGCACTGATCAACATCGCGATTGGGATCAAGGCTGCCTTATTGAGTAGTGACCCTTTGGCGACAGCCAGTACAACCGGGATCTCGCGCTCGGCTCGCACCCCGGTAACCTGCTGAGCATTCAGCGCCAGGTCATCACCAAGCACGCCTGCCGTTTTCGTTGTTGCGATTTTACTTTGGGCCGCCACGTCGTCTAGCAACGTCGCGATATCATCAAGCAAGGCCAAGCCAGATCCAAATGCCACGGTAATTCCAAGTTTTAGAAGTGTTCCATGCAAGGTAACTGCATGATTCAAAATGGCCAGGACTCAGCGAAATGCCTGGATTGCCAAGCCTGCAGCGCCTAGAAAAATACAACCGGCTACAAGTGCCCAGGCCAAAATTCGAGTTTGTCTCCCAAGCTCGATGATGAAATGCGGCGAAGACGGGTAAGTAGCAGATCGAATCTCACTGGCTGTGGCTCTTGCGGGTTCTGAAAGCAGCTGAAGGTAAGCCGCTTTGGCCTCATCCATCTCCCCCGTGACTCTGAACAGATCTGCTTCCGCATCTTCAAGCCCCGATACAAGCTGAGCCTCACGCTCTGCAGCTTGCAGCAGATCGGAGTTCCTTCTTTCTGAAAGCGCCCCTAATTCAGTCCTGGACGCCTCCAGATTATCGGCAGCCGATGCAAGCTCATTTTTAATCGCTTCTACCTGAACGCTGAGAGCCTCACTAGCTTTCTCGGCGCTACTGCAGCGATTGATCGAATTGGCGGCGATGTCAATCAATTGGCCTGGATTCAGAAACTTCACCTTCTCCCAGTTCCAATGGGGTTTCAGCTCAGCGACCTTGCGCGCGCCAATTACCCTTACACCCGCAGCACTGGAAAGGTAAAAACCAGCGTTCCCGAAAACATTTTCTATCCGCCGCTCATTCTCCGCTCTAAGGGCCGCGGGCAGGGCATCAAGCGTGATCTGCGGCAATTCTGTAGTTACAACCTTGTAAGAGCCGTGAGCAGTACCGCCAGATAGAATGCGAAGCAACTGGCCGACAATGTACGACCCGATGCCAAGCCCAGGATGACGAACGATCAAGCCATCTTGAGGGCCGAACTGAACTAATCCATTTTTGTGGTCCACAATGAACCAAGCAACGTCGTGAGTAGGGGAGAAGGCATTCGAAAGTTCCGAGTTCTCGCCGGCGAACCGAAATGAAACCCGGCCGAACAAGGCCCCCGCGAACTCTCCACCGTGATGAACAAAGTTGACCACCTGAGTAACGCCGAGGCGGGTGGAGCCGTCAGGAAGGGTGATCAGACATGCTCGATCAGACGTAGGAAGGGGAGATTTATCCAGTTTTCGAGCTAGAGTAAGTAATGCGCTATCCTGATGTATCAGCTGAGCCATAAACTGGTTTCCAAATCTGAACGGACGCGGCCGGTAGAATGTTTATTCTATCAGGCGCCCACTCCTAAATTTCCGCACATGTGCTTTGGCGGAAAAGCGTTTAATTTCAACAAGTTAACCTCATGTCAGGGCTAATGACCGGGCTTAATTATGAGTAGGCGTATTCAAACGGCGGAATACTCATCGCTTTACGTCGATAAAAGACGCACCAAAAATCAATTTTCAGCAACTCAGCTACTTTGCTATCTGCTGCCGTACCAAGAAGGGAGTCTTCTTCCTCCGACCAAATCCTTTTTTCCCCGTTAAGCTTCCCATCGGTTGATTGAGCAGGGGGCAGGTACGCCGAATCTAGCTGGTTTAAATCGCTCCAATGATCAGACTTCGGCAACTTACAAGGCCTGAAGCGTGCGATGGAGCGGGCATCGCGAGCTCGTTTTATGGTGGTCGCCGCCACCGAATAACGACGGACAAGCACAGAGTCCGGTACCAATCCTAACTGCTGAACAAGCTCTTCTGGCAGGTTGCGACCCTTGGTGTAGGAATCTAAGCCACGAATACCACGTTCTTGTTTAACCTCCTGCAAGGATCGACCGTATTGGCTTGCAAGCTCTACGTCGGGGACCTTACCAAGCAGCGCGAGGGCTTCGTCTGGAAAAGCCACATATTCAGGGCTATCCGGCTTTTTAAGCACTCTGTACCTGGGTATTGATCGATTTTGACGGGCCCGGAAAAGCACAGGCCCTGGAACACCATACCCCTCAGTCAGTTGGGCATCGGGAACCTTGCCCAATTGCTGCACCAGGCCGTCAGGGAGATCGTAACCGCGGGTGAGCGGTTCTATGCATTTCGCTAAGCGTGCTTGCTTGATGAAATAAGGACTCAATCCGGAAAGCTTGGCGAGTTCTCTGTCGGAAACCTGGCCAAGCTTGCCGGCGATTTCAGGCGCGAGTGCACGATGGCGATTCGGGGGCATGGGTACCGATCTGGTCTGTATTCACGACAAGATTAACGCGCTTATTCAGGATGTCACGCCATAAACCACACATGAAATCCGGATGAGTGACAGGTAGGAAGCGGGCAAACCATGCTATACGTAAGAAGGAGGTTTCCATACCTGCTTTTCACATTAATGGATCTCATGCTCCCGCTGAGGGAGCAAGAAAACTGATCTAATGATAGGAAGCGAATAATCGCAAGAATGAGGAACAAAGCCTTAGAAATCAGTTAGTTGTAAATTACCGCCTTTGGGAGTTGGCGGAAATTCGATGGTAGGCTTTTGGGTCGTCAACCTACTCCAGCCTCCGCCAATACCTCACTCTACTCGAATTGTAGATGATGCTGCTCAGAAGGCCTAATCTGCAAACGAGGTCAATCATTCACCGCTCAATTATCTCTGCAATGTGACTGAGGTGAATACGCCGCATACCTTCGTCCAATATCTCTGACTCGTCCCACACAGTTTGCATGTACGGCTTCAACTCCCTGGCCAAAGCCCGGCATTCCATTTTGTTCAAGCTGTGGCCGATCAGCGTCGACGTCGGTCTCGCCAAATCTAACCAGCCAGGCTGACCACCTTCTGAGTACGTAAACTCCAGCTGAGTCGCCGTCATAACGCACGGACCGTCGACGACTACATTGGCTTTCTCCTGATTCCAGAGCATGGCCAAGTATTCGACCTTGCCAGTTGTGTTCAGGTCCTCAGGCCAGCATTCAAATGACCAGCGCTCGGTGCCTTTACCAGGAATTGCCCCCAACGCCTTAGACTCGGCGGCAGCGTGTCGCGCAGTAGCTGCCTTGGCGTCATCCGAGGGGCCGCTCACATACAGCAAACCGTACGCATCCCTGTCGATCAGATCCGCCGGCGTGAATTTCGAGAAGCTAAAGGGTCCAGTGGAGCTGCAGTCCGGCCGCGTACCTCGATGCCGCTTATAAGCCACAATTGCTTTCGCGACGTCATCCCGCGTTATCACGCGAACACTAGCGGTGTTCCATAGCTGGTCGAACCAGGCTCGGGCACTTTCTACCTCTTCGATGGCTACTGTATGTACACCTGCCTCAATCCATCGGCCAGTTTCATCGCCATCAAGACCAAGGCCGTTAGCGGAGATATTGGCCGAGCCAATGATCGCCTGTGACCGGCCTACCAAAACCTTTGCATGTAGCACATCGCATTGGCGGATCTGGATGTTGGAATTCAACTCAGCTCGCTTAAGAAAGCGTGCAATGACCCAGGGGTTCGTCCCGCCGCTTAGCAGGTTGCAGATGATGCGGATAGGTTTCGTCTCATCAGGATGCACTTTCATCTCAGCACCCTTCCCCCAAAACGCCACAGCAACGTCCAGCGAAGACTCTTCAGCGACCATCCGCATCAAAGCGGCGCTGTATTGATCTGGTCCCAGGAACATGGGGCAATCCTTACTCCTAGTGATCAGTGAAGGCGTACGGGTGCATGCTCATTGAAAAACGCTGCGCCAGGATCGACCGCAACCATCGAAGCAAGCGCTATGACTACCCGTTCTGATATGTGTTTTCTGAGGCTCGTCTCGATTTGAGGGACTGTGAACGTACGCTTCGTTACGAAGCCGAGCTCCCATGCATCTGCGGCTACCAGTGAGCTGTTCATCATAGAAACGGCGAATGACATGTCTGACTTATCACCCGAGGTGGTCGCGTTGTCGACTGTCTCCTCAAGCGTACGGATTAGTGCGAAGACAACCACTCCAATCCACTTGACATCGTAGGGATTCTTTATCAATTCATCACGGACGCGCGCCAGCACCGTTTGCGCATGTGATGAGCTGCACATCTCGTCTGCCTTCATGCCGGCCGGATTGACCCTGGGGTCATCATTCGAAAGGGCCTTATGGGCATCAGCAGCGCATCGCTGGATGAAATCTGCGAAAACAGGAAGCCGGACAAATGAAGATGCGATCTTACCCGACCAATCGTCAGCGGGCGGCTCAGTCTGTGATGGAGCCCCAACTTCACCTAACGTGATCTTTGGCATCGGGCGGAAAAGCTGCGGGTGAAAAATCAGCCCAGCAGCTTGTGCCAGTGCAGCCCCAACCTGGGCTTCAGTGAATACGGGGGACTTAATGCTCATAGCCAACCTCGAACAGTCTTCAGCATGCTCACCGGAGCATTGCCAAAGTGTTAAACGAATAGTCGGCTCATCATAACGACTGGGCTCACGATCGCACAGAATTCAGAAACGCTGCGCCTAGCCCTGTTGAGTAGAACGAACTTCCACACGAGCATTCAAGTCGGTTTGACTGTAGGCCGGCCCCATTTGAAGCCTAATCAAAAAAAGCTTTCACTCTACCCCTCCTCCTTGAACATCGACTATATTGGCCGCGCCGCCAGGCATACTTGTGCGCGAGTAGAAACCGGCTTTGCACCACCAAATTCTCGTTCAACCCTCTCGCTCGTCGACAGGTCTTAAACGCGCACCCCACACTCCGTCGGCGAGCTTTGAGGATTGACTCATGCTGCTCAAAGAACTTGTATTCTCCCTGCGCCAGAACCTTGCTGAACAGACAGGCGAAAAACCTTCGGTTGGCCACACGTACGAACTGCTTTCAGCGCTGTTGGGGTATGACTCGTTTGCAAGCCTGAATAGCCAGGCATTCATCGTCTCGCTCAGCGGGTGCGATGGCAACGCAGTCGAGAACGTTCGGCTCCTTCTGGCTGGGCTTCTAGATCTTAGGCGGGCCACAGAACGGCATGTCGCACTCCAGGCTGCAGGCTCTCCACGCCTCACTGCGTTGGTGGTGGAGTCTTTTGCACAGCGCCATGAGCTGGCAGCGATTCCCCTCGCAGGGGTGCTTGGCCTATACGATGATCAGGTTTCAATCGACCATGCCACCGAGTTCGCCCTCGAGGAGCTGCACGGCTGCCTCCTTGATATGGAGCCACCTCAACTGCGGCTTTCCTTGGGGATGCTTGAGGATTTCAGCTGCAAGAACCCGTCCGCGCATTACGCCCTTTTCCGGATCTACGAGCGGCTGGTCAAGCATCATGACTCAGGGTCGGTCTACTGGCTGCTCCAGATGCGCTTAGGCCGACAACTATCAGGTTCTGAGAAACAACTTGCCGTCGAAGCTCTCTTCGAAGAGGGTTTGATAGAGCGTGCCGAATTTCATCTATCGAAGGCATCCGCATCTGGCCATCCTGAAGCTATCTTTTTTGAGCTCGACGAATTGCAAAAGCGGATTGCTGTAACCGCGGAGGACTTCGCAGTCCTAGATTCGCATGCAGGGGTGCCGGGACTCGCCGGGCGGGTTGCAACCCTCGCTGAGGCTGCAGGTTTGACTTTGTTGGCGATGTCATGGTCCCAGGTAGCCGCACGCAATGGTGACACTGAAGCGTTACACCGGTTGGTGAGCGCTGACAGAGATGCTCCGACCGTTGAAACCTGGACGTGGATTCATCTGAGCCGTCTACTCGGAAGAGATGTCACGGTCGGGACGCTGCGGGCATACCACGCCGGTGGCCAATACGCAGGAGAAGAGTTTGATGATGACCAGGGCGGCGACTTCTACGTGGATGGTGACGAAGGGCTGGATATTGCTCCGATGAGCGCAGAACTTGACCGGGATGCTCAGGCCGCGGCCGCCATTATTTATGAGCGCATTCAGAATGGACACTCCAAGACGTAGCGGGCTCACCCATCTCCGCCGCGGCATGGTAGACGGTAATCAGTGGATTCCCTACTGCCCGCCGCGCTGATGCTGTTGCGGGCGAGGCTTTCAAATATCTGCGCCGGCCTGAACACTGTTTGCATTACCAGTAGTGGTAGAATGCCAGTTCAGTCAACGGAGGTACGCGATTTGGAGCAATCGATAATTGTCCTGGACAGCTTTGAAGATCTCGCCAAGCGCCCGAACTTCACGCAATCGCTAGCGTTCCGCCCCAAAAGCGATCGCGGCTTCGACGCTGTTGTCATGCCCTACCACTTTCTCGATTCGATCCCCTGCGGCATCGAGTCCTGCCATACCCCGCATCGTCGAGGCTACCTCATCACCACTACGGATGGACTTGAGACTGGCATTGGAGGCCATTGCGGTCGCAAGCATTTCGGGATCAGCTTCACCCTAGAGCGCCAGCGGATCGACAAAGCCCTATCTCGGCAGCGCCGAATTGATTCCATCATGCGCGCACGTGAAGACATCCCTTCGCTGATCCTGGCAGCGAGCAGCCTCAAGCAAGCCCATACCGAGCTCTCAGAGCTGAAGCGCCGTTTCATGGGGGCCGTAGGCACTCCGTTCTATACCCAGCTCAAACAGCGAGCTGATAGAGGCCAGGATCGGATCATCCGTGATGAACCCATGACCGCAGATGAGGCTGCTGCCTACTGGGAGACGACCAACAAGAAGTCCAGAAAGGACTTGCCGACGAAAGAGGTGTTGGTCACCACCCTCTCGGGACTAACGTTCCTCGCCGCCAACTTCAAAGACATGCTGGTGACGAACCTAGTTCTGCCGCTTGAGCAATTCGCCACACAATCCATAGATGACATTGAACGCATGTCACCGCGCGTGCTGCAAAGCACTGCGAAATGGGTCGGACGTGTCCCGCAGGACCTGATCAAAGCCCAGGAAGTGGTTGACGCCGGCCGCGCCTTCTTCACAGTTGAAAATATGCTCAAGCTCGTTAACCTGAATGCCGATATGCAAGCGCTCGGCCCTCTAATTCAGAAACTGAAAAGCAAGCCGGCCTCGCCTGCCACTCGTATGTAGCCGCGTCGATGTTTATCACCAAAAGGGGGTTGCTGTGCCCAGCCGGTGATAGATGCATATGCCCAGCAATACTCCCAGCCCCGCCATAATGCGGGGCCATTTTTTCACATAGTTCAAGAAGAGAATCCAAATGAAATCTGCACTATTCATCGCATTGCTCATGGCGTCCATGTGCGCGTCGGCTAAGAGCGCCGAATCAGGTACATCAGAGGCTGCCGGGGCATTAGCAAAGGATTATATGGCAACTCGGTTCATTCTCGTGGGAACGCCTAAGATTGATGGCGACCACGCGTTGGTAACTGCCAAGATGCTTGGGCAGGAATGCCAACTCAATATGGTCCGCATCGGGAAGGAATCCGGCAATGAGCATGGATGGCAGATATTTGGTCAGGTGTGTGGCCCTATACCTGGTACCGACTCCGGCAAGTGGATCACTGATGAACAGGGCAAACCACAATATGTCCAGCCATAGGACTGGGTTCGCCTCTACAAGAAGTGACCCGGTAGAAACCCGGCACCGGCAAGAGCCGCGCTGGGATGCAAATCCTCAAGGATCTCTGTAATGAGTGCCACCCCCAACGTTAAGGCTGTTTGGTCGCTTACCCTCCTCGTTAGCTGCCCTGCGTGCAAGCAGGAGTTTGATGTGTTGGAAACTCACGACATTGCTGCTGAAGGTATTCAGACTTGCGAGCACGACACAGAGGCCAGCCGGGATATCGAACTGTCCTGCCCCGAGTGTGAGCACGAGTTTCAAGCAGACCTGGCCTACTGATCCAATCGAATAAAGCGGCGCTCTGCAACACTCAAATCCAGGCCAGTCGGAGCTGTGCACATAGAGACGCGACCACGCGCTCAACATACGGGGAGTCAAATGACCACAAATATCGTAACCATGAAATCCGCAACCGGTGAGGAAGCTAAGATCGATCTGGCGAATAACGGACGCATTGGCAAGGGCAAGCGCTTTCTTCCGGAATTGGCGTATCTGTCGGATCTGTTGCAGTCGGGGGCCGTTGTTGCCCTTGATGATCTTCAGGTCGAGCAGCTCGACCAGGTACTCACAACCCTTCCGGAAAAAGCTGGTGTCGCGGAACTGGTAGAGGCGTTGGCTGGGTATGAGCAGTTGGCCCAGCTTCGTGCAGCACTGCAGGAGACTCACGACCAGGGTCGCTATGCGACGGTTTTTGATCAGGCTGCCGCCCCCTTCGCCTAACCCAACGCATGTCGCTCCCACTTTTCTCTTCTGCCGGCAGTTGGAACCTATCCCGCTACTCCATTGGGGGATTCAAACGGGGCTGGGCCATGGACTGGCCACCCCAGGCCCTCAGTGATTCCGCACGTTTGAGGAAAGTTCGAAGCTCTCCCTTGGAAACACTGGGAGTTCCTTTGAGGATCCGATTGAGAAGCCCGAAAGCTTCGGTGTCACGCTGTTGCGCATGGTGAAGGCTGGACTCCAGCTCGATTTCCACTTTTTCGGCCGTTTCAGTGAGATCATTTATTTCTTGCCGCAGTCGCTTGACGACAACTCGTTGGTTTGCAAGTTGATTCAGCGCTGCATTCAGTTTGATCCCGCCCTTGCACCAGCTGACAAACGCCAGCTCAACCTCGGGATAGACGAATCTGGCATCAGAGCCTTCACCGACCCGATCAAGCACCAGATAGCCGTTCCACTCCGCGATGAATGCAGACAGCAGATCTTTGGTGAAGTCACGAGTACGAGTTGCCGCCTCAAGCTCCTGAATTGCTCTCGTGAGCACTTCCTTGTTGACTTGAGGTGTGTTGGTCCAGCTGCAGGCCTTTAATGCTTCAGCCGTGTTTGAAGTTAAGTGCTGGCCGGGATTGCAATGAATGCAATGCGCTGTCCACGGAGAGTGCTTGCCCCCACAGCACAGGCAGCCGTACTCCACCGGGACGTCTATGGTCTCGAGCAGAAGTTGTTGGATATCAAAAGCCAATTCCTCACAGCCTTTGGCGAGGAGTTCAGTAGCCGCGCGCTCAAGGACCTCTCTTGCTCTCGCATCATTGATGCGGTCATTGGACATTAACTCCTCCCTCACGAATCTACGCTCCTGAAGCTATGCCTACAGCCATTCGATACCTGAACCTGCTGGCCGCCCTCAATGCATATCAAACACTAAGCAGGGAGCAAGCTTCCGCGGTGCGAAAGGCCACAGTTTCAGCACATGACGTTACGGCCATCGACATGACAAGGACAGCTGCACACTCGCAGCTTTTCAATGACTGAGTCGTCCCAGTCGCCTACGGTCAAATTCTCGACAATTTTCTCGAGGCGTTCCTGATCAACCTCATCTTCGTTGGGTTTGAATTTCATGCGTTCTGCGCCGCAGCAACCAAGCATTGGTAATCGCCTCATCAAGGGTCGGGAGGTCTGGACCTCGGATTGGGATATCTACCCTACTGCGGCTCTAAACGGGGCACAACTCAAAACCTGACTGTGAAAGCCCGGGGCACCGTCGTAGCCTGAAGAGGGTTGATTTAGTATTTGGAAGGTTTAACGAGGGGGGCCTTCACAGGCGAGCGTTGCGGTATCGCAGTACGTTGCCTGGACAACTTGCACTACATTCAGGATCTCGCCTCCCCGACGTCACAGCCCGCTGCAAGGAAAGCCGCAAGATTGGCTTTACCCTTATGGTATATGCAGACGCGTGGTGGCTAATGGGCAAGCGTTACAGGACTGACGACTCCTTAGAGTTTGCACCTCGTGTCATGACCCTAGTCAAGTCTGCCGCACGGGATACCAGCGTGCTCTTGGCAAGCGAGCGTGGTAGCTGAAGTCCAGAATTGCTTCGAGCCGCTGAGCCACTGCTACGCAATGCATTGCTGATGGCCATCGCTGCAAATGGGACATTGAACCTGATGGCCAATGTCTCGGGGGCATCGAACCTGTATTCAGCTACGTGCTTGCGTGCCGCAACGAGTCTTCCCTGCAGGTAGCAGTACATAAGGTGCATAGCGCAGTCCAGCGCGCACTTGCCCCCGGGCCTGAAGCCTGGGGATTAGTAGCGCTGCGCTCACTGCCCCTTAATTGAAGCGCGCTTGGCATTCAGACCTTTACTCACCGTTAGCCAGTCGATACCTTCGCTTCGACCGTCTAAATTGGCCCTATGACGGACCATGTGCCGAACACGCTCCCAAAGTGCAGGATCGTAATTGGCAATTCCGGTTACGCCGTAGTGACCAGTCTGGTAAAGCTCAAGATCCGGCTTCGTTTCAAACGCTGGGGCGTGGCTAGCTTGATGACCACGGTCGGGCATAACGTGATTCCTCGTTTAGGCGGCTTATCCGGGGCTTCTACGGACTAACCCCACTTGTAACTGCGGGATTTGATATAGCGGGTCAGTCGAGCCGCGCCATTGCTTTAAAAATAGTTGCCCAGTCTACGCCAGAGCATACGGAGCCAACCAATCTTAAAGGTCCGCAAGGGTCGCTTTGCTCAACATACTCGGACTTATATGGGATGAGCTTAGGGCAGCCTTTTTGAACTAAAAGACCGGCAACGACGCACGCTGTGCTTCTGATCCATGCTTCCAAAGGAAATTCACCATGGCTTCAGACAAAGGCTTTTCCAAATCGAAGTCACCGTATCTTTGCTGAAAGTCAGCCCACCTGGTCTCTAAGAGGCCCATACGCCTGAACATTGGGGCAATCCAGATCCATTGGAGTGACCACTCTCCTTCAGCCTTTCTGGACGTTGTATGCATGAAAGCGCAAGCTCCGGCGATTTCGCCCCCGGGGCCAGCAAACAAATGGCCTCTCCAATCAGATGGTGCGCGTGTACTTGAGCCACCAGGCCACTGAATAAAATCGTAACCAAATTCCCTTCTGAAAGCTGCCGCCCTCTCGTACACCTCACCGTGCATCCACAGCGGGGCGTCCGGACCTACGAGTTCGCCGGTAATCCCGGTAACGACTCGCTTCTGAAGGCGCGCACTCGGCTTGGGATTTAATCGGCGAACCACTCGATCGTGTGTTGTCTTGTGCCGCCGCGCATCACCAGGATGATTTGTGACGTAGAGCATTCCGCAGAGGTCGCACGTCACCGCCTCCTGAGGTTTGGGCTCCCGGTATTTAGGCCCACTGATTTCCAGTGAATATGGCAGATCACCCCGCGAACAAACGGTGTATCGATTCCCGATCGAGTCTTTAAACGTCTTCTGGGTAACTGGCCCCTCAAGGAAGGTTCGATCAGCATTCAACTGGATCCGCCGTTTTCCCAGGGTATGCTTGTAGTGAAGGATGTCGAACTCAGTGCCTGTAAGAAGTTTACGATCCCCGATATGGGTAACGAGTGCTTCAACAAGTCTACTTGGATCAACCTGTACCCCAATCGCCTCCAGCATGATGAGAAGCCAGGTAGCATCGGCCGCATTCAACCCCTTCTCGCCCTCAACCTCATCACCAAGGCACTCAGGCCTGGGGTAGATGCCCTGGATGTACAGGTCAAACACAGTGGCCAGGTCTTCAACCAGTTCTTTAATGGCCGAAAACCCCCGTTTCTCATTGGCAACCAAGTGGGTTCCTATCGCGGTTAGCGTACAGACACCCTCCGCTAATAACGCATTCTCAAACCTCAACACCGTCGGAGAGGCAGTAAAGGCTCGCTGCGCCTCAGAAATAATTTCGCAAAGGCGAAGCAGGGTCTCGCCGGGTAACTTGAAGATCATGGTATCAGTGCTCAGTTTCAGACTCAGTATCTTGCCAACCGATAGCGGCCCGCACAACTAGGAATGCGTTACTACCGTATGTTTGGAAAGCTGAGGAATCGTGACACATGCACCCAGATACTGAGTAACCCAGCCTCCGGCCGAAAATCGGAATTCAGAACTTCATGATAGAATCGTGCCAAGTCAATTGTTTATTGATCTGTAGTCCGCCTGCAGTTGTTTGAGGGCTTGTTCAAAAGCAGCAGTATCTACCATGGGAAGCCCACCATTTCCACCAACTTGTATTTCCATTACTTGTTTTAGGCTTTCTTCATCAGGCGCACTCCAACAGAAACCTCTTTCACACCTCTCGTATTCAGTATGCTCATCACGCGTTACAATCCGCTGCGTTACTGGCGCCGACGCTTGCAAGGCAAGCTCTGCAACACTTCGCGAGTATGTTTGCCTATCTATGTAGATCCTGAGCCCATTATAGATACAGCCTCCCAATACTAACAAGATAGCCAAATACAAAACTACACGAGTGCCGACTGGAGATTTTGTACTAGTTTCCACCGAAATTTCCCTTTTTCAACTTGAAGTGAAAAGCTGAGAATTAATACCCTGGCCTGATTTTGAGGGTTTCTCGACGGTATTCACCCTTGTCCGAGCATATCCACAGCTTACCGCACCACTATGGCTGCGGGCTACCTTTTCTCGGTAGTTTCCTTGCAAGCAGTAATTAACTCCCAGCGCACTTGAAAAAAATAGTGGATTAATGCTTGGCTGGACAGTTTCAAGCCAGAGCCAACTTGACTATAAGGTACTGAACTACACAACAGAAATTTGTAAAGATTATGTAGCCACGGAATGGAGCCAGCATATACATCACGTTTTCTTCTTTTTGGGTTCATGGCACTCCAGTGCAAAGAGCGCTATAAAACACAAGGCGATCACCCACCATATACTGAAATTGGCTACAAAGTACACGGCAATAGGAATGACGATTAGGCACAACACCGTTAAAAAAAGTATCACTTCAATGAGCATCATTTATACCTATATATGAATTCAAGATTTAGATAGAGCTCACCAACCCACTCCAACCGTTAATATAACGGCGACGACCTCAGGTTTCAAGTCCAAAGCAAATTACGGATTCAATCTTGACTTCTCAAATGATGATGACAACGTTCTGCATGCAGCCCCAAATTACCAACCCATCGGATGCCTTGTCCGTGCGCTCATGAACAATCAATTTGAAGCAGCGGCGCCTAGCTGACCATCGACTTTTAACACGACGGCCAGGAGTATAGGCTTGCAATTACGTCATCATATCAATGCGCTCCATCGTGATGTGGTGCATTTTTCTAGCGCATGGAAACAAATTACATCTGGTATTACACTAAGACCTAAAGACCGCACTTCGCCTTCAATCCAACTCCCAACAGACATTTTGAAAAAATAGTCTGACCGTTACAGTCACCTTTGAAATCTCTATTTTTGCCTTCGAACCGCTCATGTTCTGTATTAACGCTTCAAAAGGAGATTTCACAGATAGCCGGAGCGCAGTTCAAGGTGGCTTTAACTGAAACCTGTTGGGAAAGAATCAACGGATTGGTAGACTTAGTATCTGAGACTGAAACCTAAATTCTGATCTCCGCCTCGCAATAGCACCTCCTTTTCTCACCAAAGGCGCTTCAGGCAGAACAGATTCAGAGAGCTCTAGGCTGGACAACTACGGCATTTGGATCTCGAGTCTTGCCAGTAACGCAATCGTAATCATATGGAGCACCAAATGAGCCTCATCAACGAATACCGTACCATTGAAGCAAATATCCTCGAATTGGAGGCCCGTCGAGAAGCACTCAAGGGTGACCCGAAGCTTCAAAAAGAGATCGAGTTTGAAGCCAAGTTGAAAGACCTACTGGCTTCCTACGCGAAAAATCTCCGCGACGTGATCAATATCCTTGATCCGCAGGCTTCCGCGAGCAAGGTTGCCAAAGCGGTGCCCGGTAAACAGGTCCAGCGAGCGCCACGCCAGATAAAAGTCTACAAGAATCCACACACCGACGAAGTTGTTGAAACAAAGGGTGGCAACCACAAAATTCTGAAAGAGTGGAAAGCTGAGTGGGGTGGTGATGTAGTCGAAGGCTGGGTATCTGTTCGTTAAAAATCTCGCGGCCACCCATACAGGCCAGGGAGATATCCCTGGTTTTTATGACAGTCAGGGCACGTAGTGATTTTCTTCGCTATTGGGCGCTCCTAACAGAGCCAAAATCAATTAGGCTGGCTCGCCACCTTCGAGATACAAGGTCTAGAGCAAACACATTTGTTAACCATGTTTTTTCCAAAAGTCACTGTTAAAAGTAAATCCCTAGGTCGATTTAGGGCAGAATTCGATCATCTATAACGGAGCACACGCATGAAGTGGATTAAAGGAGTGATTCTCGGCGCGTTTTTGCTGGTGGTCACCGGCGCTGCCCTGGGTCTGTTTTATGTTTTACCGCAATACGATGTGGTGGCCATCACCGGCGTCGAGGTAAAACGTGTGGATGATGACGGCGTCATTAATGCTGAAAACCCCGCGGACGGCCCTACCCGGGATGTGTATTTCATTAACACTGAACACCCAACATCGAAAAACGTAATGGTCTATCGCAATGAAGATACCGGGTGGAGTTTTCCGTGGTACTTCAAGTTTGACGCGGCCGATGTTCAGGCAAAGGCCCAGGGTTACTCACGAGATGCCCAGCAGCTGGCTCTCATTCGTTATTACGGCTGGCGCATTCAAATATTGTCCGTGTTCCCAAACATCACAGACATCGAAGCCACGAACAGTCGCGAAGAGCCGTTTCCTTGGTTCAACACGATTTTCCTCACCGTAGGCACGCTGCTTATTTTGTTTGTGGTGTTTTTCCTGCGCCGGCGATTCAAGCGCAAGACCAGGGGCGAAGTACTGGGTTGAGCGGTTGAACCACTCGCCTTTTCAGCTTGGAAGATCGTTAGCCGCAGAATGAAAAATGCCAGTCAGTTACCTGACTGGCATTTTTTGTAGGTGAGATTCTTTTATCCGGCCTGGCAAAAGCAAGCCAGTCAGCGCTTTACCATTTCACACTGACGTCGCAAGTCGTCGTTTTTGATGCTCCCGCAACTGCCATTGCCAGTCTTGGCGTAGCACAAGTATCGCTGATCGTCGTCACGGATACTCGCGCAACTCCCGTTGCCTGTTTCGACGTAGCAGGCGTTACGCAAGTCGTCATTGTTGATGGTTGCACAGCTTCCGTTGCCCTCTTTCACGTAGCAGTATTTGCGTTTGTCATCATCACGGATACTCGCACAACTGCCATTGCCGGCCTCCACATAGCAGGTAGCGCGCAGATCGTCGTCCTTAATGCTCGCACAGCTCCCATTCCCCTCTTTGACGTAGCAGTAGGCGCGTTGATCGTCGTTGTTGATGCTGCCGCAACCGGCGTGAGCGAAGCCGCTGAGCACCAGCAGCATTACCAAAATAAACCTCATCCCACCCTCCATGAATTGCCAAACGCTACCTCGAACTGTCCGTAGCAGCCGCGTCGATTACCGTGGTTCGGAGCAAATGAAGGTCAGCCGCGGGCATCCTTTCGGAGGTCGTCCAGTTCGTCGACAATGTCCTCATCGCGATCCTCGAACGCCTTGGCCATATCACGCTGCAGATCCACCTGGACGTCCATGGATTTTTTTGCCAACTTCATGCCGTCCTTAGAGCCCATAATAATTTTCATCGCCTGATCAGGATGCTTGTTGGCCTCGATCATCAGTTCGAGCTCGTCGGCATCAAAGTGATCTGCG
>Ga0180008_1000566_pt1 | contig 29956 bp, 32 predicted proteins | sample MM_PW_MetaG_FD_121121 | JGI IMG/M metagenome (GOLD analysis project Ga0180008, IMG submission 121121) | Groundwater microbial communities from the Aspo Hard Rock Laboratory (HRL) deep subsurface site, Sweden - MM_PW_MetaG | ecosystem: Environmental > Aquatic > Deep subsurface > Groundwater... | reverse complement strand
CTGTTAAAGTAGAAAGTTTTTCATTTCTAACTCTTTGTCCTGCACCTTGAACGTGACAAGTTGCACATGACATTTTTAAATAACCTCTTTGTGTATAGTAAAATTCTTTACCATTTTCATAGGCTTTTTGAGCTGCTTCATTTTGAATTTTAATATCAAATTTTTTACCAGCTTCAGTTGAAGCATTAGCTAAATATGCTTGAAAACTTGCCATTTCACCTTTTTGTGTATTCCACTCTTTTTCACCATTATCTCTTAGACAATCATTTACAGCTGAAGTTAAAGAAACTACATCTTTTTTCTTATCATCAAAATATGGATAGTTTCCTGCAACTGCTGGATCTGGGAAACAAGTTGCTAATGAGTTACCATTAGCAAACTTTTTAGTATATAAAGCTTCACCTTCATCAATTCCATCTTCATATGGTGGCATCTCTTTGATTGCTTCATATTGAGATTTTGCATCTTTTGAATAAGCATATGTTCCAATATTAAAGTCATGATGCTTTAAATTCTTTTCATAGTCATTTTCTAATTCAGCTTCTGTTGTATATGGGAAAAACTTGTCTTTATTTTTTGCTGGATCAGCAAATTTTGCTTCAAAATATTTAATCGCTTCAATTCTATCTTTTTCTGCTTGTGCAGTGAAATCAGATGCATTTAAAGCACATACAGTTAATGCTAATAACGCCGTTGACTTTACAATTTTTGATAACATAGTATCTCCTTTTTATTTAATTACAAAATTAGTAATTATTTAATTTTTGCAGTACTAGTATCAGTAGCACCTTTTAAATCTTTCCACGTAATCTCAACGTCATCACCAACTGCTCCACCTTTAAATGAAAACTTCATATATGGATCTTTTGATAAAAATTGACTAGTTGATGCTTCATAAACAACTTTTCCACCAACTTTTGCAACAACATAAGTAATAAAATTTGCTTCTTTTTTTGCTCTTTCTGCTTCTTGGTAACTTAACATTGGATGACTAGCTAATGCTTTTACTTCAACTATTCCATTTTTTAATTTTGCTTTGATTTTTGTAGTATCTGACATTTTTATTCCTTTTAATTTTTTTATTTTATTTATTTATTAATTTAAGAGATTAGTTGAATAAAATCAACCACCACATCCACCAATTGTTACTTTTACTAATTTAGAAACTGAATATAATTTTCCATCAGCTTCAGCTATAACTGTTACCGTTCCAGTTTTTGCTAATTTAATTCTAATTGCGTAATCAATAACTGCATTTTCAGGAATTGTAAACACAGCAACAGCACTTTCAGGATTTGCATCTTGGAAAACTGCTACTTTAGTAGCTTTTAATTCAGTATCAAAAGATACAGGAATAACAGCACCATTCTCTGCAATATCAGGAGCACTTAAATTAATACTTCCTTCAGTTGTAGCAGTTGATCCGAAAATTTCTTTAACTGCATCATCAACTTTTGTTACAGTCCATGCTTTTGGCATAGTCTCTCTAAAATCAATTGCACTTAATTTACCAGGAATTGCAACTACTGCAAGAGCTCCTAAACCTAAACCTAAAAAATTTCTTCTATTAATCATTTTACTTTCCTTTTATTAATTTATTGTTTTTAAATAAGCAACCAGTGCTTTAATTTCAGAATCACTTAACCACCCATTTTTACCAAATGCTGGCATTGCAGAAACTGGATTTGATTCATACGGATTAAAAATTTTTTCATATAAAGCATCTTCAGGCCATGCAGATAAATTTTGTAAAACTGGTCCCATATTTCCTGGACCATCTAATACTTTACCATTTACAGCATGACAGGCAATACAATTACCTTGAGTGTTCGTCATGAAGATTTTTTCACCTTTTTTTGCTAACTCAGAATCAGATGCAAAACCGCTAACTGCGATTAATCCACTAATAGCTGATGCTGTTAATAACTTTTTAATTAAACTCATAATGTTCTCCTTTGTTATTTGCTAGAATTGATCATATAATCGATTACTTCTTTCATTTGTTCATCTGTTAAATCCATATTACCACCTTTTGGAGGCATACCATTTATACCATTAATTCCATTATGATAAACTTTTTCTATACCTTTTTCAAGTACAGCAGCCCAAGCTTCCTTATCCCCTAAAACAGGTGCTCCAATTACTGGATTACCATGACATACTAAACAATTAGCCTCATATGTTGCTTGACCTGGTTTAACAGATTCAGCCTTTTCAACTTTTGGTAAACTTCTCTCAACTGATATTGATTGATTAGCACTAGCTGTTAAATCATACTGTATTTTCATTAAAAGTTTTTCAGTATCTTCTTTTATACAGTCTTTCATACATTTTGTTCCAGTTCCATATATTTTAGGATCTGAAAGTAGTGCCGTCATATTTTTAACACCTTCTTTTGGATCTTTTGTATCAACTTCAGGATAGAAACCATCTACATTTGGCATTTTGATTTTCATCATTTTTTCTTTATCTAATACAAACTCATCATCTATTTCTTCACCTTCAAATTTAATACCATTTACTGATAATAAATATGCAGTGATTGCATAAGTTTCACTATTACTTAAGCTTTTTGAATTAGGGTATGGCATTGAATCTTGGATATACCAATATAATGTACTAGCATATGGCCAATATGAACCAACTGTTCTTAATGGACTTTCAGGATTTGGATGTGCATCTGCTGGATTTAATCTTTGATGTTTTAAAGAATTAACAGAACCACCAGCAAGTCTAGGATAACCACCTTTTCCTCCTGCACCAAAATCACCATGGCACATTACACATTGTGCGTCATAAAGCTCTCCACCCCATTCAACTGAACCTTCAGCTTTTTTAGGTTTTCCATCATCTCCTAAAACTACTTGACCTCTATTCATTTCGAATTCAGGTAAACCAGTTCCATCAGGTCTAACATCAATATCCCAAGCTTTAATTTCATTCTTTGTTGGTGTTCTTCCAATGTTATAACCCTTAATATCTTGTGTATTTACATGATACGAAGAATATTTACCATCTTTTGTTGGGTATTTTACAGCACCATCAACAGAAGACTCTTTTGAAGCAGCCATTGCAGAACTCGCTAATAAAGTTGATAAACCAACACTAAGAAGAGTAGATTTAAGCTTTTTTATGTTTTCTAATTTGAACATTATTACACTCTCCTTTGCTTGTTATTTCCCAAGTTACTATTGCATTTCTGTGATAAACTGATTCTACACCAACGGCTGATGTTTCTTCATCAATTGTTGGTTGAATATTTCCAAAGTCATCATATGATCTACTTGCGAGAATTAGAGGTTTCCCATCCCATTTAACAATATAAGAGAATCTTGTCCAAGATTTTGGAAGTACCAAACCTTTTAATTTAGCTTCTACCCAATTATCTCCACCATCAAATGATATATCTACACCTTTGATAGTTCCATGTCCAGACCATGCAAGTCCTTCAATTTCGACCATTTCACCTTTTTTCAAGTGTTTCCATGGTTTTTCAGGACATGGAGATGTAATTACTGAATTAACTTCATTTACCCAGAAATATCTAATAGCTTTTCCTGATTTTTGTAGCATTGTATATTTTGAAGTTTCTTCTTTTGAATGCCATGGTTTATCAGAAAACTCTAATCTTCTTAACCATTTAGTATTAAGATTTCCTTCCCATCCTGGAACAACAAGTCTTACAGGATATCCTTGTTCAGGTCTTAATGCTTCGCCATTTTGTCCCCAAACAACCATAATATCATCCATAGCTTTATCAACAGGAATAGATCTAGGATTTGAAGCATTGTCACTACCTTCAGCCAACATCCAAACAGCATCTTTTTCTAAACCTAAGTCTTCTAAAATAGTTTTTAACATAACTCCGGTCCATTGTGCAGCACTCATAAGACCTTTCATAAATTGTAAACTATTAAATTGAGGACCTCTCCACTCAGGACTTCCATTTGCAGGACATTCTATAAAATATGTTCTTGTCTCACTTGGATATTTTTTTAAATCTTCTAAAGTTAAAACTATCTCTTTCTTAACTTTACCATGGATCATTAATCTCCATTCATTGGGATTAACATGTGCAGTTCCACCATGATCTCTTACAAAAAATAGACCATTTGGAGTAATAATACCTTCTGATTCATGAATTGGGCACATTGAAACAGATGCATGTGTATCACCTGATGAGAATAATTCATGTGTTCTTCTGATATTATTATGCTCATATGGCGATGGTATACCATACAGATTTTTATCTACTGGATCTCCTAATTTTTGTCCCCAAGGTGCTTCATTTATAATCGCTGGATCATCTGCTTTTGCAGAAACAGGCGTTAAAACTGAGGCAGCACTTAAAGCTCCAGCAGAATAAATAGCAGTTTTTTTGAAAAAATCTCTTCTGCTTGTTAGAGCAGAAGTGTTAGATTTAACTTCTTTTTGTAAAACTTCGCTGTTTTTCAACTCTTACCTCCTAAAATATTTGACAATACTCATTAAATTTTTTCATCGTAATCATTATAGATTTTATAAGTTAAAATAAAACTTAAAATATTAAATTTTCTTATGTTTAAAATGAAATAATAGCGTTAGTATAGCAATAGAGTAGCACCTATAACTAGGGCTTATTTGAGATATATCTTTTATTTATAATAGTTATTAGAGTGAATATTAATTCATAAAATCATAGTTTTATCCTAAAAAAAAACTATGATTTTTCTTTCTTTTCTATAGAGAAATATTTATGTAACTTTCTTATTAGAAGCATAAGAACTAGACCATCAATAATACTAGCAATAATAAAAGAAAAATATTCAGATTGTGTGATTAATCCATAATTGTATGTAAGCATTGCAATGGCTACAAGAAAGGTTAAAGGCATAGAGTCACTTAAAGCGAATAGTAAAGTTTGTTTGAATTTCAAGTATCTATAAAAAGCTAAATATGAGCTTAGTAGTCTAATAATAATTATTGCAAACATAATGAAAAGAGCATGTTGTAAAATATCATAATTTAACATATCTAGTTTTACAGTTGAACCTGTATAAATGAAAAAAATAGGGACAAAAAAACCAAAACCAAATGATTCAATTTTTTCTATTAATTCATGTTTTTGATAAAAAAACATTTTAAAAAATAATCCAGCAGCAAAGGCACCAAGAACAACATCTATTTTTAATGCATACATTATTGCCACCAAAATTAATAAACTAGATATTGAAAATCTTATATCTTGATCAAATCTATTATTATCAGAATCAGGAATTAAAAACTTCTTTAATTCAGGATACCACCAAAATACAATATAAAATACTCTTAAACCCAAAATTGTAAGAAGAACTACACCAATAATTGTTAAAATAGAGACAATAAAACTAAGACTAAAACCATAATCAACCCATCCACTAAATAGTGTTAAAGCTAAAATACTTATTACTTCACCAACAACACCAATTGAAAGTGCAAGATTTAGCCATGGTTCATCTTTTCCATACTCTTTAATAAGCATCATAATCATACCCAAAGAGAAAATAGGTAGGGCTACAAAATAGGTAATACCTAAATTAAAAAGCCAACAGATTAATGCAGAAATAGTATATAAAAATACAAAATATAAAATTACATTCCAAGCTAATGTTGCTTTTATAATTTTTACTAGTTTTAGATTTATTTCAAGCCCAGCTAAAAACATTAGATAAACAAATCCAAATTTTGCGATTAACTTTAATGTTTCATCACCATAGATTAATCCAAAATATCCAGCAATTAGACCTAAACATATTTCTATAACAACAACTGGTGCTTTAAAAAGTTTAGAAAGAGAAGGAGCAAACATTATTATTGTGCAAATTGAAATGATTAAAAAGAACTTCTCCATTTTTTTCCTATTAGTTAAAATAAATGGAATTCTATCTTAATTTTTTAAGAATTATTCTTCTTCACTATCTTTTATAATCATTCCTGCTTCTTTTAAAAATGGGCTTGCTACAAAAGTCATCTTTTTTATTTTATCAAATTTTGCATAACTTAGATAAAGTATATCTTTAGCTCTTGTTACAGCTACATAGAAGAGTCTTCTTTCTTCTTCTATACTTCCACCCTTACTCATAAGTTTTCTATTTGGAAATCGTCCATCCATTAAATCAATTACATAAACTTCTTTAAATTCTAAACCTTTACTTGCATGAATCGAAAGAAGATTTACACCATCTCCTTCACTCATTTCACTTCCACCTAAAATCATGGAGTTTATAAATTTTGATAAATCTTGGAAATTTCTTGAAAGGTTTTTTAAAAGCATTACTTTTCTATTTATTTTTGCAAGGGATTTTGTTTTTTGACTTGGATTTATTGTTCCATCTTTTTGTGTTGCTCTTTTTGTTGATAAAAAATCTTTTAGTTTTGAATAGGCCATTGAAGAAGATATATTTGATACTAAAGTTTCTGGATTTTTTGTACGTCTTAAATGTTTCATTAGTAAATAAATATCGTATAAATATTTTCCACCATCTACATTTAACTTTGGATGTTTTAAAATTGGATTTCCTAAAAAAGCCTCTTCAAAATTGCAATCTTTAAACTTTGAAACAGAGCCTAACTCTATAAAATCATCAAAAAGTCCAAGTTGTCTATTTTTTACTTTTCCATTTTCATAAGGATTATTCATATCAGGTCTTGGATGAAATAATCCTTTTAATAAATCACCATCTCCTAGTTTTATTAAAGCATCAAAAACATCTTTAGCAATTGCTTTTCCAATTCCTTTTCCATGTTCTACAATATGTATAAAAGCCATCATATCATTATGTGATATTTGCATTACTAAAACATCTAATATAAATTTTACTTCAACCGAATCAAAGAAACTCATTCCACCTTTTCTTTTGGCAGGAATTGAAAATTCTCTTAAATTTGCTTCTATTCCATCTGCACTTGAATTGTTTCTGTAAATAATAGCTATTTCACTATGTGGTGTTGTGCTTTTTGATATAAGTTCAGAAATATATTGATATTGAGAAAAAAGCTCATTAAAGGCTAAAAGTTTTGGTTTATGCTCAGTTTCAGTTCTTACAACTTCTAGTTTCTTTTCATAAACTCTTTCATTAAACTCAATTACTTTTGTTGCTAAATCTAAAATAGGTTTTGTAGAACGATAATTTTTTCTAAGAGTAAAAACCTCAGCATTAGGGTATCTAACTGCAAAAGTAGAAATAATTCCAATATCAGAACCATTAAAAGCATAAATACTTTGATCATAATCTCCAACACAAAATAATGATTTTGGTCTAAAAGAATCAAGAAGTCGTCCTTGAAGAGGATTTGTATCTTGGTATTCATCAACTAAAATCTCTTTAAATTCAAACTCTTTTTCTTTTAAAGTTGAAAGCATAATTGTTAATAAATCATCAAAATTTGCATATCCGTATTTTGTCTTTAATTCATGGAATTCAGCAACAACATCTTCATAAATCATTGTATATAATTCATGACTTTCATTTTTTGATTTTATCCACTCTCCAAACTCTTCACCATCATTTGAATTTAAATACAAAGAGTACATATCATATAAATATCCACCATCATAAGGATTTGCATCTTCATGTCTATCAAAAAATACTCTTTTTTCATAAATTGATTTAAATAGTGTTTTTAATTCATTTGGTTGCTTTAATGTGATATTTACATTTAACTCTTTTAAAAGTTTGTATGAAACGGAGTGAAATGTTCCAGCCATTATTTGTTTTGCAATATCTTTTCCAAAAAACTTAGCAACTCTTGCTACCATTTCAGCAGCTGCTTTATTTGTAAAAGTTAAAAGTAGAATTTCATTTGGTTTTACACCATTGTTGATTAAAGTTGCGATTCTTCCAACTATTGTAGAAGTTTTACCAGTTCCGGCACTTGCAATTATAAGATTATATCCATAAGGACAAGTTGCAGCACTTAGTTGCTCTTGATTTAAATTTGATAAAGGCATGGGATTAATTAATTGTATTTATAAAAAGTTTTGTCATTTCGAAATAGTATCATAAAAGTGTTAAGAGAAATTGAAAGAAATAAAAAAAGGGTGGATTAAAATCGACACCCTTTTTTCATACAAGGAAACATAAAAAATTATTTGTCTAAGAAATCTAAATCTTAAGGTATTAAATAAATAAGTCGCTGCGTCAACCTATCTATAAGTAAATTATAACAGCTCATTATTAACTAATATATAATCAAGGATTAATGAATAGTTAACTTAAGTATATATTTTAAAGATTATTAATATAGTAATTAAAATTATACTATTGATACTGTTTATAAAATTGATTAGGATATAATTCATTTATAAATAAAATTGATAAAAAAGGTTTACATTTTGAACAAAGATGATTTATTAAAAATAAAACAAAATTTAAAAGATCATATTTTAGAATGTAATGAAATACTAGCACTTTTAGATACTGAGTCATTAAATAAAGATCAGAAATTAAAAATAAATACAATAAATAATTTAATTATGTATAAAAAAAGCAAGACCATATCAAGTATGGGAAAAGAAAGAAGTTTCATTGAATTAATTAATGGTATTCCATCTGTTGCAATACAAGGATATGATAAGGACAGAAAGGTTATATATTGGAATAAATCTAGTGAGAATATTTATGGATATTCATATAAAGAAGCTATAGGAAAATCACTTGAAGATTTAATAATACCAGAGGAAATGCATGCCCCTGTTATAAAAGGAATAAAAGACTGGTTTGAAAATGGAAATGTTATACCAGCAGGAGAGTTAATACTTAAACGAAAAGATCAATCACCAATACATGTTTTCTCTTCCCATGTAATGTTAGGAGAAGAAACTCCCAATCCAGAAATGTTTTGTGTTGATATCGATCTAAGTGAAGTTGCCTCTTTAAAAATAAAAAATACAGATCTTGAGCAAAAAGCAAATTATGATATGCTCACTAATATTTATAATAGAAATTATTTTGATTCAATTATTGATAAAAAATTCCATCAAATGCTAACTTTAAAACAAGAATTATCACTAATTATGTTTGATGTTGATTATTTCAAAAAAATTAATGATCAATATGGCCACGATATTGGTGATAAAGCATTGATTTATTTAGTTCAAATTGTAAAAAAAATAATTAGAAAAAATGATATTCTTGTTCGTTGGGGTGGAGAAGAATTTATATTATTACTTGAAGCAGATTTATCTATGGTAAAAGATATTGCTAATAAGCTTAAAAATAATATTGAATTAGAAACATTTAAATTAAAAGATATACCAACATTAACATGTAGCTTTGGTGTTGTATATATGGGTGATTTTACTTCTTTTGATAAAGCATATAAAGCAGTTGATAAAAAACTTTATTTAGCAAAGAAAAATGGACGTAATAGAGTAGAATCATAATACTAAGCTCACTTGATAAAAGTTAAATATATTTCTAAATTCTTAAGCTCTATTATTCTTAACAATCTGCTGTAAAAGTTTATAATACCCAATCACTAAAATACTCAATATATAAATAAATTGCAAGATGCTTATGGCTTTTTGGGCCATAATCCAGTGGATAGTAATTAATATCAAAGATAAGTATACGAACTTATGATATTTATTGTATTTTCTATAAAGCATTTTTGTAGAAGTTATTGCCATAAATAAAATAATAATAAAAGCAAACATTCCAAGGTAAATAAATGGCTTATCTAAGGTTTCTTTTATTACAAAGTCAAAATCAAGTTCAGCATCTAAAATCACAAAATTTAAAAGATGTAAAAGTGTATAAAAAAATCCTAGAAGCCCGATTTCTTTTCTATATTTCATTAGATTTATTCTATTTTTTATCATAGAAATAATAATAGAAAAAAAGATGATAACCGTAGCACTTGCACCTGTAATTGTGTATATATATTTAATAGGATCATTTACATCATCAAGAATAAATAATCTTACTAAAAGATAAACTAAGGGCAAGAGTGCTAATACATATATAAAAAATCTTTTCATTAGAAATACTTTTTCAAATCCATTCCACTATACAAAGAAGCAACTTCATTTTCATAACCATTAAACATTAATGTTTTTTGCTTTAAAAAACTTCCTAAAACTCTTTCTTTATTTTGTGACCATCTTGGATGATCAACTTGTGGATTTACATTTGCATAAAATCCATACTCTCTTGGATTCTCTTTTTGCCAAGTATTCATAGGCTCATGTTCGACAAATGATATTTTTACTATTGATTTAATTGATTTAAAACCATATTTCCAAGGAACTACTAGTCTAATTGGAGCTCCATTTTGTTTTGGCATAATATCCCCATAAAGCCCAGTTGCTAAAAATGATAACTCATTCATAGCCTCATCAATTCTTAATCCTTCAATATAAGGATAATTAATAACACCAAATCGTCCTCTTTTTTGGTCAGGAAAACTATTTTCATCAACTAATGTTTCAAATCTTATATATTTTGCATTTGAAAGTGGTTTTACTTTTTTAACTAAAGAACTAAGTGAAAAACCATTCCAAGGAACAACCATACTCCAACCTTCAACACATCTGAATCTATAGATTCGCTCTTCAAGTGTAAACATTTTTACCAAATCATCTAAATCAACTTCCATTGGATTTTCAACTAAACCATCTATTGTAACTTTCCAATTATCAGTATTTAAAGTGTGTGCAATATCTTTTACTGCACTTTGTTTTGTTGTGAATTCATAGAAATTATTATGTGAAGTTATTTGTTCAAATGTATTTAATTTTAGATTATTGATATTTTTATCTTTTATAAAATCAAGGGTAATTTTAGGGAAGTCTTCTTTTGCTAAAGCTTGCATAACAGCTCCACTTGAGATGATACTTGCAGCTCCTAGTTTTATAAAGTTTCTTCTTTTTTCAAAAAGTTCTTTTGGTGTAACTTCGTTTTCATTTATTTGCCATGTTTTTTTTCTAATAATATTCATAAACATATCCTTTTTAATTCTATACAAATTATAGAAGTTTTATGTAAAGGATATGTTTAGTTAAAAAAGCTTTTTTTATTTCCCTTTTAACAAAATTGTTAGATATTTACTTGACCAAACAAGTAATCCTATTATTAATAAAATAGCTGTTAGATTAATAAAAAATGTATAATCAAATCCAAAATTTATACTAAAAGCTGTAAATATTCTTAGTAAGGCAATAACTTGAATAACAATAAAAATAAATATCGCAAAATTATTAGCATGAGGTGTAGTTCCTGAATGTCCCAAAATCACCCTAGTTCCAAATCCTACTAAAACTGTTAAGAAGTATCCAAGAGCCATAGTATGAATAACAGCTTTTTCAAAAATAATTGTTGGGTCAATAAATGCCATCGCACCTTCTATTATTGAAATTAAAAAAGCAAATGGAATCCAGTAAAGTCCTAGATATAAAACCCACATAATAGCTGGTACTTTAAAAAATGGTAATTTCCATTTTATTAATTCTCTTGTAATTACAATAAATAAAGGAATATCAGCTAATAAATTTAATTTTACATTATCAAAAGATAATAAAACAACCTTAAATGCTAATAGTGAAAAAACTATAATAAGTAAATTTGCACTTTTATTTGCAATATAGTTTGGTGCTTTTGCAGTTGTAAAAAAAGGAATCATTCTTTGTGAAATTACAAAAATAACCATAAAAATAAAAAGATAAAACCCACCATTTATAGAGAATTTTGATAATTCAAAAGAAAAAGGAAACTCTAAAGTTGAAATTATAAATAAAATATGAAAAACAAGTCCAGCAAAAAAAGATATTAAAACCCATTTTGTATCTTCTTTTACTTTTACAATACTTTTTTTATGAATAGAATAAAGTAATTTAAAGCTAAGAACTTGAGCAAAAAACATCATGATTTGAAAAAGAAATGTTATCTTTGGGAAAAAGATTAATGATATAAAAATCCCTAATGAGCTAATAAAATAAAGTAAAAATTGATTCATATACTCTTTTATAGCTATTTCTGCTTGAATTAAAAATCTAGGAAAAACTACAAATAAAAATCCTAAGAAAAATTGAATAAATATTACAAAAACCATTGGATAAGCGTGGAAAGTAGAAACTGAATTATCTAAAGTTAGAATATTTGAATAAGATGCTGTAAATAACATCATAAAAAGAATAAAGAATAAAATACCACTTACAAAAAATGGTTGATGGGGTTGAGAAGAAAACTTCTTGTACCAAGCTTGCATAATATCTCCTAAATATATACCTTCATTATAGAAAAAGAGGCTTTTTGATTTTGAGAATTATATCAATAATAAAAAGAATACTCCTTGATTATAAACAAGAGAGTTAAATTCTCTTGTTTATTTATTTAGATTATCATATGCTTTACAAGCTCTATCAAAATTCATATCACATGCTTTTTTGAAAAGTTTTGCAGCTTTTGATTCATTTTTTTTAAGAAAATCACCAGATACATACATCACCCCTAGATTGTAACAAGCGTTTTCATGACCTAAATCACAAGCTTTTTCATATAATTGTGCAGCTCTTAATGGATTTTTCTCAACTGCATCTTCTGTTTGAAATCTAATTGCAAGATTATAACAAGCCTTTGCATGATCTTTTTCACAAGATTGAGTTAAATAATCAACTGCTTTAAAGAGGTCTTTTTCTACTCCATCTTGAGTTTCATACATAACAGCTAAATTATAACATCCAGCAGATATTCCCTTCTCACAACTTCTTTCATATAAGCTTACTGCTTTTAAAGAATCTAATCTAACTCCTAAGCCATTTTGAAACATATATGCAAGATTATAACAAGCAGCACTATGACCTTCATCACAAGCTTTTATAAAGTTGTTTGCAGCTTGGGCATAGTTTTGTTGTATAGCATCGCCTTTGTAATACATAAGTCCGGCATTATAACAACCAGCATATGCGCCACCATCACATGCTTTTTCAAATATTGTTAGTGCTTCAAGGATATTTCCTTTTTTATACTCTTCAAATCCATCATTTACCATAACAGCAAATGAAAATTGACAGGATAAAAAACAAAACAATATAACTTTAAATATATTTTTCATAATAATACTCCTTAAAATAAAATAAATTATTATATGATATTATACTACTAAAATCAATATATTGTTCAAATAACCTATTTATTACGAAAATTGGGTTAAAATAACTCTGCTTAATATCAAAATCTAAGGAAAATATGAATAATTTTTTTTCAAAAAATGAATTAATAAATTATGGATTTATAATTCTAGGTTCACTAATTTTATCATTAGCAGTTGTTGGTTTTTTTGTTCCAAATCAGGTTATCACAGGAGGAACAGCTGGTCTTGCATTATTACTTCATTATATTACTCCTTTAACAATAGGTTCTTTAATAGCACTAATAAATCTTCCTTTATTAATAGTTGGGAATAAATATTTAGGAAAAATGTTTGCAATTAGAACTATTATTACCATATTTTTAATTTCTATTTTTATAGACTTCTTTTCTCAAGTTGTAAATTTAAAACCTTTTATACTTGATACTACTTTAAGTGCGATTTTTGGTGGTATATTTGTAGGGGTTGGATTAGCATTGGTGATTAAAGGTAATTCATCAGCTGGAGGATCAACAATTCTTGCTAGAATTATCTCTTCTAAAACTGAAATAAAACCTGGTCAGGTTATTTTGATTATTGATTCAATTATTGTTTTATCTTCATTATTTATTATTGAAGATACAGCCAAAGTATTATGGAGTATTATTAGTATTTATATCACCACAAAAGTAATTGATGTTATTTTAACAGGAAGTTTAAACAAAAAAGTTGTTTATTTAGTAACTCAAAAAACAGAAGAATTAAAACAATTGATTACCCAAGAACTAGGGCCTGAGGGAACTATACTAAAAGGTGATGGTCTTTTTGAAGGACAAGAAAAAAGAATGATTTTAATTGTTGTTGAAGTTACAAAACTTCAAAGATTAAGACAAATGGTAAAAGAAACTGATCCAGATGGGTTTTTAATTATTACAGAAGCTAGTGAAATGTTAGGTAGAGGAAACTAAATATATAGAAAAGATAAAAGAGTCAAAAAGACTCTTTTATTTGCAAATTAGTGACAAGTTCCACAACAAGAAGTTGAAGTTGACTCATTAACAGCTGCTAATGCTGCTTCATAATTTGGCTCTTCTGTAATTTCAGGACAAATTTCTTTGTAAGTAATAACACCTGAAGCATTGATTACAAATACTGCTCTACAAGCAACACCTGCTAATGGTCCTGAAGAAATTAATACACCATATGATTTTGCGAATGCTTTTGCTCTAAAGTCAGAACCAACAGTTAAGTTTTCAATTCCTTCAGTTGTACAAAATCTTCCCATTGCAAATGGTAAATCCATAGAAACTACGATAACTTCTGCATTTTCAACTTTTGCTGCTGCTTCATTGAATTTTCTAGTTTCTGCTGCACAAACTGCTGTATCTAAAGAAGGAACTACAACTACGATTTGAGCCTTACCTTTTTCTCCACCAACTTGAACATCTGATAAATCTTTTGCTACTACAGTAACTACTGGAGCTACATCTCCAACTTTTACATCTGTTCCACTTAAAGTAACTTCATTACCTTTTAATTTTGTTGTTGCCATTATTTTCCTTTAATCAAAATATTTAACGAATTATATTTAAATAGGATAAATTTACTCTTAATTATTTGCAATCAATATGTAATTTATCAAATTGTTACTATTTAACTCTAATAGAATCTTCTTCTAGTACAATTTTATCCTCTGATAAAAGCTTTGTCAATGATGCTTTGAAAGCTTTTTTACTAATACCAAATTTAGCATTAATATCATCAGCTTCACTTTTATAGGTAAAAGGCAATTTTCCGCCATTTTGTACTAAAACATCATAAACTTTATCACCTGAAATTTTTTCACCTATTTTTTGTAAAGAAATATCAAGTTTATTATCATCTCTAATGTTTTTTACATAAGCTCTTTTTTTATCACCTATTTTTATATTTTCAAAAATTTCTGAGTGATAAATAATTCCATCATAGCTATTATTTACAATAACTTTATATCCAAGTGGTGTTTTCGAATATAAAATAATTTCAACCTCATCATTTTTTTCTAAATTTTTAATCTCTTTTAATAAATCAAATTTTTCAGAAGCTATTAATCTATCTGTTTTATCATCAAGTTGAAGTTGTAATACTTTTCTATCACCTACATTAAATGAACTACTTTTTTGTTTATTTTTAGGAACTAAAATATGTTTAGGTAATCCAATATCTACAAAAGACCCAAACTTCATATTATCAACAATTTCTAAAGATGCAAATTCGTATAAATATACATAAGGCTTAAGTGTAGTGGCCACTAGTCTGTCTTCACTATCTGTATATATAAATACATCAAGAAAACTGCCTATTTCCATAGACTTTGTTACATAAGCATTTGGAAGTAAAACTTCTGTTTGATCATCACTAATTAGATAGATTCCAGGTTCGCTAACTCTATTAACTGCAAGAGTATTTAACTCTCCCACATAGATGTGTTCGTTTATTTGTTTTTCATTCATTTTGGTTTTTCCGTTTCTTTTTTAATTTTTAAGAGATTATAATTTATCTAAAATTTCTAAGCCTCTATTTTTATCACCTTTTTTTGCTCTTATTTCAAAACTAGTTTTTGCATCGTAACTTACAAGTGCTATTGTTGATAATTCGTCAAGTAGTTTATTTACACTTATATTTTGACTCTTTGCAAGTTGTTTTAATCTTTCATATTTAGCATCAGGTAATCTAAATGTTATTGCACTCATAATAAAACTCCTTTTGTAAAAACTCTTTTGCAGTAACTATCTCAAACTCAAAATTTAGCTCTTGGTCTAAAAAATCTTTTTTATTGTTTGTAATAATATATTTACTATTTGAAGCTACTGCCAATTCAACTATGTGATTATCCCCTTCATCTTTTAGATTTGGTCTCCAAAGATAATATATTTCATTCCATTTTGAAATACTAAGTAATGCACTTAAAAGTTCATCTATTTCATTTTTTGATAGTTTAGAATTTTTAATTATATGTTCTCTTGATAATACATCTTCATACTCTTTAAAAAGTTTCTGTCCAAACTGTGGAATAAACTTCTCTTTTAAAGCATATCTTAAAACTTCAATTGATGTTCCATTTTGAGATAAAACAGCTGATATAAAAATATTACAATCTATTACTACATTCATAAAAAAATGATAGCATATATAGTATCAAAAGTCAATTTTAGATTTATATTTTTTTATTATAAATAGCTTTTTCTTAATAAATACCAAAGCTATAAAAAATAAATATAGCTCAAGTTAAAATACTTATCATTCTATCTCTTAAATTTAATCAATTTCACAAAAGCTAAGATAATAACTGCAACCATAATAATACTTGCGCCTGAACTAATATCATAAACATATGAAACTGCTAATCCTAGAATTGTAAATATAGTAGCTAAAATAGAGCTAATAATCATCATTGTTGATAATCTTGAAGCAAATGTTTCAGCTAGATATGTAGGGATTGTAAGAAGTGCAATTACTAATATTAATCCTACAGCTTTAATAGCTGCTACCACACAAAGTGCTGCTAGTATTAGAATCAAAGTATAAAAAAACTTTACATTTATTCCACGTAAACTTGCAAACTCACTATCATATGAAACTGCTAATATTTGTTTATAAAAGAATATGATTATAGAAATAATAAAAATATCTAAAATCACCATATATATCAAATCTTCTTTTGAAACAGCAATAATAGATCCAAATAAATATGACATCAAATCCACATTATATCCAGGAGTTAAATCCACAAATATAATACCAATAGCCATACCACTAGCCCACATCATACCGATGATTGCATCTATTCTATTTCTGTTTTTTAGTGTAATTACTGCTATTATGATTGCTGTTAATACTGCAAAAACAGTAGCTCCAAAAAGTACTGGAATTCCCAAATAAATAGCAAGACCAATTCCACCATAAGAGCTATGTGCAATCCCACCTGTTAAAAAAGTGATTTTATTAACAACTACTAAACTTCCTATAATTCCCGCTGCAATTGAGATTAAAACTCCTGCTATTATCGCATTTTGAATAAAATCATATTGTAAAACTTCTAACATCTTATAGCCTTAATGTACATGATTACAACATTCATGGGTTTTTCCTAGAGCTGATAAAAGCTCAACTTCACATAAATGTTCATTTTGTGTATCTATATTTTTTTGTATATTTGATAAAGAGTGATAAACTAAATTTTTATTTATGTGTGCAACATTTTTTGCATAGTTTAATAAAACTGAAATATCATGACTAACAACCACTATACAAATTGATTTATTAAGCTCTTTTAATAACTCATAAATCTCTCGTTGACCTTTTACATCAATACTTGCAGTTGGTTCATCAAGTAACATGATTTTTGGACTTGAACAAAGTGCTCTGGCTATAAAAACCCTTTGTCTTTGCCCTCCACTTAAATCACCTATTTTTGAATTTGATAAAGTATCCATTCCAACTTTTTTTAAAGAATCCATAGCACAGGCAATATCTTCTTTTGAGTAACCAAATATTTTTTTCTTTGAGCTTATATGCCCCATTAAAACAATCTCTAAAGCAGTAATTGGAAAATCTATATTTAAATTTGTATTTTGAGGAACATATCCTATTAAACTATTTTTAATGTTCTTTTCTATTTTTCCATTTTGAGGAGTTAGTAAACCCAAAATTAGTTTTAATAAAGTAGATTTTCCTCCACCATTTGGACCAATAATTGCTAAAAAATCATCATCTTTTATTGATAAATTTATATTTTCTAAAACATCTGTTTTATTATATTTATAATATAAATTACTAATATTTATTAATTCCACTTAAAACCTTTTATTTTGCAACTTTGTTGCAATAATATCAAATATTGGATTAATCTAATATCAAATTTCATTTCTAAGCCATGAATACATCAATCCTAAATATTCATGAATTGCAGTTTCACAATTTCTAATGTTTCTAGCTGAGAAATACATTGAATAAGCATTATCATTATAAGCTAAATGATTTGTTGGACTAGCAATCACATTTAAACCCTCTTTTTGAAATAACAATACTGATCTTTTCATATGAGAAGCAGAAGTTACTAAAATAAACTGCTTATCTCCAATGATTTTTTTAGCTTCAATTGCCTCTTCTTTTGTATCTTTTGGAATATCAAGTCTTATAATATCTTCTTTTTTCACACCCAAAGAAATAGCTAGTTCTTCTTGCATAAAAGCATGAGTGTTTTTATCAAAACTGCTATATCCTGAAACTATCAATTTTGCATTTTCAAGATTTTTATAATGCCTAATTCCTTCTACTAATCTATTTATTCCTACCATTTTTACTTCAGAGGTAATTGCTAAATTATCATCACTTTTATGTCCACTTCCCAAAACTAAAATATACTCAACTTTTGGTGTAATAAGTAAAGAAGCATAAGTATCTTCAAGAGGCTTTAATATAGCATTTGAAATTGGTTGAAATGACAGCAATGCAAACCATAATACTCCTAAAAATAGAAATATTTTAGCTTTTTTATATGAGTTAAATAACAAATAAAATAAAGCCAATAAAAGTAAAAACATTCCAATAGGAACCGGCAACAAAAAAGCTGAAACAATTTTTTTAAATAAAAACATCTAAACTCCAATAAGTGCTGATGTATAACCAACAACACGGCTTTTATCACCTGTTATTTTTGCACTTGTACAATAATCTAAAATTTGTGTTTTGTAGTTTTTATTTATACTACTTTTAATCATGGCTTTCACTCCTACTTTTCCACATGCTTCACCATAATCAAAAAGATTTAAATCTTTATTTTTAATGGCATTCATGCAATTATTATCAAATTTATTAGCTTCAATTTCACTATAAAAATGGCTTAAATCTGTACTTATAACAATAAAGTTATTGTCATCTTCAAGCAAGTTATCAATCAATTTTGATAAGTCATTAAAGTCAATATCTCCATAAACTATCTCAACTACTAATGAATCTTTAAAATAATGTTTAATAAAAGGCATTTGAGTTTCAGTTGAGTGTTCAAATTCACACTCAATACTAAAATCTAAAAAATCATACTTTTTAATTAGGATTTCACTAAAAGTTTTGTCTATTTGTATATTTCCAAGGGGAGTTTCATATTCATCGTATAAAGAAACACTTCCACCTTTTAAATAAACCCTATGTGAAGGACCTATTACAATTACTCGTTTTGGTTTTTGCTTTTTGATACAAGAGTATGCTAAATTTGCAGTATATCCACTATAAATATACCCAGCATGGGGTACTATAATAGCTTTTACATCTTCAAAAATTTCAATATCTTTTTTTAAAGAATTAAATTGATTAAAATACTCTAAAATCTCTTTTTTATCATTTGGATAAAAACTTCCACTAACAACTGCTTTTCTAATACTCATATAAAAACTCCATCAACTTTAGTTTTACATTTAAAACAAGAATTATTTACTATTTTATTTTGCTTTACTTCAAAATATTTTCTTTTAATCAAAACTTCACCACAATTTTTACAAATAGTATGATTTTCAAAATCACTATTTCCCATATAAACATAGTTTAACCCATAGCTTTTTGCTATATCAAAAGCCATTTTTAAACTTTCATCTTTTGTTCTTTGTAAATCTAACTCTTTAAAATCTGGATGAAAAGCACTTATATGCCAAACAGTATCAAGACCTAAGTTTTCTTTTATAAATTTCACTATATTTTCTAACTCTTGTTTTGAATCATTTTTTGAAGGAACTATTAAAGTTGTGATTTCAAGATGAATACTATTTTTTTTAATTTTAACCAAATTATCACAAACAGTTTTCAAATCTCCACCTAAAGACTTTTTATAATAGTTTTTATCAAATGATTTTAAATCAATATTAAAAGCATCAATTATGCCTTTCATATCATCTATTACTTCAGCACTTTCAAAACCATTTGAAACAAAAACTGATTTTATATCAAACTCTTTTGCTTTTATTGCAATATCTTTTGCAAATGGATAAAAAATAGTTGCTTCGTTATAAGTATAAGAAATTGATTTACAATTCTTCTCTTTTGCAATATTTACGATTTCATTTACCGTAAAATAGTTGTTTTTATTTATATTAGAAGTTTGTGAAATTTGCCAATTTTGACAAAAAGAGCATCTAAAATTACAGCCAACTGTTCCTAATGAAAGGGAACTTGTATTTGGTAAAAAATGATAAAGAGGTTTTTTCTCAATAGGGTCAATATTTAAAGCACTTAAATATCCATAAACTAAACAATCAATTTTTTCACCAATATTTTTATTTACTCCACAAACTCCTCTTTGCCCTACTTTTAATTTACAATAATAAGAACATAAAAGACAGACTAATCTATCTTTATCTTCTTTATAAAATTGCATTATTTAATCTTTGTTGCTGTGTAAGTACAAATAATAGGATGTAAATCTAAACAAGATTTAGAAAAACCAGCTTTTTTTGAAAGCTGTTCAAAAAAATCATCAAAAGAAGAAATTTGCTCCCAAACTTGAGGTAAAAAAGTAGCTCTTTTATTTTGACATTCCAATATAACTCCATGTTCAAAAGGTTTAATTTTTGCTCTTAAATCTTCAATATCTTTATAAACCATTTTTGCAGGTGGAGTCAAAACAGATATCTCAATATTTATTTTTTTAAACTCTTCATAGCTTAATCTTGGAAATCTTAAATCAGAAAAAGCAGAGCTATGAGCATTTGAAATAACATCTTCAAGTAAATTTCTATGAGCTACTAAAGAGCCTATACATCCTCTTAAATTACCATCTAAACTAAGTGTTACAAAACATGCTCTATCTTCAGTCAAAAAAGGAAATTCTTTTCTTAAGCTTTCTTTATTTACTTTAAATGAGTGGTTAAATTCATTTAAAATTGAAGTTCTTGCAACTTCTAATAGAACATCTTCTACTTTCATTTTAAATCCAAGCTTATAACATCTTTTATAACTTCTATAAACTCATCACTATCATTTACGCATTTACAAACTTGATAATCATTTATACCAATTTCATGAGCTATTTCTCTATATTCAATATCAAGTTCAAAATCTGTTTCAGAATTATCAACAATAAATGCAATTGGATAAATAATTACATTTTGCCCTTCAAAGTTTTTCAACATCTCATCAAGTGAAGGGTCAAGCCATTTTAAAGGACCTACTTTTGATTGATATGCTAAATTTATTGATTTGAAATTTATATTTTTATCTTCTAGTTTTTTTGAAAGTATTTCTACGTGTTCAATCATTTGTTGCTCATATGGATCACCTGCATCAACTATTTTTTGAGGGAGTCCATGAGCTGAAAAGATTAGATTATATTCACTGGCATTTGGTGTTTTTGAGATAATTTCATTGATAATACACTCATTAAACTTATCATTTTTATAAAAAGTTTCTATATATCTTACGTTTTTCCCAAAAGTATAAGGAAGATGGTCTATAAAATCTTCCACTGATGATTTTGTAGTTGTTGTTGAAAACTGCGGATATAAAGGCAACATTACTATTTCATTCATTCCATCAGCTATTATTTGTTTTATTACATCATTAGCAAAAGGTGGTGTATAACGCATTACTTGATAAGTAGTAAAATCTTCTATTTTTTCATTACATTTTTCTACCAATTTTTCAGTTAAAGGATTAATAGGAGAAGCATTCCCGATTTCCTCATAGTTTTTCCAAGCACTATCTAATCTTGTACTTGTAATAAAAAATGCTATCATTTTTCTAATCAATGGATTTTTTACTGTTATTATATTTTTATCATTAAACATATTTGTTAAAAACATTTTTAATTCATTTTTATTTCTAGCTCCACCCATATTAAGTAAAACTAGTGCTTTTTTATTTTTTTGCATTCTCTTCTAACCTTATTATTTTATCACTGCACCAAGAGGCCATATCTAAATCATGTGTTATTAATAAAATAGCACATTTATCTAGTAGTTTTATTAATAATTTCATTACATCATAAGCTATGATATTATCCAAAGCTGATGTTGGTTCATCTACCAAAAGTAGATTTGGTTTCATTAAAAGTGCTCGCAAAATTGAGCATCTTTGTAATTGACCACCACTTAATTCATGTGGTTTTTTATCCAAAAGTTTTTTATCTAAACTTAATTTTGATAAAAAATCTTCCAATTCATTTATATTATAATCATTTTTTATAACATCTTTTATTTGTTCAAATATTGTATAAGTTGGATGAAAAGAGTTATATGGATCTTGGAAAATCATACTAATATTTGATTTTTTTATAGTTCCATTTATTGGTTTTAAACTTCCTAAAATAAGCTCAAAAAGTGTAGTTTTCCCTGTTCCACTTTTTCCAAAAATTGTAACAAGTTCTCCTTTTCTTAACTCTAAACAAAAATTGTTATAAATGGGATTATCTTTTTTATAAAAAAATGTTAAATCTCTTATTTCTAAAACTAAATCTTTATTCAAATTTCAACCCTTATTTTTAAAATATTACTATATACAAAAATTGCTTTAATTATCTATTTAATAGATGTTTTGATTAATTCACATTTTTTATACAATTATAGGCAAAACTTATCCTTGTATTTACAAATAAATGAAAAATATTAAGCATATAAAAAGAAAAAAAAGCTAAAATATTTTTTCTAAAATTTAAGGAGAAAAAATGAAAAAAATCGTATTAACTGCAATTATTGCAGCTGCAACAGCAGCCTCTTTATCAGCTGCTTCATTAGCTGCATGTGCTGGGTGTCATGGTGCTGGGTTTGAAAAAGCTGCATTAGGTAAATCACAAATCGTAAAAGGTTGGGATGAAGCTAAAATAGTTGCTGCATTAACTGGATATAAAGATGGTTCTTATGGTGGACCTATGAAAGGTGTTATGAAAGGTCAAGTTGCTAAATTAACTGACGCTGACATCGCTGACATTGCAAAACAAATTTCTGCAATGAAATAATTTATTAAAAGTTAGTCAATTTTTTGACTAACTTTTTTCTCTTCTTTATCTTCTTCTTTTTTTATTTCACTTTTAAGTTTTGATTCTTTTGCATCTTTTAAGTTTTTCTCTTTTTTAATAGCATCATTTAAATCATCAGTACTATCAAATAATAAACCATTTACCATTTTATTTGCATCATCAAACTGCCCACTCTTTGCTGCCCAAATAAAAAGGAATAACATTCCAGCTGAGATTATAATTCCAACAATTAACATAAAAAAAAGTGTATCATTTATCATAAATATATTCCTATTTCATTCTTATTCTAAGTGAATTTAATACAACCATCAAAGAGCTTAAGCTCATAGATAGTGCAGCAACTAAAGGTATAACATATCCAAACATAGCTAAAGGAATTGTTACCATATTATATACAATTGATAAAGCAAGATTTTGTTTTATAAATTTATATGTCTTATTTGAAATCAAAAATGCATCTTGTAAAGAATTCAATGTTGAATTTAATAATACAACATCAGATATAGCCAAAGATACATCAGCTGAATTTCCCATAGCAACCGCAACATCTGCATTACCTAAGGCAACGCTATCATTTACTCCATCCCCTACCATTACAACAATTTTGTTTTGTTTTTTTAATTCTTTAATATAATTTGCTTTTGATACAGGTGTTTGTGTTGAAAAAAATTTATTTATGTTTAATTGTTTTGCTATTTTAGAGGCAACTTTTTCATTATCTCCTGTTAGCATTACAACTTCAATATTTTTCTTTTGTAAAAAATCAATCAACTCTTTTGCATTATCTTTTATCTCATCTTCAAGTTCAAATGTTGCAATTACTTCTTTATTTACAGTAAATAAATAAACCGTTTTATCTGAATCAAACTCATAATTAATATTATTTTGTTTTAATAACTCAATATTTCCACCTAAAAGTTCGAATAATTTACCTTCTTGATTTTTATAAATAGCACTCATTCCTTTTGCTTCTACATTTTTTACATTATTTAAACTTTTTATTTCTAAATCATAAATAGATAATAAATATTTTTTAATTGAATTACTAACAGGATGTGTTGAAGCATTTAGTATTGAGTATAATAAATTTAACTTATGAATACTTTCATCTAAAATTTTAGCTTTTACCACATTTAATTCACCTTTTGTCAAAGTTCCTGTTTTATCAAAAACTACAGTATTTGCAACAGCTAAAGTTTCAATAAACTTTGCTTCTTTAAAAAGTAAACCTTTTTTTGCAAGCTCTGAAATACCAATTAAACTAGCCATTGGAGTAGCAAGGGCTAAAGCACATGGACATGCAATTACAATAACAGAAACAGCTACAATAAATGATTTTTCAAAATGGTTAGTTCCATCATAATCAAAGCCTAAATCTATTCCAAAAAAATACCAAACTAAAAAAGTAGCAAGAGCTAAACTCAAAATTGTAATGGAAAACCCTTTTGATATTTCAGCAGCTTTTGTTTGAATCTTTGGTTTTGAATTTAAAGAGTCTTCAAGAAGTGAAACTATTGATGAAAAAGTTGAGTTTTTAAAACTTTTTGTTACTTCATATTGAATTAGTGAATCTACATTTATAGTTCCACTAAAAATATCATCATTTAGTTTTTTATAAACAGGAATTGACTCTCCTGTCATTGATGATTCATCAAAAAAACCAGCTCCAGATATTATTTTTCCATCAACTGGTATTTTCTCACCTGCTCTTAATTCAATAATATCACCAATATTAAGACTATTTAATGCTACCATTTTTCTACTATCATTAAAAACAACAGTAGCTTCAAGGGGAATACTTGATTTTATTTTATCTAAAGTATCAATAGCTGATTTCTTACCGATAACTTCTAAATATTTACCAACTAATACAAAAGTAATAATCATAGCAACTGAATCAAAATAACTCTCACCCTTTGCTCCAAAAAGAATAAACATAGAATAAATATAAGTAAGTGTTGCGCCAGAAGCCACTAAAAAATCCATAGTTAACATACGATTTTTTAAGCCAAAATAAGCACCCTTATAAAAAATCCATCCACTATAAAACAATACAGGAGTAGAAAGTATAAATTCACCTATATGAATCATATTTTTTACTTCTTCTGAAATTCCTGTGAAAAACCCTGTATATTTTGCAACGCTTAACATCATAATATTCATACTCGCAATTACTGCCACCATCATACGAATAAAATAATCTCTTTTTGCTTTTGAAGCTTGAACATCTGCAATAGAAGAATCATAGGCGTAAGCGTTATAACCTATTGATCTAATTTTTAAAATAATTTGGGATAATTTTAATTTATCTTCATCCCAAATAATTTTTGCTTTATTTGATGTAAAATTAATATTTGCTTCAATAATTCCATTTGTATCGTGTAATACTTTTTCATTTAACCACACACAAGCCGCACAATGAATCCCTTCAATAATTAAATCAATCTGACTAAAGCCTTCTTTTGTATGACTTACATAATTATCTAAAAAGTTTAAAGAATCAAATTTACTAAGGTCATCATTATCAAGTTTTAAAGGAGGTGTTATTGTTTTATTTCCCAATTTATCGTAAAAAGAGTCTAAACCATCATCTTTTAAAATATGATAAATACCCTGACAACCCTTACAACAAAAGTTCAAAGATTCCTCTTTTATCATTACTTCTTCACCAAATTCTAAATGACAATGATTACACTTTACTTTCGACAAAAAAACTCCTAGCGATGATTATATTGTTGTGTTAGATATTATGTTTAATTATGATATTATATCTTAATAATTTTGGAGAGAGTCTTAATAATGATAAATAATATTTCAATACTAAAAAATATAACTATTTTATATGCCGAAGATGAAAAAGACTTAAGAGAAGTTACACATCAGATTTTAAAAGGCTTTACAAAAAAACAATATGTAGCACAAAATGGGCAAGAAGGTCTAGAACTATTTAAAGCCCATGAGAAAGAAATAGATTTAATTATTACAGACGTAAATATGCCTATATTAAATGGTTTAGATATGGTTAAAGAAATTAAAAAAATTAATCTAAATATTCCAATAATAGTAGCAACTGCTTTTTCAAATAAAGAGTATTTACTTGAAGCCATTGATATTGGAATTGACAAATATGTTTTAAAACCAATTGATATTGCAAAACTTTTACAAGTCATGTCTCAATCACTAATTTACCATGAATTAAAAGATTTATATACAGATAACCTTACAAATCTTCCAAATAGAAATAAATTAAAAAAAGATTTAGATGAAAATAATATTGATTTAATGGCACTTTTAGATGTGGATGAATTTTCAACAATAAATGACCTTTTTGGAGAAAAAATTGGTGATACAATTTTATATGAATTAGCCAACAAAATCAAAAACTATTTTAATGATGAAAAATATTTTATATATAGAATGGAAGCTGATAAATTTGCAATTGTTGCAAAACAAAACAATCAAAATGTAGATGAGTTTTATCAATTATGTAAAATATTTGCAGATAAAATAGAAAAAGAATCTTTATTAATTGATGAAGATGAAATAGATATAAATATCACAATAGGAATAGCCCAAGGTGATGGGGCACGTGCATTTAAATACTCTCAAAGGGTAATTAACTATGCTAGAACTAAACTTCAAAGAATCATGATTTATAATGAATCTTTTAAAATTCAACAATCTTTTGAAGAGAATATCAAATGGGTAAAACAACTGAAAATTGGTTTTAGAGAAAATCTATTCCAAGCATATTTTCAACCAATTGTTAATACAAAAACAAAAGAAGTACATAAATATGAAGCATTAATTAGATACATAACAAAAGAAGGAGTAGAAATTGCTCCATATAACTTCATAAATGTTGCTAAAAAAACAAAACTTTATCCAAATATAATTAAGATTGTAATTCAAGACTCTTTTAGACTAATAAAAGATAAAAATAAAAGGGTATCTGTAAATATATCATTTGATGATATTGCAAATGAAGAAACAACAGCATTTATTTATGAGATATTAGAACAAAACAAAGAATATACAAAATTCCTAGAGTTTGAGATACTAGAATCTGAAGAAATTTCTGATTTTAATGAAGTATCAAAATTCATCTCTGAAATTAAAAAATTTGATTGTATTGTAGGAGTTGATGACTTTGGAGCTGGATATTCTAACTTCAATTTATTAACACTTCTTGATATTGATTTTGTTAAAATTGATGGATCATTAATTGAAAAAATTAATACTTCAAAAGATTTAGAGATTATTGTAAATACAATTGCGAACTTCTCAAAAGAATTCAAAGTAAAAACAGTTGCTGAATATGTTTCAAATGAAGATATCTATAATAAGATAAAAGAGTTAAATATAGATTATTGTCAAGGTTACTACTTTGACAGACCTTTAAGTTATGACAGTATCAAATAGGCTAATTTAGCCAGTTTAATACTATCTTCTCTTTATCAAAAAGTTTTGTTTTTATTCTTGTAATATTAGCTACACAAACTAGTTCTTTTGCTGCTATTTCTAAATTATCATTTATTATCAAATAATCATAATCTTGGAAAAACTCAACTTCACCTTTTGCATTTTTGATTCTCTTTTCAATAATTTCCACACTATCAGTATTTCTAGTATTTAATCTTTGTTCTAAAATACTTAATGATGGAGTTGTAATAAAAACAGAAGTTACAATAGAATCAAGCTTAGTTCTTACTATTTCATGCCCTTGAACATCAATATCAAAGATTACTAGTTTCCCCTCTTCTAAAGCTTTATTAATAGGTTTTAGAGAAGTTCCATAATAATTATCATGAACTTTTGCATACTCTAGAAAATCATCATTTTTTATATCTTTTTCAAACTCTTCTTTTGTCACAAAAAAATAATCTACTCCATTTTGCTCACCAGCTCTAGGTACTCTTGTTGTTGTTGATATTGAAAAATAGTAATCATCAATATCTTTATACACCTCTTTTAAAAGAGTAGATTTCCCACAACCACTAGGCCCTGAAAGTATTAATATTGCGCCTTTTTTTTCTTTAATCAATTATTTTTCCTTTAAACTCATTCTTATATCAACTGTTTCACCACTTGAAAGTTTATCAATAACAGTTTGGTCAAATTTTTCTAATAATGGTCTCAATTCATTAATACTGAAATTACTAAGTATTAAATTATATGGTTTTACAGGTGTTTTACCTAAATCAAACTCATACTCTTTTACTTCTTCTAAAGCATCATCAATAATAGAAGATATATCTTTCCAATCATTTTTTTCTAGATTGATTTCATTTTGAATATTGTCTTCTCTTAGAATATCGTTTATTTTATTTAATTCACCAAAATCTAAAATACCACTTGATTTTAATGTTTGAAGATGAACAATACTTTCATCCTCTTCTTCTTCATAATTATCTTCTTCAAATTTCTTAGAAACTCTTTTAAAATCTTCCTGATCTTCATTTAAAGAATCAACATAATGAACAACAGGAACAGTTACATCTTCATCCTCTTCTTCATAAGAGCTTTTTGAAAATGAAATTCTTTTATTACTACTTTCTTCTTCTTTTTCTTCTTTAATAAATTTAATTTGTTCAAGAAGCATAGATTCAAGTTTAGTAGGTAAAAAAGGTCTTGGTATTACAAAGTCTCTAGCTTTATCAAATGATAGTTCTTCTGAGCTAATGGCTCCTAGTTTTCTAGAGTATTGTTTAATTAAGTTAAATTTATCATCAATAAAACTTTGATCAATTACAATCAAGTCATACTTTTGACTTACATTATTTGTTTTTTGTAAATTTAATTTAATATTTAATCTTTTGCAAACTAAAGTAAAAATATGTTCAATTATATTAGTCTCACATATTAATAATAAATTCACTTTATCTCCTGCAAGTTCAGTTCTTCTAATTTGTACACTTTGTCACATCTATTAGCTAATTCATGCTCATGGGTTACCAAAATAAGCCCTGCATCATTGTTTTTAATATATTTAAATAAAGTATCCATTACAATATTTGCTGTATCTTTATCTAAATTTCCAGTTGGTTCATCAGCAAAAATAATTCTTGGTTTTTTTGTCATTACTCTTGCTATTGATAATCTTTGTTGTTGACCACCACTTAACTCTCCAACTCCTTGATTTATTACATAGTCAATTTTTAACTCTTTTAATAAATCTTTATCTATTTCTTCACCACTTAATAAAGTAGCAATTTCTAAGTTTTCAATAGCTGAGAATCCTCGAAATAAATAGTGTGCTTGGAAAATAATACCAAAATCATCTCTTCTAATTTTTAAAAGTTCATTTTGTTTTAATGAGTACATATCTTTACTTTTAAAAACAACACTACCAACAGATGGTTTTAAAAGGGAAGACAAAATATTTAATAAAGTAGATTTTCCACTACCACTTGTACCTATAATTGCAATTGATTCTTTTTTATATAGAGATAAGTTTATATCATTGAAAAGTTCATAATCAAACTTATGAGATAGATTTTTAGCTTGAAGTAAAAGGTCATCTGCAATGAGCTCATCCATTTTATTAGCTTCACTCATTACATATTCCTTTTATTATATATTTACATAGTTTTTAAACTACGATTATTTACCCATTTGTTTTGCAACTTCAGCTGCAAAATCTTCTTCTACTTTCTCAATACCTTCACCAAGTTCGAATCTTACGTAAGCAGTGATTTTAATAGATGCATCAACATCAGCAATTGCTTGCTCAACAGTTTTTTTGTCATCCATTACATAAGCTTGAGATAATAATGCGAATCTTCCGTCTAATTGAGTATTATCTGTAATATATCTTTCGATTTTTCCAGGAATAATATTTGCCCAAATTTTTTCAGGTTTACCTTG
>Ga0180008_1000565_pt1 | contig 30037 bp, 24 predicted proteins | sample MM_PW_MetaG_FD_121121 | JGI IMG/M metagenome (GOLD analysis project Ga0180008, IMG submission 121121) | Groundwater microbial communities from the Aspo Hard Rock Laboratory (HRL) deep subsurface site, Sweden - MM_PW_MetaG | ecosystem: Environmental > Aquatic > Deep subsurface > Groundwater... | reverse complement strand
TTAAGGGGTATTTCTCGTTTTTTGAGCGATTCCGTCCAGCAGTTTGCGGGGCCGAAGGCGGGTGCCCGCAAATTGCGAGCAAGGTAAGACACGATAGTGTCTTACCGCCACGGCCGTAATAGTTAGAATATATACAAAGCAGTCTATTGCCCGACGGCTAAGCGAAAAAAAAGAGAAATACCCCTTAAACTAAAAGTGCGCGTTTACCCTGCTCCGTGATTGATGAAAAAAATGCCGAAATTGACTTTTTGATAAATTGAGTATATACTCATAGCATATACGAGGAGTGACGAATTATGTCTAAAGCACTTTCGCTGAAATTAACTGATGAAATTTTTTCTGAAGTTGAATCAATTACTAAAGATATGCATAAGCCCCGAAATACATATATAAACGAGGCATTGGCTTTTTACAATAAGTTATTACAAAGAAAAAAATTAAAAGAGATTCTATTAAAGGAATCAAAAATTGTTTCCCGAAATTCATTATCTGTTTTAAGTGAACTTGAATCTATAGAAGATGAAATTTTTGAATGAACATTAAAAAATTTTTTATTTATTCAGCCGATCTTAATCCCGGATGCGGAACTGAGCCCGGGAAAATACGTCCAGTGGTTGTAATCCAAACTAATTTATTAAACAATGTCCACCCAAGCACGATTATTTGCCCAATTACTTCAAAATTATCATCTGGTGTCAAAATTTTAAGAATCAGATTAAATGAAAAAGTAAATAAATTAAAAAAAGAGTCTGATATTTTAATTGATCAAATTCGAGCAATAGATAATAAAAGATTTATTGAAGAAATCGGTATACTGTCAAAAAATCAACAATTAAAAGTTATGGAAAGTTTAAAAAATTTAATTTTTGAATAATGGCCAAAATATTATGTGCATGCAACATACAATTTATCAGCTCTTCTTGGTGATTACCGAACTGTCAGGCGGGAGTGATGCATTTTGGACATTCCTGAAAGACAATAGTGCACATATTAATTAACTTCACAGTTAAATATAAAACCGCAGCTGATTTTTGACAAGTATTAGAGACAACCACGAATGAATGGAATTATCCACCTGCTGCCTTTTGGCACTCCTGCGGAAGTAAAAGCTGAAGCTAAGCACTACATTAACACACTGGGTAAAAACAAAGGTTATATTCCATACCCCAGTCAGACGTGGGACTCCGTTGTGCCGATTGCGAATATCGAGGCATTGTATAGTGCGAGGGATTAACCTCTGAGTTGAAATTAACGCAGGGATTTTATTTTCTCTGCATTTCCCGAAACGATTGAACGTTCCGCTGCATCGACGATTGCGCTGCTCATTGTGCCGGTCCGGCCGTCAGCGAGCGGCTTTCGATTTCCGCAAAGCGAATGTACAAAATCATCAAGCACAAACGGCTTCCCGCCGAATACATTGAGTGAGCTGAGCGCGTATACAGAGACCGGAGGACTGTCTATAAGCCAGTTAAGAATATCCGGACTATGCGTTGCTTTTTGATATAAAAGACCACAGGATTTACTTTTTAACCGGTGCCAACTGTGGAAAAAATATGCTTTTTCGCTTTTGCGGCTGCACAAACAATATCGTGATGAGTGTAGTCAGGGTAAAGTACCATTACGGATAGTTCTACCTCGATTACCATACCTTTGACAAAAAGCATTAATTGTATTACAATTTCATACAGGAGAAAAAATTATGCGTCAAGCTTTAACCATAAGTCTGCCGGAAAAAATCAATAAAGAACTAAACCGTTTTATTCGGGAAGAAAACACTACAAGAAGCGATTTTGTTCGTGAAGCAATATCAAACCATTTATATTTTAAAAAATTACAAAAGATAAGAGATAAATTCATTCCTCACGCTCAAAATCTGGGTATTTACACCGATGAGGATGTTTTTAATCTTATCTCATGAAATTATTATTTGATACTAACGTTTTAATTGCTGGTGATATAGAGCTATTAGAATTAGGAATAATTAAAAACTGTAAAATAATTAAACCGGCAGACTTATGGAAAATTTAAATTTGGCTCAAAACGATCATATCGCAGTCATAGTGAATCTGTAATCAGGCTCTGGTGTATTCGCGTTCATTAGCGTTTATTCGCGGTTAAAATTAAAAGAAAACCGCTAATGGACGCGAATGAACGCTAATGCGGATGGAGCTTGAAATTTTATTATTTCGAATAATGGCCAAAATATTATGTGCATGCAACATACAATTTATCAGCTCTTCTTGGTGATTGCCGAAATGTCAGGCGGTAGTGGTGGGCATTTTTGGACATTCCTGAAAGACTAATAGTGCAAATATTAATTAACTTCACAGTTGAATATAAAACCGCAGCTAATTTTAGACAAGTATTATTTATCATTTTTTAAAAAGATACTCTGTTACGAAGGTTCCTATTCATTCGTGCGTATTCGTGTAATTCGTGTCTGGTCTGAATTTTTTGACACGAATTGCACGAATTGCCACGAATGAATGGAATTATCCATGAACAGCCGACTATTTATTAATGAATTTCACTACTAATGCGTTCATACGATTTGATTTCAGCAAATCAGGGATTTTCTGGTTCAGAACGTTCCGATCCACTTTGCGCTATTTTTCGAGACGATTACAAGAAAATAATAGAAATCAGTATTTCGCTGTCATCTGATCAAGAAACAGTCGCACGTTAGACGTTCAGAAGCTCGATATCGGAGTGCTCAATATTCTGACTGGCATAATGCACAGCGGCCGCAATATCTTCTCGGGTCAGACCGGAATAATTCTTAAGCACTCTTTTTGAATGAGTGTGAACAGCGAGAGTTCTCTACTTCATACGTAGTTTCTGGGAAAGTACGTCGTTCTAATTTTTTTTATATTTAAAATATAAACACAGGTCAGTACACACCATGATCCCATTTAAAATATACAGCGAGAGAACCCAGTCGGGCTTGTAAAATATTTTATGCAATACGCCGGAACAGTATCCGATAAATATCAAAATCAGGAAGAGAAGACTCTTGCCTTTGACATTCTTTGTGCGCCAGGTTTTAATAACTGCAAAAGGCCAGCTCGCACCGAAACAAGCAAGCATTATGAGCTCAAATATGCTGAATTTCAATTCTTGTCTCCCGTTGAAACATTTTCTTTTTGACTTTTAAAAATTTTTATTAATCCAAAAAAGAGTACAGTTTTCTTCCCTTGGTAAATTATTTGACAACAATACTCAGATCTGAATACCTGACAGTCGATGTAGGACCGGCGCCGATTATCGCTCTGATGGTTTTAATCTTGCTCCCTTTTATCGGTAGACTGAATGAATACTCCTTAGATTTATTTTCTAAAGAAAAATTTTTAAAAATGCGTCCCTCCGTTGAGGTCCATTGATTATCTGCATATGCGATTATGCCTACCTGCCCCTGTCCATTCCCGTTTGCCACGAAAGTAAATTCAATCGTTCCACCGTCCACAGCCGGAATTGGAATTGGATTAAAAAACTGCACAATTTTATCCGCAGCAATCAACTGTACACTGTTGTCTGATAATTCCAGAAACTTTTCACTTTCTTTTCGCAGTGAAACTTCGAGCAGCAGCCATTGTTCAAACGAAGCGGTATTCAGCACAATTGGAGCAGTCTTCTGTTTACTGACGACAGCGTCACTTCTATTTTTCTCGGGTAGTACAGTTTTCCCAAACGGCCTTTCGGTACTATCGCGTTCAACAAAAGCCGTCAGATCATCAAAATACAAAGTGCTGTCAGTATAGGTGACGATTTGTATAGTATATTTCCCTGAAGGGTCACTTGTGCTATCATCAGACAAAACTGGTTTTGCGGTGAAATCATTTTTTACCCACTCATCCGGAGAATCAATGTCAAATTTTTCATTGGGAACACCTCCAATATCATTAATATTTTTCATTTCTTTATTATAAACCGGGATACGCACAGAAAAAGAACCTTTCCCCTTCGCATAGAGCGAAACTTTTATAGTATCTTTTCCGATAATTAGGGGAAGAAAATTGAGTGCCCTGAATATAGTCGTCTTTTCGGCAGTTACTACCTCAAGACATTGGCCGCTGCGCCCCTCAGACACCTGTTTTACCGCGTCTTGATCATAACAGATCCAGTTACGAGTCCAAAGTGTGTTGAAATTGCCAACCAAGTCAAGCTCCCGAATGTTTGATTTTGCTTTCGGCACTTTGCCTGTCGATGTTGAACGTAGAGCTGTAATTTTTTGTGTGTTGACTTGATCCTGGGGCACAAGTGGAACAATGACAATATCATCAATAAAGGCTGTATCCCCGGAGACGTAATTTTTAAAAGCGAAATAGTACAATCCGAACGTTTCGCGATCGGGTGGCACATTTGCAACCAGAGTAAGTCTTGTCCATATACCTGGTGTAATATAGGTCTCCGCCGTTTCCCATGCGTTAAAATTCTGTCCGCCTTTTTTATACTGGGCACATGCTCCCATTTTAACCCTTTCTTCAACATCCGGGTTATCCTGTTGTATAAAAATCGCCGCGCTTACCAGATATGGTCCAGGTTTCACAGGAAATGTCGATTTTATCATAACATAGTGCCCTGGCATTAAATCAGCCTTGAATGAACTATCCCCTCTATCCGCCAGCTCATCAGAAATTTGCCCTCCTGTCCACCCTTCAGTGTCCCTGGAATTTTCAAACGAACAACCATATAGAAGATTATTAACGGGTGCATTGCTTTCAAGCTTAACCAGAATTTCAATAAGTCCCCGCGTTTCAAATGGTATTTCCATATTTAAAAGTGCTTTCTTAAGTCCTTCCAGTACTTTCGGATCGGAAATCAGCGAGGCTATCTTTGACAATGCCCCGGTAATACCTTCGCTGGGAACATGTAGAGTACCAAATCCTCTTCCTATATCAGGATCGTCTTTTTTTGCTTTCAATAACTCGTTTTTCCGGACATCATATTTAACCGCCTTCGGCAAACTATTCAAATAATCCACCGCCTGCCCGGCATTTTCTACAGCACCGGAATGCGGAAAAATCTGGGCGCCTGATGCGTAAATACAAGCCTCGGAATATTCGAATTCACGCATCAGCCAGTTTGCTCTTATCTGCTGCCGTTGGTCACCGTTCTTAGCGGCCTGCTCTGAGACCTTTTCCATCAAAGCGCGTAATTTTGGCATATCGTCACGCCCAATCGCATTGAGATAGCCTTTAAAACCCATATTCAAATAAGTCGCATTTTTAGAATTCTGGAACCAATCGGTTTTTACGGCCTCATTCCGCCAGAATTTTCCCCACCATTTAAAATATTCAGCCAGATATGGTGCCGCCGATTTGCCGACGCACGCTTCATACCATTCCTTTAAAACAGTTTCAAGATCAGCATTAATATTCCACATCAATTTATTATACAGATACATTTTCGGCCCATCGTCAATCCAACCGCCTTCCGCTTCTATGAACAGGCCACGGATATTATTGGAATAGGCAATTTTCATCATTTCCTGCTGTAGACCGAAATAGACCCGGGGCAGATCATACACACCGCTTCCTGCAGCGTAATCCCACCAGCCGAGATTGGCGGCTTTTGCACCCCATTTTTTTATCAGATCAATACGGGAAGCCTTGACTTCCGGATCCATGCACCCGTAAGCATCAAAGGTGATGAATGGTACAATATTTTTATGTAATTTGAAGCTGGGGGGAGTAATTACTTCACGGTAGGCCAAACAGCCGAAGAATTTATCCGGATATTTTTTTGTAACGTTTTCAACGATTGTATTCAACCATGTGTAATAGAGATCAGAATATTCCAAATGCCCTGTTATCGTGCGATTAATGCCTCCCAAAGGACGACAGTTGTCACAGCAGCAGAACCCGCCCATATCATTGATTGCCAGCGAAATCGCCCCTCTCTCGGGATTTTTTTCAAAATACTCGCAGATATTTTTCACCGCTTCGGCAATGGTCTCCGGACTGGTCATGCATGGCTGCCAGGCGGAGTAGTATTGCCCAGCCGTTTTAAAAACCGGGTTTTCTTTTGGTAAATAGGGAAGAAATTTCTTACCATTGTGCGTGGGGAAAATAAACTCCGGCCACGTATTCTCCGCCATATACGTCTTAACAGGGAAGGCGATTGCGGGCAATTCGTGATTGTTCGGCACTCGATATTTGCTGTAAGAACGTTTATACCAGAACGCGTCAACAATATAGGCATCGCGATGTAGATTGAAAGATGAAGTTTTTTGAATTTCAATTCTCGGGATTGCCAAAAAGGATATCTGCGGGTAATGGGTTCCGTTTTTCGATCGGGTCAGATAGCGTACTCCTGCAAAATTCTCCAGCACATAATTCAATGCCCAACGCACGCTGAAGGTGCTGCCGGTAATGAGCATAGTTCGGGAGTCGGGGAAGGTGATAGCAAAACGGTCTTCATCGGGCAACGGTCTTGATTCTATGGCAAAACGAATCATCGGAGTTTTCCCGTCATCAGTCTCCAGTACCGGCAGTGCAATTCCAGCAGTGCACTCCTTCAAATCATCATTAAAATCATTGATATTGGAAGAAATAGTTCCTGGTGTGCCACATGGGCCGTTTAAATTCGTTATTTCTTCTTGTTTTTTTGTCAGAATAAATACAGCTATTGATTTCCGATCTTTAATCAAAATAAAATTTGTATTATCGCTATTTTTTTGAGCATAACTATTTGAAAACATCAGCGTCATAACGATAGCTGAAAATATTTTTTTTTGCATCGAGTTTCTCCTTTTTTGGAAGTAATTTTTTTTATGTAAGTTCCCGCGACTTATATATGTCTAATTGTCCCACGGATATTTGATCATGGTCATCGCTCCGTCATTATCTGCCGATTCGGCTGCGAAAATTCCGGGGAGCGCCATGCGCAGCGCTTTTTCCACTGGAATCGGAGATGGTTCTCCAGTACGGATGGCTTCAAAAAAACGTTCAAGCAACGCGTAATCCGTGCCGCCATGGTGTTGTGCACCCGGAAGCCCCTGATATTTCGGAAGAACTTTTTCAACATTCAAATCATGAAATAGATTTGTTGCGTATTTAAATTGCAGATCTTCTGAACTAATTTTTAGTTCACCGCTGACCGGCTTGATAACAGCGCTGCCTTTTGTACCGAATATCCGGATCATATGTGTGCCGTCAAAATGATAATTATTTACGAATGATGTAAGAAGCCGAACCACGATATTCGATTTTGTTTTCAAAAGAGCGCTCATGACATCATGCTGTCCAGGCCTGTTTAAAACATGACTGCCGGTACTCAGACAGGTAACTGATACGAATTCTTCCCCAATCAATTCGAGTACGGGGCCTAGGCTATGAGTGCAATACTTGATCGGTTTATAAAACTGCCGCCATGGTGATGACTCATACAGGCTGCGTATATCGTGAACATATTCCGTTTCGATATAATATGGCTTTCCGAATATGCCGCGGGCATTAAGATCCAGCATGGCTTCGGTAGTAGGCCGCAGATTGGGATTTGCTCCGCTCATATAGATCGGCTTACTTCGCTTTACTGCTTCGTACAACATCGTACCTTCGGCTGCATTGTCAACGCAGGGCACATCGCATAATACATGAATTCCGGCGTCTAGTGCTTTCGTGCAGACTGTAGTATGATTGTTTGCAGGAGTTTCGACTATCAGTGCATCAAGGTCAGTATTCTGCAGCATTTCATCCAGACTCGAAAAAACCGGCGTATTAGCAAATAACTTCCTAGCAATTTCAATTTTACTTGGATCAATGTCGCAAATGCCAGCAGGTTTGACATTCTCAAACTGATCAGCGGCTATTTCCAGAAAAGTTCGACCGCGATTGAACCCAATCACACCAAGATTAATTGATTTTTCAAAATTTTTAGTTTTTAATTTTTCAATCATTATCTACTCCCTTATTGTCACATTCCAGTAAAACGGTCTTTCACTTAACTATCTTTACTGTGCACAAGTATAATAGAAAATTTGTACGAAAGGAATAGCATAAATGTCAAAATGTTATGCTGTTTTGACATTGAGATCTAAGCGCATTACATAATCAACTCAGCATATATTTTAAGCAAAAAAGCTATTTACATTATTCAAAAATCTTTTATACTGTATTTATAAAAAGGTTACAATACAACGCAATAATTAATTTTGTAGGTTAACCACATGTTGAATACTAATCGAGCTAATACAGAATTGAGTGCCGATCTCGAATCAATAGGGATACGTGCGGGAGATTGCCTGATTGTGCACTGTACTTTTAAATCGTTAAAAGATTCTGGGGCAACTCCCAAAAATGTAATTGATGGTTTATTGAATGCACTTGGTTCAAACGGTACTTTAATGATGCCGACCTTTACGTATTCTTACTCCGGCATATATAATGTTATCCCTTTTAATCCGAGGACAACTCCAGGATATGCAAACGGTATTCTTTCCGAAACGTTTCGCTGCCGGCATGGGATACTTCGCAGTGCCCATCCCACGTATTCAATTGCCGTAATCGGAAAACATGCGGAATTTTTGACTTCACAGCGAGAGTTATGTTCACCGCTTGGGCGCGGTTCTTCATTTGAAGATGCTCTTATGCTGAATACAAAGATACTTTTACTTGGTATTGGAAATAATCGCAATTCAATGATTCATCATGTGGAAGTGGCAGCAGGTTTACCATATAACGATATACCGTTTCGCGAATTTTGGAAAAATACTGCATTGGTCGAAAAAAACGGTCAAATAGAAGCTGTTGCACTGGTTCCAGAGTATCCTGCATGCAGCGATAATTTTTCATGGCTGGACAGGCAATTGCTTCAGGAAGGCATTGCCTGCAGAGAAAGCATTTGCGGTGCAGATTCATTGCTGATCAATTCTGCAGAGATGAAAAAATATTTATTAAAGGAAATAAAAAAGAAAGCAGACTGCTTGTTGTGTAATAGCATCATATGCGAGCCCTGTACCCTGCGGCGGCGGCGTTTGAAGGAACAGGGATTGATGTGAACGAAATCATTTACTTAAAAATCAGAGATTCAATAGAAATCTTTAAACAAAAGGCTATCCGTCTGTTACAGGACTTAATTCGTATTCCATCAGTCAATCAACCACCAAACGGTGATGAAAAAGCAGTACAGGAATTTTATAGCACCTGGCTAAACCGTCACGAAATTAATAGCAGTGTCATTTTTCCAGACAGAATAATCGATTTTATAAATCATCCGGCTCGGCTTCTTGAACATTCTATGTATGAGCGACCCATCGTTATCGCATCATTAAAAGGCTCAGGGGACGGGCGTTCTTTGCTGCTGGTATCTCATGCCGACACTGAATCTGTCGGCGAGAGATCAAAATGGATCGAAGATCCTTTCAGCGGAGTGGAGCTAAATGGAAAAATTTATGGGCTCGGATCAGGCGACGATAAATGCGGTATGACAATCGCTGCGATGGTGCCGCTCATATTGCGTCGCGCAGGTATAGAACTTAGCGGAGACTTGGTTATTGCATCTGTTGCTGATGAAGAATCCGGTGGTGGAAACGGTACGGCGGCATTATTAGCAAGCAAAGTAGTTGCGGATGCCGCGGTGTATCTGGATGGTTCAAATCAGGCAATCTGGAATGTCGGATTGGGCGGCGGATGTGTGAATCTAACAATTGAACCCGAAGTAAATATTGACTTTAGCAATCGTATAGAAAAAATAAAAAAAAAATTATCGGAATAAAAAGCGAAATCAAGCAACGGGTTATTCTCGATCCGGATTTCGGATTAAATTTTTTTGAAAATGATTTGCAGTACGGTTTTTATAGTATCCGCCAAAGACAATTAGATGATAAAAGAATACAGCTCTCTTTTTTTCTGGATACACTTCCCGGAGATGATGATATTTCCTTGCAACGACATGTAGAAACAGAACTGGGGACGATGGGAAGTATCAAAATCAACTGGATGTCTCGTTTTCTTAAGCCGGCGAAAAAGTTAAATGATAATCATCCTCTGATTGTGACGTTAAGTTCATCATTCACTCAAGCAACCGGACGAAAAGCCATGATCGGCCCGGGAAGGCAAAGTGACCAGGGTCTCATCGATTATTTTGGAAAAATACCATGCGTTCTTTTCGGCTGCGGACGCCGAGGAAAAGACGGTGCCCCTCATCAGGAAAATGAATATGTACTACTAGATGAGTTTTTAGAAAACTTATTGACAGTAACTCTTTTTGCCGCTCATTGGTGCGGAATGCGCCAGAAATAATTCTTTTTATTAATACCTGATATTTTTAATAAATTTTCATTAATTGGTATCTTGTTTTATGGGCAAATGGGTAATATATCCGGTGGGAGATAGTCCGATCTTTTTTTTAAATACTCGCGAAAATGCAGCTGGATTATCATATCCGCAACTTTCGGCGATTTCACGAATTAGAAATTTGTTCTCGACAAGCATCTCGGCAGCAGCCCCCATTTTGCAGAGCAGCAAATACTCGTTGGGCGGCATACCCATAATTCGGGTAAAAAGTTGGCGAAAATAACTGTATGAAAACTGAATACCGTAATGTATCAAATCATGAAAATTCCATTTTCTAAAAGGTGAATCTTTGATATCATTCGCAAGTGATTTGATTTTTTGGTATAACTCAGGTTCGCTCGCTTTTTGTCCGGCAATATATGATTCGACAATCAAGCCGACAACCTGCTCAAGCGCAATTACGATTTTGAAATGCTGCTGTGGATTTTTTTGACCAAATATTTTAATCATTGTATCAAAGAGACGAATCATTTCGACAGGTTTATTAATCGGCGCACAACCTTCAGGAAACAATTGGTCTAGTACGGAACTGGTTATCAGGCGAATGCGATCGCCTATACAAAAACACCAAGAATGATCACGATCTTCACCGGGAAAACAACCGTGTGTATATTTATTTTCGGGCGAATACCAATACACCAGGGGTGCTTCAATTATTTTTTCAGGGTTCTTATTTTTTTTAAAACGCATTCTACCGCGTCTTGTGAAAGCAATGCCATATGATTCTGAACGAAAGTCGACGTGATAGAATTTTGAAATTTGGCGCCCAATTGTGGTGAATTGAATATTGTTATAATAATCCATTAATTGAAACGAATTATATCTTTTGACGAGAATTTAAGCAATAACAGATACGTATAACGAGTTTCGTAGTAGCAAATCCAAAAAATACTTTTCCTTTTTTCCTACGGGGTCCCTAAACAAGTTCGTAGTTTTACTCCTCAATTTTAAAAAAAAAACTTGACTTTTCCGTCTTTTTGATGTATAATAGGTATAATGACTATAATCAGTATTGATAAAGTCTCTGAAAAACCGGTATACACCCAAATTGCAGATAATCTCGAAAAGATCATCTCTCGCGATAATCTTTCTCCCGGCACACCTCTCTCAAGTGTTCAGAATATTGCCGAATCAGCCGGGGTTAGTCTGAGGACAGCCGAACGCGGACTCAATGAACTGGTGAAACGCGGTATCTGTTTCCGCAGGCCGAAAAGGGGCACGTTTGTCGGAAAAGCGGTTTCGGTTAAAACACAGTGCATAGCTGCCCTTTGTCACCCACTCGGTCATAATTCCTTTGAAAAAGATATTGTGCAGAGCCTTATTTTCAGAGGCATCTCCGCCGCAGCTTCAGACAAACAGACCGACATTGTGTATCTTCAGGCTGATCCTGAAAATAGCCTCAATTTTTACAGATCCCATCATGACATTACTTTGTCGGGCGTATTAATGCTTGGATGGAATGATTATCACAGCGCTGCCGCGCTTCTTAAAAAATTCCCGCAAATCAGGTTCATCTTTGTAAACTATCTTTTACCGAATTTTTCAGCGCTTCCTGAAAATGCCTATGCGGTGCTCAATGATGATTTCACCGGCGGGTACCGTATCGCCTCCTATCTTGCAGCGCGCGGGTGCCGGACTTTTACATGTCTTATTACCGATCTTCCGGACGAGAATTACCGTGAGCGGCTGCGCGGATTCAAACAGGGTTTGTGTGATAATAATTTATCCATATCTGAAAAAAATATACTTACGGTTACCCTCCGAGAAGGGGTTTCTCAGGAGGATCTCGCCGGTCAAGTCTTGGCTCAGACCCTGCCCTGCGACGGTGTCTTCTGCGTAAACGATTTATTGGCAGCCGGAGCAGCGAAAATATTAAAACTGAAAAATCCCAATTCAACAGTTATTGTTACAGGTTACGATAACATTTACGGGCATCTCAGCAGTGAGTATGGTTTTACAACAATGTCGGTTGATTTTGTGCGTATGGGTGAAACCGCGCTGAATTATCTGACAGGATCAGTATCCGGACCGCGCATTATCCGCATTGAACCGCAAATAATAATTAAGGAAAATAACCAAAATTAAACGTATGAATGCTTCAAAAAAAAAAGCAGAACAGGTGATTACAGAGCCTTCAAGGAAGATCCCCGTATACGGGAATTATGATGTAATTGTATGCGGCGGCGGACCTGCGGGAATAGCATCTGCCGTTGCTGCTGCGAGAAATAAAACAAAAGTGCTCCTTATCGAACAAACAGGCGCACTCGGAGGAATGGCTGCCGGCGGGCTCGTGCCGTGTTTTTGTCCCTATTCCAATTCAAAGACTCCGCTCATTAGCGGCATTGGATTTGAGATTCTTGAACGCCTGAAAATAAAGAACGGCGTCGGTAAAGACGTCAATTCGATAAATTGGGTGGCCATTGATTCGGAAAAACTTAAAACCGTATGCGATGATTTGGTACAAGCAAACAAAATCAGCCTTCTTTTGTTTTCATCAGCAGTAAACATAATAAAAAAAAAGAACCAAATAAATGGAATTGTAATCGAAAATAAATCAGGCCGATCCGCTGTCCTCGCACAGATGTTCATTGATGCGACAGGAGATGCTGATATTGCCTTTCATGCCGGTGCAGAATATGAAAAAGGCGGCATCAGGGGAGAACTTCAGCCGGCGACATTGTGCTGCTATGTCAGCGGCATCCGGCATCAGATGTTTTTTCAATACCTAAAAAAAACCGGCGGTAACTTCAGGTTTACATCTTTCCTCCGTGAAGAAGAAACAAAAGGTAAAATAAAAAAAATTCCCGGCGCAGAATACCGATTAATGGCTGTAAAAGAAATCCAGTCCAATCTGATCGGATTTAATTTTGGTCATATATTTTCGGTTGACGGCACCAAAACTGAGGATCAAACCAAAGCCATGGTTACCGGCAGGCGGCTTCTTCACGAATTCATTGCCTATGCACGAAAAAACATTCCGGGCTGCGGCGATGCGCGCATTGTATCAACTGGCTCGCTTCCCGGAATACGTGAAACACGGCGTCTGCGCGGGAAATATCAGCTTACCGCTGATGATTTTACACATGCGCGCAGTTTTCCGGATAATATCGCCGTGTATGCGTATCCCATCGACGTACATAATGCAAACCGGAGTACGCGGGAAGTAAACCGAATAAAAAATGAATTTGAATCGACCAGCCCGGGGCCGGGCAGGTATTATGGAATTCCTTTCCGGTCTCTTATGACAAACGATATCAGTAATCTGCTGATTGCCGGCAGGTCTGTTTCCGCTGACCGTCAGATGCACGGCAGTGTCCGTGTGATGCCTGCCTGTTTCGCCATGGGGCAAGCCGCAGGTACTGCTGCCGCGTTATGCGTAAAATACAAAACTATCCCCGAAAATCTCGACATTGCATTACTGCAGCGGCAATTAGTACGTCAGGGAGCAAGAATTAAATAAAATATTTTTTTATTAAAAGGATTTCAAATGGAAATAACTCCGAGACAAAAATTCATACACGCGCTCAACCGTCAGCCCATCAGCGGCCGTGTTCCTCACTTTGAGCTGGTTTTTTATCTCACCATGGAAGCTTTCGGCAAAGTACATCCATGCCACCGGCTCTATAAACAATGGGATCAGATGGAAAAAAAAGAGCAACTGCTGCACCGAAAGGATATCGCTGATATTTATCTTCAGATAGCACAGCGGTTTGAACACAGCGCGGTTTTTCTAATGAATAACATCGACAGCACTGAAGAGATGATACGCCTGATAGAGCTTGTAAAAGAAAAAAGCGGAGATAAATATTTTACTATGATACATGGTGATGCAACTCTCGGTATTCCCGGAGGAGAGAAAATGCTTGACTTTGTATACCGGCTGAATGACGAACCGGAAAAAGTTAAATCAGAATCATATGAACTGGTGAATAAGGCGCTCAAAAAAGCCGAACAGATAAAAAAAAGCAATTGCGGGCTTGATTGTTTTACTCTCTGCACTGATTATGGCATGAACGCAGGGCCGTTTTTAAGTCCGGCGCAATTTTCAGAATTTGTTACACCGTATCTTCAGAAGCTGATTCAAGGTTACCGTGATTTGGGTTTTTACACCATCAAGCATACTGACGGAAACATTATGCCGGTTTTAGATCAAATAATTGCGTGTAAGCCGCATGCGCTTCATTCCATTGATCCGCAAGCCGGTATGGATATCCGAGAGGTAAAAAAATTATATGGCGCAACCACTTGCCTGATCGGAAATGTAAACTGTGCTGAATTAGATACCGGCTCCGAAAAAAAGGTACGGGAATCTACCGCATATGCGCTGCAAAATGGTATGCCCGGATACGGGTATATTTTTTCCAGCAGCAACTGTATTTATACGGGAATGCAGCTTTCGAGTTATGAAGTAATGCTCGATGAGTGGAAAAAAACTGGAAATTATTAAACTTTAGAAGGTACATTTATGCAAAATAAAAAATTAGATAAATTCATCATTGGTACTCAATACTACAGGGCGCCTACACCCCTGCCTGAAGAATGGGAACAGGATATGCAGGCAATGGATAAAGCCGGCATTGATACCATTCAGCTGCGTCCCCAGTGGCGTTGGCATGAACGCTCTGAGGGTAATTATTCATTCCAGGATCTTGATGAATTGTTCCGCCTTGCGGAGAAATATAATAAAAAAGTACTGTTCAAATTCATGATGGAGACCGCACCGGATTATATTTATCATAAATACGGCGGACACCGCATCGGACTGGACGGGCGGCCGATTGCACCCGGCGCTCATGGAGCGTATTATGTGGGCGGCTGGTGGCCGTGCTTTGACAATCCGGATGTCCGCCGCAAAGCTGCTGAATTCGTAAACATATTCAGTGAGCGGTATCAAAACCAGAAAAACTTAATTCTGTGGAATATCTGGAACGAGCCCCGCTCACGGCCTATCGGAGAATGCTGCTGCGTCCACTCGGTTGCGGCGTACCGCGCATGGCTTAAAAAAGAATTCATTTCAATAGAACAATTAAATGATAAGTACGGCAAGTGCTGGGAATCTTTTGATACGGTCGAGCCGCCGGGAATGCCTCACGATTACGCAGAATTATTTTTGTGGAGAACATGGTCGCATGCGGCGGTTGCTTCCCGCCTCTCATTCATGTACAAAGCAGTAAAAGATAATGACTCTGTCCGCCCGGTAATCGCGCATGTCGGGGCTTGCACAGTCATTCAGGACACTGCCGGCGACGGTTCGGATGACCGGCAGAATTCTGCTGCGGTTGATTTTTACGGAACATCATTCGCTGTGGAAAACCATCTCACAAATGTTATCGATGAAGCGCGCCCTTTCATGATTTGCGATTGGCTCCGCAGTGTCTCTCCATATTACTGGATATATGAATTCTACCCGGACTGGGGATGCTGGCAGACACCTATCAGCAATGCAGATTTCAATCTTAAAGCATGGGCAATGATCGCCTGCGGGGCCAAAGGTATTCTCTACTGGCAATACCGGTCTGAACGGGTCGGAAATGAAAACGACCTGTCCGGCCTTGTGCATATCGACGGGGGGCATAAACCGGTTACCGCTGAAGCCGTACGGCTGAAAAAATTTGTTGCAGAAAACGAATCATTTCTTATGTCAGCACATGCCGCCGAGGATGAAATAGGTATCCTCTACAGCGGTGCGAGCGATATGATAAGCCGGATTGAAGAGACAGGCCGCGATGGCCTGTGGTCATTTGAACTGAAGAACGGCTGGCCGTATTTATATAAAAAGACTCTTTTCGGAATCTATGCCTTGTTTCGTGAACTCGGCTATAGTATACGCTGGATTGACGAGCGTGACCTGAGCCAAAAAATCAACGGTATTAAAGTACTCTATCTTCCCGAAGCATTCATGCTCAGCAAAAAGACGATTGCGTCATTATCTGAATTTACTGAAAAGGGCGGACGCCTGATCGCAGAAGAAGGCACCGGTCTGCGCGCAGAGAACACCTGGGTGCATAAGAACTGGCCGGACGAAGTTATTGCCGGAATATTCGGTGTAAAAATAACAGAACGGATTATGTCAAATCACCGGGATGAAACACTGAGAATAAAACAGGAAAAAATCAAACCAGCGGGATTTTCAAGTTACCTGCAGGCAGACGGCGGAAAAATAATCGGATATTGGTCAGACCGCCGTCCTGCTGCAGTGCAAAAAAACGGGTGCACATTTATCGGCACAAGCCTCGGTGCGGCATTTTATGAAATTTTCAGCTCTGGTCAGTCAAATGTAAAAAACACTTCAGCACGCAGTGCGTTTTGTTCGGTCCTCTCCGGTTTTTTATCCGATGCTGGTTTGCCAGAAAAGAAAATGCTTCCCGCCGGAGTCTACGAAAGACATCTGACAGATGATAGTACACAAATGTTTTTTATTTTTAACCGGTCAGGTAAAAAGCAGACGATACCGCTGCCGTCTAACGGAAAGCTGACAGTGCTGACTGGAACTGCCGGGATTACCGTAAAAAATAAAAAAAGAGTATTAGATATTGCCGCTGGCGGAATATCAGTTTTGATATAATTAAGGTTGAAAAACAAGGAGCATAAAACTATGAAAACAATAATCGTAAAATTTATATGGAGAGTATTTTCTTTATTCATCATTCTGCCGTTCTGCTGTTTCAGCGCGGCTGCCCCGCTGCCTTTCCCGAAGCAGGACATTCTGCTGTATCTCAGCTTCGAAAATGCCAGAGAACTGGATAAGTACGGTGCGGTTTTGAATAATGTAACAACAGAAGCAGGCGGAATAACAGGAATGGGTGCGGCTTTCAGAGAAAAAGGCGAAGAAATCACTGTGCCGACAGAGACATGTTTTCAGGCTGAAGAAGGCAGTTTTCTTGTGTGGATCAAACCTTTGGAATCCCTATCTACTCTTCCGGACAGTGAAAATCCGGTTTTTTTTGATATGGTAGGGGTTCCTCCCTATTTTCAAAGGTTCGCCTTGTATTTTGGAACCGGAGCAAAAAGACTTCAGTTTTCAATTGTAGAAAAAGCCGGTGCCGCCTATAATCTTGTCGGTAAAGTGTCAAGTGCTGACGCCGCTGCGGGGAAATGGCATCACCTCATGTGCACATGGAAAAATATTAATTCAGGAAGTACCGATTCCGAAATGCGGGTTTATTTTAACGGAGATTTATGCGGGGAAATTACCGGTAAAGCTATCGGCAATATTACCGAAATCAATGAATTCTTATACATCGGTTCCGGAGCGGCAAACGGCGGGTATAAAAACCATCAGGCCCGTTGTATGCTTGATGAAGTTATTATTCTGAACAAAGCCCTCGAGATAACAGATCTTAAATCGTATCTGGCTGATCAAAAAGCCGCTTCGGGAACCGGACCTTCGGGCAGTACGGCTCCGGCGAAACAAACTGCGGTTTCTGTGCTTCAAAAGAAAGCCGATGTACCCTCTTCCAATCCTGTTTCCGATCCTGTTATCGTACTAAATAAAGGTATCGGCGGACAAAACACACGCCAGGGATTGGTAAGGTTTGAAACTGATGTGCTTCAGGAAAAACCGCGGTTTCTTATTCTGTATTTCGGAATGAATGATGCGGTAAACTCCGGCAATTCAGTGCCGCTTGATGAGTATAAAGGGAACCTTGAAAAAATGACCGGGCTCGCTACAGACGCCGGCATTATTCCGGTACTCGTTACGATAAATCCTGCAATTGAACCCTACTTACTCTCCCGCCATAAAAAAGAATTTTTTGAAAATGAAACCCCGAATGAAAAAATCAATACATACAGTGCGGCTGTCCGTGAAGTTTCCCGTGTCCAAAAAACTGCACTGGTTGATCTGAATACAATTTGCAGGGAACGGGGAGAACCGAAGGAAGATTCTTCTTCGATAATACGAAATAAAGCAAATGTCAAAATTGCAGACGGTGTTCATCTGACTGCAGAAGGATACAGATTACTTGCTGAAGAGGTTTATAAAAAACTGAAAGATCAAATTCAAAAAGGCGACACCATCGTCTGCTTCGGCGACAGTCTCACTTTTGGATCCGGCATGGCTGGAGCGGGTACCGCCTCAGGAGAAACGTACCCCGCCTTTCTGAAAGAGATAATTATTAAAGACATTTCAAGTGAGGCGAAGTCGAAACAAAAAACGGTGCCCGGAAGCACCTCTCTTACCAACACGGTAATGGGTCTGACACTGATGCCGCCAGCTGCAGGAGGCGGTATCAGCAGTATTAAAAACAGCCGCGGTACCGAGTTTATCAACGGCATAGCAGAACCTTCTTTGTGGAAAATTGAACTGCGTGCAATTCCAACGGCCTATTCGAAAACTCCGGTGCTGGTAATGCTGTCTCTCGATCCTGAACAGGGTGACGGAGCCACATCAAAAGATGATTCAGGCATTGAAGCGCCTGAAACATTTATTATTTCATCTGCAGAAACAGATGCGAAAACAGGCATTGACAGCTCGCCGGGTCAAATCACCTACAAGTGGAATAATATTTCTGTCAAAGATGAAAAAAATGCCCTGGATGTGCGGATAACAGTTTCATTGAAACCCGGTGATCCTTTTGCGCGGTTTAAGGGCAGCTTCAACAACAGAAGTAAAAAGTATACAGTCTTCTATTTGTACACTCCGCAGCTTTCAGGAATTTATCCTTCTGACGGGAACATTGAAGCAGATAGGCTTGCGATTCCTGCGTTCGACGGAAGACTTATCGCCAATCCCGCGGCTAACGGGATATTGGGCAAACCTAACCGTCTCCAGCCGAACCGTTCCGGGCACTCAATGCAGTTTGATGCCTGGTACCATAACGGAGAAGGCCTCTTTCTCGGCTGCCAGGATGGGATGGAAAATGTCAAAAGATACTGGATTGCTGCTGATATGAACCGCGGAGTTTCATGGTCATTAGTGCATGTGCCGAACAATATGAAAAAAGTTCCGCAGGAATGGTCGGTTCCCTATGACACGGTAATTCGCTGTTTTGACGGTGATTGGTACGATGCCTGTCAGATTTACCGTTCGTGGGCTGTAAAACAGCCAAATACATCGGAAGGTCCGATTCTGACCAGAAAAAGTATTCCGGAATGGTTTAAAAACATTGATGAGTGGATTTTGTGGGGCTCTCAGCATAAAAATCAGGAACAGATATTTAATGAGAAAACCAGTACACTTTTTAAAGGACTTAACGTCGGACTATTAATCGACGGCTGGGGGCAAGGCAGCGGTTCCGGTGCAGGTGTAATCAACGGACCGGATGTCTTTCCGACTATCGAAGCGGATCATTATGTATTTAAGAAAGCCGGAGAAAACGGATATCCTCTCTGCGGTTACATACAGGGGATTTCATGGGAGACAAATTCAGAAAGCTTTATCAAATATAACGGTATCGATAATACTGTGAGGAATTTTTATGATCAGCGCGTTGCTACAACCTGGGGACATAAGGGCGGTAGAATGTTCGGGATAGGCTATCCTGGCGACGCATGGATACAAGCACTCGGCGATAATGTCGTCCGGATGGCAAAGGAAACTCCGTTTGCAGTCGCCTACCTTGATTCCGGAAGTCATGGCGGAACATATCTTAATTTCAATCCTTTGTGCAGCACAGACAGCGGTGGCGGCACCGGCTATATACACGGCCAATACCGTCTCGTCCGCGAAACCAGAGCGAGGGCACGGAAATACAATTCTAATTTTTGTTTTACTGCCGAAAGTTTCTGGGAAGGAAGCATCGCGGTGCTTGACGGACAAATGTCATGTAATACCACTTATCAGTTTCTAAAAGAAGGCTCAGTTACTGCCATTCCGCTGGCGCATACCGTGTACCACGATTATAATATTTTTTACTCAGCATGGGTAAATAAAACTGACCTGGTACAGGAAAATGCGCAAGGATATGTTGCCAAATTCGCGCAGATATTTGTATGGGGTGTAAAACCTGCATGGAACATTCCTAATCTTTTTCTTGTGTACGACAATCACGAGATTGCCTATGAATCATCAAGAAAACGATACGACGCCTATGCTGCATCAAAGAAATACCTGCTGTATGGAAAGATGCTCAGAGAGCCGGAAATGGTATCTGATCCTGCACCGGTTAAATTTAAATGGGGAATTAGCTGGGGTACTTCAGTCTATGATATCTCCATGCCGTCTGTGATCAGTTCGGTATGGAAAGCCGCTGACGGCAGCCTGGGTCTTGTTTTGTATAACATCAGTCCTTCTGAACGGCGTGCTGAAATTCTTCTTGACGATCCGGAATACGGCATCAATGCGAAGGGAGCGCTGAATATTACCCCTGTGTATCCTGCGGGGTTCAGGCAAAACATGAAAAAAGCAAAAAACGGCGGAGTAACTATATCATGTACCATTGCGAAGCAGTCGCCCGTGGTGCTGGAAATAAAATAATCGGAGAAAATTAAATTAATTTTAGAAAAGAAAGACTACTGCTTGATTGAAATAGGCTTGAATTGATACCGGTATTCGTATAACGAGATTTGCCTCAGAGTCTGCAAAGACCGAGAAAATCTGCCGGACTGATAATAGTTGTGCCCAGGAATTGTTTCAGTACCAGTAAATCATCATCACCGGTAATCAGATAATCGGCGCTGCTTTTCATTACACATTCAAGAATAATATGATCGCCGCTGTCCCGGCAGAAATTGATTATTTTTTTTTCCGGTTCTACTACATCAGCCGATGATTCCACTTCAGCGACAAAACGAGTGACCTGGGCAGGGTTTAGTTTGAATTTAGGACGGAGGAGCACTTCCCTGAGCTCTGAAAGTATTGCAGTGCTGGTGAATACCCGCAGCCGGTTTTCGAGAATTAAATTTATTATTGAGCGGGAATTGACAGATCCGATAAAAGCAGAAACATATACGTTCGTGTCAAGCACCGCACGAATCATTTGCTTTTTCTTACTATTTTGATTTCTTTTACTATTTCAGCTTCGGTCAATTCTTCTTTTTTTAAGTGCGCATCGCCAAAGCTAAAAATATCATTCCACCTGGCTTTCCGCTCGATATAGACGCGCATAGCTTCACGAATAAGTTCAGACCGCGAACGGGCTTCCTGCTTTGCAATAGAATCCAGCTTATTCAGCAATTCAGTTCCGAAAGACACATTTACAATTCCAGCACTCATAATTTACTCCAAATTAATTATATACAATATTTGTATTATTGTCAATACAAGAAATGCATTGAGTATTGTCACAGCAAGGTATGCTTTTATAAAGCAATACTACTCAATTCCTTCCTCCTTCAATTTAGATGATCTCTCTAATTTGTTTAGACGCGGTAAAAGGTTGCAGAGTTGGAAAAATCATAGCAAAATCTACCCGTCAGAAAAATAATCAGAGGATATGAAATGAGAGTCCTGGGTCTTTGTCTTGGTGCGTCCACCATTTCCATTGTAGATATTGAAAAAAAAATGAGTTAACAAAAATAATCTCGGTTAATTCACAACCGCATGATGGTAATCCGAAAGATCAGCTTCGGATTATGCTGAAAGAATATGATCTCGGTTTGTACAATGGTGCCGGAACTACCGGCCGGAAGTTCCGGGGGTTTGTCAATCTGCCGGGAATTTCTGAACCCGAGGCAATAGAATACGCATTGCACCATACCGGAACAGCCGTAAATCACGAACTCGTTTTGAGCGCGGGCGGCGAATCATTTATGGTATACGTCCTCGGCAAAGACGGAAACATTGCTTCTGTGCATACCGGAAACAAATGCGCTTCCGGTACCGGTGAATTTTTTCTCCAGCAAATCCGCAGAATGAATCTGAATGTGGAAGAAGCACTCGGAATCGCAAAAGTCGGTCATGCGCACAAAATATCCGGCAGGTGTTCCGTATTCTGTAAAAGCGACTGTACACATGCGCTCAACAAGGGGACGGAAAAAGGTGCAGTGGTCACCGGTTTATGTGAAATGATTGGCACCAAAATGCTTGAGCTTATTAACAAGGCGCGTAAGAAAAAGGTGCTCGTTATCGGCGGCGTATCCCGCAATTTTATCGCAATGGAATTCTTACGCGCGCATGTGGATGTACTGACCATTCCCGAAGAAGCACCGTATTTCGAAGCGCTCGGCGCCGCTTTATGGGCTCTTGAACAAAATGCAGGTATAAAAATTAACCCTGATACGCTCTTTAAAGAAAACCACAGCCATTTCGATTTTCTTCCCCGCCTGGCCTTCTTTGAAGATAAGGTTATTTTTAAGACCATGTCCAAATCTGTGGTGCAGCCCGGAGATGAATGTATTATCGGCCTTGATGTCGGATCTACCACCACCAAGGCAGTACTTTTCCGTCTGCACGATGACGCAATACTCGCGTCGATTTATCTGCGGACCAACGGCGACCCTGTAGGTGCGAGCCGGAATTGTTACCGAGAACTCGCCGCGCAGATCAAAGGCATTTCTGTAAAAATTATTGGGCTTGGTGTAACCGGTTCGGGAAGACAGATAGCCGGGCTCCACGCGCTTACCAAGGGCATCATCAACGAGATTATCGCGCATGCCAATGCATCAGTATTTTTTGACAAAGAGGTCGACACCATATTTGAAATCGGCGGTCAGGACGCGAAATACACGTATATCACGAACGGTGTTCCCAGCGATTATGCAATGAACGAAGCATGTTCGGCCGGCACCGGAAGTTTTCTTGAAGAAAGCGCGAAAGAGAGTCTTAATATCAATGTAACCGACATTGCAGATATTGCCCTGCGCGCGCAGCGTCCTCCGAATTTTAACGATCAGTGCGCCGCGTTCATCAGTTCCGATATTAAAAACGCTTCGCATGAAGGCATTCCCAAAGAAGACATTGTCGCGGGATTAATTTACAGCATCTGTATGAACTATGTAAACCGGGTAAAAGGTGCGCGGCCTGTCGGGAAAAAAGTTTTTATGCAGGGCGGCGTGTGTTATAACAAAGCGGTGCCCATCGCCATGGCCGCGCTTACCGGCAAAGAAATTATTGTCCCGCCCGATCCCGGCCTGATGGGCGCATTCGGAGTCGCGCTTGTAATTAAAGACAAATTAAAACTCGGCCTTATTCAGGAACAGGAATTCAATCTCGAAGAGCTCGCTCAAAGAACAGTTGAATATTTAAAACCTTTTGTCTGTCCGGGCGGTGCAGAAAAATGTGACCGCAAATGCACGATCAATACACTGAAAATTAATGGCAAAAGTTATCCATTCGGCGGGGCATGCAATAAATATTATAATATCCAGCATGAACAAAAAGTACATACGCCGGATTTTAATCATGTCGAATCACGCCAGCAGATAATTTTCGCCGGAAAAGCAAAAGACTCCGGCCGTACAATTGGTGTGAACCGGAGTTTTCTCACTAATAGTTACTTCCCGCTCTATTATACCTTTTTTACACGGCTCGGGTTCAGGGTTATTCTTCCTGATTTCTCCGACCCTGAAGGAGTAAACCGCTCAAATGCGGCATTCTGTTATCCCTACGAAATCTCTCATGGCATGTTTAAAAACCTGCTCGATAAGAATACCGACTATCTTTTCATGCCGCATATTCTTGAGCTTGAAGTGCCGGGCATTACGCATAAAAAAAACACATGTGTGTTCGTGCAGAGCGAGCAGTATGTACTCACAACCACTTTCCGCGAAGAAACCGAGAACCGGAAAATTCTCGCACCGAAAATTAATTTTGCGGCAGGGTATGAGAGTCAACGTCATGTTTTTACCGCGATGGCCGGGGAACTACACGTGTCATCATCGGCAGCCTCCCATGCATTCTCCACCGCGGTAAACGCTCAAAAAAAGGCTGAAGCCCAGATACGCACACAGGCGGGTGACATCTTAACCAAAATAGAACATACCGGCGAATTCGCAGTCGTTCTTTTCGGCCGGCCGTACAACGCATTTCCCAAAGAAGCCAATCTCGCGATCCCGGCAAAATTTGCGTCCCGGGGTATTCACGTAATACCGTTTAATGCGCTCCCGTACGAAAAAGAGGAACATTTTCCCGGTATGTATTGGGCAATGGGGCAGATTATTCTTAAAAGCGCGCGTATTGTAAAACGGCATCCCCTGCTTTTCGGGGCGTATGTTACCAACTTCAGCTGCGGGCCGGATTCTTTTGTCGTCGGCTTTTTCCGCGACGTCATGGGGATGAAGCCTTCACTCACGCTTGAACTTGACTCGCAAACCGCAGATGCCGGAGTCGATACGCGTATTGAAGCATTTCTGGATGTGGTTCATTCCTACCGCGAACTCCAGAAGAAGAATATGCTCGCTACTGAACTTCCGCCTCCGCCGACACCTGAAGTCTATCTCCGCGGCAGAAGAACCCGCATCGTTCTTGGAAAAAAAACCTGGAAACTGAAAGACATTCATTTAATTTTACCGTCAATGGGCCTTTTATCCACCCAGGCCGTTGCCGCTGCCGGAGAGAGGGCGGGTGTGCGGACTTCCGCGCTTCCACCTCCTGATGTCGAGGATTTAAAACTCGGGAAAGGCAATACTTCCTGTAAGGAATGTCTGCCGCTCATTCTTACCACCGGGTCTCTGCTCTCATATCTTACCCGCCGTACCGACACAAAAGAATTTACCGCATTTTTTATGCCGAAACAGATAGACCCATGCCGGCTCTGTCAATACCATGGATTTTTTAATAAACTCATCCGCCGCAACCGTCTTGAAAATGTCGCGGTTATTTCCCTTTCGGATTATGACGGATATAACGGGCTTGGCTTCAGCTTCCGTGTGAATTTATGGCTTTCATTCATCCTCGCAGATGTAATGGATGATGTCTACAGCGCGCTCATTACCCTCGCCGACAACAGAGAAGAAGCAAAACGCGTATTTAATGAAGAATGGGAACAGCTGCTTGGAGTAATCAGATCCGGAAAAAATGTTTTCGCGCAGGTACGACGTGTATCGGAAAGACTCGGCCAGGTCAAAAAAAAACAAACTCTTTCCGAAACCACAAAAATTCTTCTCACCGGCGAAATGTATGTCCGCAAGGATGATATTTCCCGGCAGTACCTGATGGACAGACTCAGTGAAAAAAACATCATTGTAAAAGTATCCGCGACTGTTGAAAATGTTCTGTACTCAAATTATCTCACACGAAAACGTATAGATAATTTCAGAATCAGCCGCTACATTCAGGCGCATTTTGAGAATCTCTATTATCATTATACAGAAAAGAAACTGCGGACTATTCTCAGCGGTTCAGGACTCTGCGATACGGAAATGATTGACGTGGATAAAACAATGCGCCACGCGGAACACCTCGTCGGAAAACACATCAAGGGTGAAACTTCACTGACAGTCGGCACCGGGTTGCGCGACATTCTGCACCACGTTTCAGGTATAATTTCAATCGGGCCGTTCGGCTGTATGCCAAGCCGTGTTGCCGAAGCGGTTCTTACCCGTGAAATGACCATGGAAGGAAAGATAAAATCATCGCAGCATGCGGATAAAAATACCGGAAACGTATCAGCTGATCCTCTCCTTACTCAGCTTCAAATTCACGAGCTGCCTTTTCTTGCGATTGAATCTGATGCGAGCGTGTTTCCTCAGGTTATCGAGGCGAGACTCGAGACTTTTTGTCTGCAGGCAAACCGACTGCACGCAAAAACCAAACACCTGGGTAATAATCACCGGGCATGATCAGTTCCCCGCGTTGCCGGAAGCAGGTGTGTAGTTTGAAAAGATTTGCTTTCCCTGCCATCATTACTCTGCTGTACATTATAGTGAGCACCGCAGTGTACCTGCTTTTTCTTTCTCAAATTCTGAGTGTGAATGATCACGGTGTACTGCAGGGAATAATTGCGCTTTCTTTTTCTCTGACAATTTACGGCTCACCGGCATTTGCCATCACCCACTGTGTCCCCGTTTTCGCAGGCGCCGCGGTATGCATTAATTTCCATGGGCACTACCCCGCCGCTATGGTAAATATTTTTACTCTCCTAATCCTGCCATGGATTTTGTTTCAAACCGGCGGACTTTACTTCATTCATTCCCAGCGAGGCTATCATAAAAAAAGTATTCCTTTTGCAAAACGTCTGTACGGCATCACCTGCGTAGTTCAAATCATTTTTTGCGCAGTGTGCTATAGCGAAACTCCTCGCCTCATAGTTCACATGGCTTTGACGTATATTATGTTTTATTATTTTATCAGCCGTGTTTTCAGCGCACATATTATCAAGCGTGCGGATACTGCAGGTCTTCCGTACATCAAACACCTGGCCGGCACACTGTATGTCGGAGTGTATCTCTTCGTATGGCTCAGTATTTTTTTAATCCTGATATATCCGGTGCTAAAACTATTCATAAGAGACCCTCACCGGATAGCGAATATCGCAAATAAATATAAACAAAAAATGTGGTACGTTCTTCTTCGTTTTTTCCCTTACGGTACTATCCGCTGGAATTCTCTGCCGCCGGATATGGATAAACCCGCTATTGTGGTCAGTAATCATTGTTCAAGCGTGGATATTGCGCTCATCGGACTCTTGCCGATTAATCTGCGATTTACCATGAAAGGGAAAGTACTCCGCGACCCCATTCTCGGAATCGGCGCGCGTATTGAAGGAAATCTTGTAGTTGACTCATCCGATCCTGAGGATCTCATCCGGCAATGCCGCGATGCTTTTTTGCGCGGATGTTTTGTGCATTTTTTTCCTGAAGGCTCCCGTGCAACAGATGGATTTTTACGAAAATTCCATAAAGGCGCGTTTGATCTTGCGGCATTACTCCGCGCGGATATTCTGCCGCTGGTACTCACCGATACGCACACGTGTATTCCCTCAGGGAAAGGCGCATGGCTTGATGATTTTGATATGAGTTACCGTTTTCTCAAAAGGATTACCCCTCAGAATTTTGATTACGAACCCGGCGGCCGTGCGCTTATGAAACATACCAAACAGATAATGGCCGCTGCGTGCAAAGAGGATTTCAAAAAAATTAATACGCCTCAACGCATTGTATGGAAAGTTTTCCGTCATTTCCGTTACCAGGAATTTTCTGTCCGCCGGAAAATCCGTACTTTTCTTAAAGATAATTCCTCTAATCAGGAAAACTGCTTAATGACGGTAATGGCTTCGGTTCAGCGTCAGCAGGGAAAAAAATCAGACGGCACAATCAATATTCTCTGTATCGGTACCTTGTGGGGCGCAGTCCCTTTATGGATACGCGAGCATTCACGTAAACAATATATTTTCTGTATTGACACTGATCCGCGGATGCGCAGTGTTTCGCTGCGAACATGCGCATCACGGGACCGGATTTATTCTGCCGAAATAGCCGATAGCACTGATGACCTGCAAAGTGTAATTACCCGGGCACTCCGGCAGTTTCAGGACACACATTTCGATCTGATTATTGCGAATTACTCATGCCTTACACAAAGCAGCAGCCGTTGCAGTAATAATATCCGTATACCAATATCAGAAATTTCCCGGCATCCCGACAGCGAGCTGCTTGAGTTTTCCCTCGGCTCGCAGCAGGGCTGCTTTCTGTAACTGCGCAGAAAACAATGCAAATCCACGCCGGATTAAAAAATTTTCGTTTTTCTTATTTTCACTTTTGTTCATTTGCGCAATTAAGTAACCGATGGTACAATACAGGTTATCGTAGACTGACTACAAATAAAAAACACAACTTTCCGGGGACAATCTCTATGCATATAAAATTGTATTCATACTATTTCAAAAACACATTTTTAATACTTTTTCTGTATGCTGCATTAACCGTCACCGCATTCGCAGACAAAACGCCAGTCACTTGCAAACACAACCCGCATAAAATGCTTATCGCTCTTGGTAGCGGAGCACTGCTTACAGGCGGAGGCAGTATAGGCGCCGGGTTTTTGATTCTTAACCGAATGAATGAGGTACGTACGCAATATGAAAGTGCCTACGATACTGAAACCGCAACGTTACTCGGAAACAGGCTTGAAAGCGAAGCTACAGCAGTGAACACATTTTTTACCGTAGGAGAAGGCTGTATAGGTGCAGGTATTATCGGGCTCAGTGCCGGAGTTATACGATACTTCATGCGGCGTAATACAGGGAACGAAAAAACTATAAAACCTGTCGTATCCATTTCCTCGTCCCGGGAAGGTACCCGAATATTCATAAAAACAGATTTTTAAAAGAATTAACATCATATGAAGACTCTATTTGTTATTTTTTTTTCCATTTTCTCTGCGGCATTTGCTTCTTTAATCTTTTTCCCGGCGGAAAAAAGATTATCATACACAAACAGAAATAATCCCGCAGATGAATTTTCTCCAAACTATCAGGGATACAAAACCACAGGCAACGCATTTACACTCGCGGTGATCAACCCTGTTGAATTAACAAACGGGAAAACAAATATCGCATGGGTATTGTACCACGGGATAAAACCATCCTTTTTTAAAATCGGATTTACTAAAAAATTAACAGACTTGCCGTGGAAAACATTGACTCCAGACAGACTAATAAACATTACTTTAACAACAACGGGCACTAATGATATTTATCTGAATTTCCGGTATTTTAACGGCATGGAAACAAACAGCAGTATTGAAGTGGTGTATTTCCCGCCATCCAGTACACTAAACAATGATTATGTGTATACCGGAGGCCCAACCGGATACACCAATATGATAGACGTCACAGGCAGTACACTGACACTCACTAATACCGCCAACGGCAGACTGACAAATACGTTATCAACATTCAGCATAGGTCAATATGAAGTAACATATGATCTTTGGTATGCGGTCCGAATATGGGCCACCAATAATGGGTATCAATTCGAGAACCAGGGAAACGAAGGAAATTCAGGAACAACGGGAGCGGTACCGACTGCGTCCAAATACCGGCCGGTCACATCGGTGAATTGGAGGGACTGTATAGTGTGGTGCAATGCGTATAGTGAGATGTCAGGATTTTTACCCTGTTATACTAACAGTAGCGGAAATACTATCAAAAATTCGACTCACGGGAACAGCAATGAGTGTGATAAAGCCGGGGTACAAACGAATAGTACCGGATATCGCCTGCCGACGGAAGCAGAGTGGCAGTACGCAGCGAGTTATATAAACGGGAGTATATGGACACCTCACACGTATATGTCCGGACAGGTAGGTGTGGGTACTGAGGCTACAAATGCTGTTGCATGGAGTATGTATAATTCCAGCGGCACAACAAATGTCGGAACCAGAACGGCAAATCAACTTAACATTTTTGACATGAGCGGCAATATTGATGAATGGTGCTGGGATTGGTATGAATTTACATGGCCAGACGGGCAGAAGACAAACTATAGCGGACCTGAAAGCGGCACTCAACGAATTATAAGAGGCGGCTCATACCTTTTGCATGGTATCTTTCTTCAGATTGGTTATAGAAATAAATTCAACCCTGATTCTATATTAATCGGCTTGCAGGGCTTTCGATTAGCCCGTTCAAAATAAAAATATAGAATTTTTTTATAGCTCCGGTATTTTTTTTTACCACACAACTTATCGCACTATAATTCACACAAATTAAATTTTAGCGAGTTAAAGCAACACGAACCCGGTTTTTTCAGAGCGGCGACAGTTTTGTGATAGTGTTGTTTCCTATAGCCAAGTGGAAGAGTTTCGCGGTACTTCAGAACAGTGAATGCTAATTTTTTTTGGTTATAATAGCAAAGTGGGAGGGTTTCGCGACCGGCAATTCAGAGCGGCTTAACGGAGAAAAAAACGGCAGGATGCCGCA
>Ga0180008_1000564_pt1 | contig 30050 bp, 25 predicted proteins | sample MM_PW_MetaG_FD_121121 | JGI IMG/M metagenome (GOLD analysis project Ga0180008, IMG submission 121121) | Groundwater microbial communities from the Aspo Hard Rock Laboratory (HRL) deep subsurface site, Sweden - MM_PW_MetaG | ecosystem: Environmental > Aquatic > Deep subsurface > Groundwater... | reverse complement strand
TGACGTCAGCTTCTCGCTGGGCGACGGCCTGCGTCCGGGTTCCATTGCAGACGCCAACGACGCTGCACAGTTCGGTGAGCTGGAAACCCTCGGTGAGCTGACCAAGATCGCCTGGAAACACGACGTGCAGTGCATGATCGAAGGCCCCGGCCACGTGCCGATGCAGCTGATCAAGGAGAACATGGACAAGCAGCTCGAATGCTGCGACGAGGCGCCGTTCTACACCCTCGGCCCGCTGACCACCGACATCGCCCCGGGTTACGACCACATCACCAGCGGCATTGGTGCGGCGATGATCGGCTGGTTCGGCTGCGCCATGCTTTGCTACGTCACGCCCAAGGAGCACCTGGGCCTGCCGAACAAGGATGACGTGAAGACCGGCATCATCACCTACAAGATTGCCGCGCATGCCGCCGACTTGGCCAAGGGCCATCCGGGCGCGCAGATTCGCGACAACGCCTTGTCCAAGGCACGTTTCGAATTCCGCTGGGAAGACCAGTTCAACCTCGGCCTCGACCCGGACACCGCGCGTTCGTATCACGATGAAACCTTGCCCAAAGATTCGGCCAAGGTCGCGCACTTCTGCTCCATGTGCGGGCCGAAGTTCTGCTCGATGAAGATCACCCAGGAAGTGCGGGTCTACGCCGAAGAGCAGCGCATCGCGGCGCTGGAGCTGGATGAGGCGGAGCTGGGCATGCAGGCCAAGGCCGCTGAGTTCAAGTCGCAGGGCAGTGAGCTGTACCACAAGGTCTGAGAGACAGCGTCGGTTTGACCGAAGTACCACCCAGGGTTTGCGCCCTGGGTGGTTTTTATTTTTTCTGAGGTGGTTTTTATCGTGATGACGACCAACACCTACTCCCCGCACCAAAGCGTGGGTAGTAATCAGCGCGTGCTGGGCGCGCGGGACATGTTCTCGCTGTGGTTCTCCCTGGGGATCGGCTTGATGGTCTTGCAGCTGGGGGCCTTGCTGGCGCCGGGGCTGGGCATGAGTGGCGCGCTGCTGACGATTGTCTGCGGCACGGCCGTCGGCGTGCTGTTACTGGGCGCCGTGGCGGTGATCGGCAGCGACACCGGCCGCTCCAGCATGGCGGCGTTGAAGCTCAGCCTGGGCAGCCAGGGCGCGTTGCTGCCGGCCCTGCTCAATGTGCTGCAGCTGGTTGGCTGGGGCGCGTTCGAGATCATCGTGATGCGCGATGCTGCTGGCGTTTTGGCCGAGCGCGCATTCGGTGCGGGTAGCGCCTGGAGTAACCCACTGCTATGGACCTTGTTCTTCGGCGCACTGGCGACTCTGCTGGCCGTTACCGGGCCGCTGACCTTTGTGCGCAAGATTTTGCGCAAGTGGGGCATCTGGTTACTGCTCGGCGCCTGCCTGTGGCTGACCTGGAACCTGTTCGACAAGGCTGATTTGGCCCGTATCTGGGCGCGTGGCGGCGATGGCTCGATGCCCTTTGCGCTGGGTTTTGACATTGCGATTGCCATGCCGCTGTCCTGGTTGCCGCTGATTGCCGACTATTCGCGCTTCGGCAAGAGCGCGGTGCGGGTGTTTGGTGGTACGGCGTTAGGCTTCTTCCTCGGCAATGTCTGGCTGATGAGCCTAGGTGTGGCCTACACCTTGGCCTTTGCTACCGGAGCTGAGGCCAATGCCTTGCTACTGGCGCTGGCCGGTGCTGGCTTGGGCATCCCGCTGTTGCTGATTTTGCTCGATGAGTCGGAAAACGCCTTCGCGGATATCCACTCTGCGGCGGTGTCCGCCGGTATCGTGCTGCCGCTGCGGGTTGAGGCGTTGGCCCTGGCGATTGGCGTGCTGTGCACCTTAATTGCCTGGTTGGCACCGCTGGCCGAGTATCAGAACTTTCTGTTACTGATCGGCTCGGTGTTTGCGCCGCTGTTTGGCGTGGTGTTGGTTGATCACTTTATTCTGCGCCGTCGCCGCGCCGAGCTGGCTCCAGTGTGTGCCTGGCGAGGTGATACCTTGCTGGCGTGGGGCAGTGGCGCGGCGGTGTATCACCTGCTCAGCCATTATTCGCCAGAAATCGGTGCCACCCTGCCGGCGTTTTTGTTGGCCGCAGGGCTGCAGCTGCTGCTGGGTGGCTTGAGCCGCAAGCGCCTGGCGGCGATCAGCTGAGAGGTGGGGCTTGGCAGCGGCCGCCGTGTGGCGGCGCTGCGCCGCTGTTTGCCAGGCAAGTGCGATGGAGGCTTGCCTGGCGTCTAGAAACAGCGTGTAAGCTGTGCTTAATACGCGGGCCGGCAATGCTGTCGCCGGTCGCGTCAGTCACGTTTTTGGAGTGCGCAATGAATGCTCAAGATGATGTTCAAGTAATCGATCGCGCGGCCTGCTTCAGCGGGTTCTACAAGCTCGATCGGCTGCGTTTGCGCCATCGCCAGTTTGCCGGTGAGATGGGTCCTGAGCTGAGTCGCGAATTGTTCGTACGCCACGATGCGGTGTGTGTGCTGCCCTACGACCCGCAGCGCGACTGCGTGGTGCTGATCGAGCAGTTTCGCATCGGCGCGCTGGATAAAAGCACCAATCCTTGGCTGTTGGAGCTGGTGGCTGGGCTGATTGATAAGGATGAGGTGCCAGAAGAGGTGGCGCGCCGAGAGGCGCTGGAAGAAGCCAATCTGCCGCTGAGCGCTTTATGGCCCATCACGCAGTATTACCCCTCGCCCGGTGGCTCGGATGAGCGTGTGCATTTGTTCGTCGGCCGTTGCGACAGTGCCGGTGCGGGCGGCGTACATGGTTTGGCAGAAGAGGGCGAGGACATTCGGGTGCATGTCTGGCCGCTGGAAGATGCCCTGGATGCAGTCAAAGACGGGCGTATCGACAATGCTGCGAGCATCATTGCCCTGCAGTGGCTGGCGCTAAACCGGGTTGAAGTCAGGGGCCTGTGGTCATGAACCTGCTGCGCGAGCGCTATCGGGTCGACCTGGTCGAGCTGCAAGCCGCTTGTGAGGCCAACTATGCGCGCCTGATGCAGCTGTTGCCGGCGATGCGTGAGAGCGGTGAAGCGCGGCGGGTCGCGCTAAGCCAAGGCGAGCAGCAACTCGGTGTGCTGGCGCTGTACGTGCTGGAGACATGCCCTTACACCTCGACCCTCTCCGTGCGCCAAGAGCTCGGCCTGGCCTGGTTGCCATTGCCGCAGTTGGAGGTGCGCGTGTATCACGATGCGCGCATGGCGGAAGTTGTGGGTGCACAAAGCGCGCGCCGGTTTCATGGCCGCTACCCGTACCCGAATGCGGCGATGCATCAGCCGGATGAAAAGACCCAGCTCAACCTGTTTCTCGGCGAATGGCTCAGCCATTGCCTGGCTTGCGGCCATGAGTTGGCGCCAGTTCGCTAGTGCGCGCGCGATTGGCGGACGCCGGCTGCGGCTGTATGCGCCTCGACTGCGCTAGCCTTTGCTGCACATGCCGGATTTACAGCGGGCGTTCTGTGACCTATTCCCCTTTAGCGGGTTTACCGTCGGCCGGGCTGCCAGCATAATTCATGCATGCCGCCCAAGGAGAAGGTCTTGCCGGACGCACTGACTAAAAGCACTGCTGTTGATCGCTCGGTACTGCTGGTGCAGTTATCCGACAGCCATCTATTTGCCGATGCAGCAGGCAAACTATTGGGTATGGATACCCAGGACAGCTTGCAGCGGGTGATTGAGCGCGTGCTGCAAGAGCAGCCGCAGATCGACCTGGTGCTGGCCAGCGGCGACCTCTCGCAGGATGGCAGCGTTGCGTCCTATCAACGCTTTCGTGACATGACCGCGGCCATTCCCGCGCCGGCGCGCTGGTTTCCCGGTAACCATGATGAAGTGCCCGCGATGCAGGCCACCTGTGTCGGCACGGACCTGCTCGACCCGGTGATTGACCTAGGTAACTGGCGGGTAACGCTGCTTGATTCCTCTATTCCAGGGGCCGTGCCGGGCTATCTCGATGATCGACAACTGGCGCTGTTGGCGCGTGCGCTGAGCGAAGCGCCGGATCGCCACCACCTGATCTGCCTGCACCATCACCCGGTGTCCATCGGCTGCAAATGGATGGAGCCGATCGGGGTGCGCAATCGCGATGCCCTGTTTGCCGTGCTGGAGCGTTTCAGCAATGTGCGTGCAGTGCTTTGGGGGCATATCCATCAAGAGTTCGATCAGCTGCGCGGGCCGATCCGCTTGCTGGCGTCACCGTCTACCTGTGTGCAGTTCGTCCCCGGTAGCGAGGAATTTCAGGTCGATAAAAGTGCACCCGGCTATCGCTGGCTGCGCTTGTTTGACGATGGCCGCCTGGAAACGGGCGTGTCGCGGGTCACCGGCATCACCTTCGAAATCGATTACGCCATCAAAGGCTATTGAGGCGTTGCCTGGCGCGGTGGCGCAGCGGTTGCAGCCGGTCGCCGCTAACGGTTAGCCTCCCGCCCATGACCCCATCCTTACTTTATCTTCACGGGCTTAACAGCTCGCCAGCGTCGCTAAAGGCCAGCCTGTTGCAGCGCGCCATGCAGCAACTGGGTTTGGCCGCGCAGCTGCGTGTGCCTGCGTTGCACCATCATCCGCGCCAGGCGATTGCTCAACTTGAGGCGTTGATTAGCGAGCTTGGTCGGCCCGTGCTGGTTGGTAGCTCGCTGGGCGGCTACTATGCGACCCATCTGGCTGAGCGACATGGGCTGCCGGCGCTGTTGATCAACCCCGCCGTGCGCCCGCACCTGCGTTTCGACGGCTACCTAGGCCCGCAGACGAACTATTACAACGATGAAACCTGGGAGCTAACCGCCGACCATGTGGCGGCGCTGGCTGAGTTGGACGTCGCCACGCTGGAAGATCCCGCGCGTTATCAGGTGTGGTTGCAAACTGCCGATGAAACCCTCGATTACCGTGATGCCCAGGCGTATTACCGGGGCAGCGCGCTGCGTATCCAGGCCGGTGGCAATCATGGCTTTCAGGGTTTTGCCGAACGCCTGCCGATGCTTTTCGCTTTCGCCGGTATTCCTCGCCATTTGTGGCAGGATATCGACTTTTCCGCTCTCAATTGACGAACACGAGACCCCATGGCCCAGCAAGGTTCTAGCTCTTACAACGCCGATGCCATCGAAGTCCTTTCCGGCCTCGACCCGGTGCGCAAACGCCCGGGCATGTACACCGACACCAGCCGGCCCAACCACCTGGCCCAGGAAGTCATCGACAACAGCGTCGACGAAGCGCTGGCCGGGCACGCTAAATCGATCCAGGTGATCCTGCATGAGGACAACTCCCTAGAAGTGCTCGACGACGGTCGTGGCATGCCGGTGGACATTCACCCGGAAGAGGGCGTACCTGGGGTCGAACTGATCCTGACCAAGCTGCATGCCGGCGGCAAGTTCAGCAACAAGAACTACCAGTTCTCCGGTGGCCTGCATGGCGTGGGCATCTCGGTGGTCAACGCGCTGTCGACCCGCGTGCTGGTTACGGTCAAACGCGACGGCAATGAGTACCAAATGAGCTTCGCAGACGGCTACAAGGCCAGCGATCTGGCCGTAGTCGGCACGGTGGGCAAGCGCAACACCGGTACCAGCGTGCACTTCTGGCCCGATCCCAAGTATTTCGATGCGTTCAAGTTCTCGGTCAGCCGCCTCAAGCATGTACTTAAGGCCAAGGCCGTGCTTTGTCCGGGGCTGGCCTTAAGCTTTGAAGACAAAGCCAGTGGCGAGAAAGTCGAGTGGCTGTATGAAGACGGCCTGCGCTCTTACCTGGTCGATGCGGTCAGCGAGTTTGAACGCCTGCCCAATGAGCCCTTTTGCGGCAGCCTGGCGGGCAATAAAGAGGCCGTGGACTGGGCGCTGCTGTGGCTGCCGGAAGGCGGCGACGCGGTGCAGGAAAGCTACGTCAACCTGATTCCCACGGCCCAGGGCGGCACCCACGTGAATGGGCTGCGCCAGGGCCTGCTGGATGCCATGCGCGAGTTCTGCGAGTTCCGTAGCCTGCTGCCGCGCGGGGTCAAGCTGGCGCCGGAAGATATCTGGGAGCGCATCGCCTTCGTCCTGTCGATGAAGATGCAGGACGCGCAGTTCTCCGGGCAGACCAAGGAGCGCCTGTCGTCCCGTGAGGCAGCGGCTTTTGTCTCTGGCGTGGTGAAGGATGCCTTTAGCCTGTGGCTTAACGCTCATCCTGAACTCGGTCAGCAGCTGGCTGAGTTGGCCATCAGTAACGCCAATCGCCGCCTCAAGGCCGGCAAGAAGGTTGAGCGCAAACGCATCACCCAAGGGCCCGCGTTGCCCGGCAAGCTGGCCGATTGCGCAGGGCAGGACCCGATGCGCTCCGAACTGTTTTTGGTCGAAGGTGATTCCGCAGGCGGCTCGGCCAAGCAGGCGCGTGATAAAGAATTCCAGGCGATTCTGCCGCTGCGTGGGAAGATTCTGAACACCTGGGAAGTCGACGGCAGTGAAGTGCTGGCCAGCCAGGAGGTGCACAACATCGCCGTGGCGGTTGGCCTCGATCCAGGCTCCAGCGACCTCTCGCAGCTGCGCTACGGCAAGATCTGCATCCTCGCTGACGCCGACTCCGACGGTCTGCACATTGCTACCTTGCTCTGCGCCTTGTTCGTCCAGCATTTCCGCCCGTTGGTGGACGCGGGGCACGTCTATGTGGCCATGCCGCCGCTGTACCGCATCGATTTGGGCAAAGAGATTTTCTACGCCCTGGATGAAGCCGAGCGCGACGGCATTCTCGACCGTTTGGTAGCCGAGAAGCGCCGTGGCAAGCCGCAGGTCACGCGCTTTAAAGGCCTGGGTGAGATGAACCCGCCGCAGCTGCGCGAAACCACCATGGACCCCAATACCCGGCGCCTGGTGCAGTTGACGCTGGAGGATTACCCCGGCACCCAGGAAGTGATGGACATGCTGCTGGCGAAGAAACGCGCTGGCGACCGTAAATCCTGGTTGGAGTCCAAGGGCAACCTGGCCGAGGTGTTGCTCTGATGCAGCGGTTGTTGGCTGTCTGCCTATTGCTCTGCGCACCTTTGCTGGTGAATGCGGCGGCGCTGGAAGAGCTGAAACTGCTCAACGAACAGCCTGTCAGTGGCGTCAGCGGCGGCAACCTGTCCGGGCTGGCCTGGTGCGAAGACGCGCTGTGGGCGGTGTCTGATCGCGATGATCAGCAGTTGTATCGTCTGGAGTCTGACCAGGCGCAGTGGCAAGCCACCGCTGAGACCTTTGTCGCGCCGCCGGCGCCGGATGTGCGTTTGCCCTGGGGCTTGCGCATGCGCAGCTGGGTCGCTGGCCTGGTGCGTGGTGGTGAGCTGGATTTCGAGGGCATAAGCTGCGATGCCGCCGGTAACCGTTATCTGGTCAGTGAGGCCCATGCCGCGGTGCTGCAGCTGCCCGTCATCGGCGAGCCCAACTGGCTGAACCTGCCTCAAGGGTTGGTGCGTCAGGCGCGTGCGAGCGGCATGTTGCTGCATTCCAACGCGCTGCTGGAAGGTATTGCCGTTGATCCTGCGGGTGAGCGCCTGTACCTGGCGGCCGAGCAACGCCGGCGAGGTTTGCTGGTGGTGCACAAGCAGCGCTCCATCTGGCGCTGCACTGGCGGCTGCGTGTTGTTCAGCGAGGCGGGTACTGAGCCCTCGCCCGCACAACTGGGAACTGAAGAGCAGCCCCGGGACTTCTCTGGCCTGGCCTTCCACAACGAAAAACTCTTCACCCTTGAGCGTCAGGCGCACCGTATTTGCCGGCGTAACCTGAGCAATGCTGAGGTCGAGCGCTGCTGGTCGTTTGCCGCTGAGGCGCTGATGCCCGAGCGGCGCTATCCGCCGGCCTATGGCATGGCCGAAGCCTTGTGGGTGGATCAGGACGGGGCCTGGATCGGCGTCGACAATGGCCGTTTCAGTCGCGCCGATGGTGAGTCGCGGCCGATTATCTGGCGGTTTGCCGCGCCGCAAGGCGGTTGGAGTGGTAAGCCTTGAGCAGCCAACCTGCCGGTAAACGCGCCGGGCGGGTGATGCTGGTGCTGGCTTGGGGCGCGGCGTTGCTGCTGGCGACCAAGTTCTTCGGCGATTGGGAAGAGGCGCAGCGCAACCCCAATCGCACACCAGAGTCGCTGCACGGCAGTGGCTATGTGGAAGTACGCCTGGCCAGCAGTCGCCAAGGCCACTACATGGCCGGCGGCACGATCAATGGCGAAGAGGTGACCTTTCTTCTCGACACCGGTGCGACGCAGGTCGCGGTGCCGATCGAGGTGGCGCAGCGTCTGGGTTTGCAGGCCGGTGCGGCGATTATTATCAGCACCGCCAACGGTCGCGCCACGGCGCACCGTACGCGGCTGCAGCGCTTGCAGCTGGGCGATATCGTATTGACCGATGTCGACGCCTTGATTGCCCCCGGGATGGGCGGCGATGACGTATTACTGGGCATGAGTGCCCTGAAACAACTCGAATTTACCCAGCGCGGCGGCACCTTGCTGCTGCGCCAGCCAACTTCGCAACAACCCATTTTGCAGCAACCTACTTTGCAATGAGGCACGCATGAGCGACTCCCTCGATTTGAGCCTGGACGGTGTTGAACGCCGTTCCCTTGCCGATTTTACCGAGCAGGCTTACCTCAATTACTCCATGTACGTGATCATGGACCGTGCGCTGCCGCATATTGGTGACGGTTTGAAACCGGTGCAGCGCCGCATTATCTACGCCATGAGCGAGCTGGGCCTGGACGCCGACTCCAAGCACAAGAAGTCGGCGCGTACCGTCGGTGACGTGCTCGGTAAGTTCCACCCGCACGGCGACAGTGCCTGCTACGAAGCCATGGTGCTGATGGCGCAGCCGTTCAGCTACCGCTACACCCTGGTCGACGGGCAGGGTAACTGGGGTGCGCCGGATGACCCCAAATCCTTCGCCGCCATGCGTTACACCGAGGCGCGTTTGTCGCGTTACGCCGAAGTGCTGCTCACCGAGCTGGGCCAGGGCACTGTCGACTGGGTGCCAAACTTCGACGGCACCATGAACGAGCCGGCGACGCTGCCGGCGCGCTTACCCAACCTGCTGCTCAACGGCACCACCGGCATCGCCGTGGGCATGGCCACCGACGTGCCGCCGCATAACTTGCGCGAAGTCGCGACGGCCTGCATTCGCTTGCTGGACGAGCCGAATGCCACGGTTGAGCAACTCTGCGAGCATGTGCTTGGCCCGGATTACCCGACCGAAGCGGAGATCATCACCCCGCGTGCGGATCTGCTGAAAATCTACGAAACAGGTAAGGGCTCGGTGCGCATGCGCGCCGTGTACCGCGTCGAGGATGGCGATATCGTCGTCACCTCGTTGCCGCATCAAGTCTCCGGGGCCAAGGTGCTGGAGCAGATTGCCGCGCAGATGCAGGCGAAGAAACTACCGATGGTTGCCGACCTGCGCGATGAGTCGGACCATGAACACCCGTGCCGCATCGTGATCATTCCGCGCTCCAACCGGGTGGATGCCGACGAGCTGATGCAGCATTTGTTCGCCACCACCGAGCTGGAGTCCAGCTACCGGGTCAACACCAACGTGATTGGCCTGGACGGCAAACCGTCGGTGAAAAACCTGCGCACGCTGCTGACGGAGTGGTTGGTGTTCCGGGTGAATACCGTACGCCGCCGCCTGCAGTTCCGCTTGGATAAGGTTGAGCGACGCTTGCACCTGTTGGAAGGCTTGCTGACGGCTTTCCTCAATCTGGATGAAGTGATCCATATCATCCGTACCGAAGATCAGCCCAAGCCGGTGCTGATGGCACGCTTCGGCCTCGACGATATTCAGGCCGACTACATCCTCGATACCCGTCTGCGTCAGCTCGCGCGGCTTGAGGAAATGAAGATCCGTGGTGAGCAGGACGAACTGGCCAAGGAACGCGACAAGCTGCAAGCCTTGCTCGGCAGCGAAGCCAAGCTGAAGAAACTGGTGCGCAAGGAAATTCTTGAAGATGCCGAAAAGTACGGCGATGACCGTCGTTCGCCGATCGTTGCCCGCGCTGAAGCCAAAGCGCTGAGCGAAACCGAGCTGATGCCGACCGAGCCGGTCACCGTGGTGATCTCGGAGAAAGGCTGGGTGCGCTGCGGCAAGGGCCACGATATCGATGCGACTGGCCTCTCCTATAAAGCCGGCGATGGCTTCAAGACCGCCGCGCCGGGCCGCTCCAATCAGTTTGCGGTGTTTATCGACTCCACCGGGCGCAGCTACTCGCTGGCTGCACATTCACTGCCGTCCGCCCGCGGGCAGGGCGAGCCGCTGACCGGGCGGCTAACCCCTCCGCCGGGTGCGACCTTTGAGTGTGTGCTGTTGCCTGAGGACAATGCGCTGTTTGTGATTGCCTCCGATGCCGGTTACGGTTTTGTGGTTAAGGGCGAAGACCTGCAAGCCAAGAACAAGGCCGGCAAGGCGCTGCTGAGCCTGCCTGCCGGTGCGCGAGTGGTGCCGCCCAAACCGCTGGGCAATCGTGAAGAGGACTGGTTGGCGGCGGTGACCACTGAAGGGCGCCTGCTGTTGTTCAAGGTCGCTGATCTGCCTCAGTTGGGTAAGGGCAAGGGCAACAAAATCATCGGCATTCCGGGTGAACGGGTAGCTTCGCGTGAGGAATACCTCAGTGACCTGGCCGTGTTACCACCAGGCAGCACTCTTGTGCTTCAGGCAGGCAAGCGCACGTTGTCGCTCAAGCCTGATGACCTCGAGCACTACAAGGGCGAGCGCGGACGGCGCGGTAATAAGCTGCCGCGGGGTTTCCAGCGTGTCGATAGTTTGTTGGTTGAAGTTCAGGGCTAAGTGTTGGCGGCACACCCAGCGTTCCACCGTGCGGCGCTGGAGTCGCGAGTGGCTTTCAAGGATGATACTCAGCCGCAACGCGGGTTGGCTTCAGCAACCCGCCTGCACCTAATTTTGTATGCGCGCCGGCAGATTTACCGGCTGGATGAATGAGATGACTGCACTGCGTTTTCCTGGGGTTTTGCTGCTGGCTGGCGTGCTCAGCCTGGCCGGTTGTGTGCGCTACCAGCAAGCGCCGCTGTACCAGCTCGACAGTGGCGATATCCGCGTACCTGCTGCCGAGCAGGGCATTGCCGTGTTACTTGGGCCGGTAGAGATTGCCGATTATCTGCAGCGTGAGGCGCTGTTACAGCGCCAGGCCGATGGCAGCCTAACCGCCGCAGATAATGCGAGCTGGGCCGGTAGCCTGGCGTCTGATATTGATCAGCAGTTGGTGCGCCAGCTGGCTTCGCGCCTGGACAGCCAGCGCTTGGTGTTGGCACCGACGACGGCAGGGTTCGTGCCGCAGGTACGCCTGGGCTTGTCGATCACCCGCCTGGACTCCGGTCCGCAGCGGCCGGCCGTGCTGGAAGCACAATGGCGGCTGGCGGGGGCGGACGGCAAGTTGCTGGATGGGCGTCTGGTGCACCTGGAAGAAGGCCACAATGGCAGCATCGTTGATCAGGTGCGGGCGCAGAGTCTGGTGGTGCAGCAGTTAGTCGAGCAACTGGCCGTGGCCGTCGAAACCCAGGTCATACCCGCACCCAAGGCGCGGGCACCGGTGCGCAAGCCCGTGCCGGTAAAGCCTGAGCCACCAGCGCCGCCGCGTATTCCGGTGGTTGAGCCGATGCGTGGGGAAAGTGAAGTGTTCCGCTTCTAGCGATACAACCTAGGCGCCAGTCCGGCGCCTAGTTGCTTTCGTGCATGTGCGCCAGTTGGCGCTCCAGTAATGATGGGTAAGGTTCTAGCAGGCGCTCCACGCAGCACGCCCCTTGCGGGCTGGCGATGGCACGAATACGCGCCCGCTGACTGATCAGCGCATCGTCGGCAATCTTGCGTTCAACCAGCAACAGGTTGCGGCTGTGCTGTGACAGCGCCAGCGCACTTTGGGCTGTTTCACTCAGCAGCAGATCGCCCTGGCTAAGGTTGCCAAGGTGCTCGCCGAGGGTCAGGCCAAGTTGCAGTTGCAGGGTAATACCGCTGTCTGCCACTTCAATTTGCAGGGCATGGCCGAGGGCGCGCATCAGCTCGCCGCAGCAGATGGCGTGGGTCAGATAATCTTCACCGCAGTCCAGTTGGTGGAACAGCATCAGGCTGCTGCCATCGCTGAGGGTGTGCAGCTCGCCCTGATAGAGCTTGGCGGCCTGATCCAGGCAGTCGCGGTAGCGTTGCAGTAATTCCATCAGGCGCGCGCGGGGCAGGCGGCGCAGCTGTTCCTGGGCACCCAGTTGGATCGCTAATACCGCGCTGGGGAGCGGTTGCTGTGGCGTTGGTGGTACGGCAGGTGTGTGCTCGTCGTTATCGCGCAGCTCGGAAAGCGGGTCGTCCACAGCATCGTCGGTGCTGGCATGGGCTGATTCGATGGCTTCGTCGAACTCATCAAAGCGTTCATCGTGCAGGTTGCGCACTTCAAAATCGGGTTCGTCATCAAACGACTCATCGAGGTAGTCGTCGGCGTCTTCGCTTATCGGCTGGTCGTCGTAGAGTGGCTGCTCTTCTGGCTGTGCAGGTTTTTCCGGCACCAGGCGAGCTTGCAGCTGACGCGCCAGGTCGCCGATTTCATCCTGTCGGCCGCTGCCGGGGGCAGGGTCATCCGGGTCGCGCAGCCAGACGCGCAGTTGTAGCAGCGGCGTGGAGATGTGCCGCCCCAAACGCATGCTCAGTGACAGCGCCAGGGCCAGCAAAATCAGGCTAAGAATGCCCATGCTTTGCAGGCTGATGGTCATTGGTTGCTGGAACTGCTGCATGTCCAGGCTGATGCGCAATTTCCCGGCGATCACTTCCTGAAAGGTGATGGGCGTGGAATACAGCCCTTCGGTTTCACCGAGCATGCTCTGGGTCGGACGTGAGCCGGCCTCGGCCAGGATTCGGTTGTCCACGCTGTAGATCGCGGCATGGGCCACCAGCGGATTTTTCACCAAATTATTCAGCAGCACATTGAGGCTGAGGATGTCGTTGGACACCAGCAGTTCGGTGGCTGACGTGGCCGTCTGGGTAATCAGGCTGGTGCCCAGGGCTTCAGCTTGCTGCTGCATGGCATATTTAAATTGCATGCCGATGACCCAGCCATAAATCACCAGGGCCAGGGCCACCAGCAATAGGCTATGGCAGACAATACGCAGCGCCAGAGGGATGCGCTTTTGGCGCAGGGCCTGGAACAGCAGCAGGAAGAAATTATCGGATTTTACGGGGGCGGGCCGGTTCACAGAGCTCGGCTCATGTCGACTGTAGGTGGCGCGCAGTATAGCGGCGCCTCGGCAGTGGGCAAAGCACCGTGCGTGGCTGTTTATCGGTGTAAATGGGTAGAATGTGCGCCTTTGCGCTGCTTGTGGTCTGTTCTGCAAGCCGCTGCCCCTTCCGCATTACTGGAGACCGAGCCTTGCGCGAAATCGTCCTGATCAATATCACCGGTGAAGACCGACCCGGTTTAACCGCCGCCATCACCGGCGTACTGGCCCAGGGTGGGGTGAATATCCTCGATATTGGCCAGGCGGTGATCCATGACACGCTGTCGTTTGGCATCCTGGTCGAGATACCGGATAACGAGCGCGCCTCGTCGGTACTCAAGGACATTCTGTTCACCGCTTACAAACTCGACCAGCAGGTGCGTTTTACCCCGGTATCTGAGGCGGATTACCAGCAGTGGGTCAGCGGCCAGGGCAAGGCCCGACACATTGTCACCTTGCTCACGCGTAAGGTCACGGCTGAACAGCTGCAGCGTGTCAGCGCGATTACCGCGCGCTATGACCTGAATATCGACCATATCGATCGCCTTTCCGGGCGGATGCCGTTGAATATGCCTGCCGAGCAGGGTAAAGGCTGCATCGAGTTCTCGGTGCGCGGCGAACCGGCCGATCCAGCGACCCTGCGTGCCGAGTTCCTGAGCGTGGCGCAGGAGTTAAATGTTGATATCGCCTTCCAGCGTGATTCGTTGTATCGCCGCAATCGCCGTCTGGCGGTGTTCGACATGGACTCGACGCTGATCGAAGCTGAGGTGATCGACGAGCTGGCCAAGGCGGCGGGCGTCGGTGAGCAGGTGTCCGAGATTACCGAGCGTGCAATGCGCGGTGAGCTGGACTTTGCCGCGAGCTTCCGCGAGCGCCTGGCGCTGCTAAAAGGCCTGCCGGAAACCGTGCTGGCCGACATCGGCGCGTCGCTGCGCCTAACCGAGGGCGCGGAAACCCTGTTCAGCGAGTTGCGCCGTCTGGGTTACAAAACCGCGATCCTGTCCGGTGGTTTCACCTACTTCGCTAAGCAGCTACAGGCCAAGCTTGGTATCGACTACGTCTTCGCCAATGAGCTGCAGATCGTTGATGGTCTGGTCACTGGCGTGGCGGTGGAGCCAATCGTCGATGCGCAGCGCAAGGCCGATTTGCTGCGCCAGCTGGCAGCCAAGGAAGGGTTGCGCCTGGAGCAGACGATTGCCGTGGGCGACGGTGCCAATGACCTGCCCATGCTGGCGATCGCCGGGCTGGGCGTGGCATTCCGTGCCAAGCCGCTGGTTAAGCAATCGGCCAAGCAAGCGATCTCGACCTTGGGCTTGGACGGCATTCTGTACTTGCTTGGCTTCCGCGACCGCGACGGCCTGGAGTAAATAACCGCTCACGAAAAAGCCGCCCAAGGGCGGCTTTTTGGTTTTTGCGGAGGCTACTCGTCGTCGGCGGCGAAATCGTAATCCATCGACTGGCTCGGGCCCTGCAGGTAGTGGCCCTGGATGTAGTTGACCCCGGCTTGCCAGAGCGTGGCCAGCACGCTGGCCGTCTCGACGAAAGGCACAATGGTCAGCTTTGCCTGGGCGTGTAGGCTGGCCAGCAAGGTTTTCAGTGCTTCCTGGTTCTCCGCGTTGCTCAGGTCCTGAGAGAACGAGCTGTCGACTTTGACGAAGTCGATATGCAGGTGCTTGAGGGTGTTGAAGGGGTTAAGCGAGCAGCCAAACTGGGTCAGCGCGGTTTTGCAGTGCAGCTCGTTGAGGCCTTGTGTGATCGCCTTGGCCTGTTTCAGGTAGGCAATCGCTTCGGGTTCGCTGAACTGGAATACCAGTGAGTCCGACGGCAGGCGGGCGGCTTTCAGCGCAACGCTGAGCCACGGCAGCAGGGTTTGATCCTGCAGGCTGGCGCTCGATAGATGGACAAACAGGCGCGTGTTGTGGCCCTTGCTGCGATGGTCAGCGAGCAGTTTGATTGAGTTAAGAATCACCCAGCGATCAATCTTCTCCGCAAGCCCGGCATCTGTCGCCGAGTCAAACAGCTCTTTCGGCGGGATCTCTTCGCCTTGAGGGTTGATCAGGCGTAACAGCGCTTCATAGTGTTCAAAGCTATCGCCGCGTAGGCTGATGATCGGCTGGAACAGTAGGCGGAAGCTGTTTTTCTCCAGCGCCTGTTGGATCATCGCTGCAATGTTGCCGCGGTTGGCGGCTGCCGCCAGCTCGTCGGCAGGGTTGAACAGTTTGATGGCGTTGCCGTCACTTAGCTCATCGGCGCAACGGTGGGCGCGGTTGACCACTTCTTGAGCCTTGGTGGTGGTCTCGTTGAGCCCGGCGATACCCACCGACAGGGTGCTTTGTACGGTGCGACCGCTCACCTCGAACAGGTGGCCTTCGACCTTTTTCAGCAAGCTGCTCAGGTGCTCGCGGTTGCTTTCCGGGCTGACGCCAGGCTGCAGCACGGTAAACACATCATCGCCAAAGCGAGCCAGCTGCGCATCCGCATTGAAGTGCGCACGCAGCAGGTTGGCCATGTCGGTAAGCAGGATGTCGATACCTGCCAAACCGATGTCGGCGAGTAGGCTGGCGTAATGATCAACGCGGATATACGCCAGGGTCGATGGCTGACCTGCATTCACGGCACGCTCGGCGGCGTTGTCCATTAGCTCAAGGAAGTGGGTGCGGTTGAATAAGCCGGTGACCAGGTCCTGGCTGCTGATTTCGCGCAGTTTCTCTTCCAGTTCGGCATTGCTGGTTTCGGCGCGAATCACCACCTGAATGCACGGCTCGCCATCATAGGTGGCAGGGGAGAAGCTCATTTGCGCCGCAAAGCGCTGGCCGTTGGCCTTCATGCCGCTGCACTTCAGTTCGGCATGGCCTTCGGCGCTGTGATAGCTCTTCAAGAAGTCCTTGAAACTGGCCTGGTCGCTGCTGCTGATCAGATCGATCATCGGCATGCCTTCCAGTTCGTCAGCATCTACGTAGGCGAACAGGTCAAGGTAGGCGCGGTTGGCATAGATGTGCATGCCTTCGTGCACGTAGGTGATGGCGTCGACAGAGCTTTCGAGCAATAACTGGCAGCGTTTTTCCGCTTCGCGCAGGGCCACTTCCGAGGCGCGGCGAGCGCGGCGCTCTTCCAGGTTGGCCAGTTCGCGTTTAGCCACCAAGACCAGGCGTTCGTCTTCACCTTGCGGCAGGGCGTCTTGAGCGCCGAGCATCAGCGCCTCGGTGATGCTGTCGGAGTCGTTGTCGGCGAGCAGTTGGATGACTGGAATGTCTTTTGCCAGGCGGCGGATCGCGCCAATCGCCTCGCTAGGGGCCAGCTGTTCGCTGCTCGGTGCGCAAATCAGCAGGTCCCAGCTTTGCTGCAGGACCTCGTTTAGGTCATCGCTGGAACTCAGGCGATGCACCCGGGTTGCCCGGCCTGCGTTGCGGAACAGGCTGACGAGGCGCTCGGCCTCATTTTGTGAGTCTTCGAGTATCAGTAGCCGAATGGTTTTTTTTTCAATGGCCATGGTTGGGTATCAAATCTGCGCCGAACGGGCGCGAAAAGGCGACAAAAGGGAGAGCGTCGGCAATCTACAGCGACTTCCAGAGTGAGTCAAAGTCTTCCTCCCCGCCTGGCGTGCGACCTTTCGGCGCTGTGACAGGCTTCCCTTGCTCGCTGCCGACCTGCTCGACGCCGCGGTATTCAAACTGATTGAAACTGCCGGTGCTGGTTTGTCGACGGCTGAGTACCGCGCGGTGTTCGCTCCCGTTCAGGTTGATGCTGACCTTGTTGCCTTCCTGGAAGGGGAGGCGGGCGGTAATCAAGCTTGCCGGGCGTGAAATTGCACTGATTTCTGGCAGTAAAAGTGCACGCAAGTACTGGCTGTTCTGTTCGGCCTTGCGTACCAGCTGCAGGCCACAGGCTTGGGCATGCGGAGCGATCAGCTCGATACCCATTTGTGTGCCGCCGCCGCGCACCTGGCGAATCCAGCGCACCACGGCAATGCTCCAGCCTTGTTGCGGCAGGCTTTGCACGCCGAGCAGTTCGCCGGCCTGGAGTTGGTTGGGCACATCCTTCGGCCATGACAGGCAATAACCGCCGGGGCTGATGTTGACAATGGACACGTCGAAGGTCGGGTAGCTTTCAACAGCGTTGCTTTCCGGGATGTCGATACTTTTCCCAGGCTTGCTGTATTGGATCTCTTCGAAGGGTAGGCCGTTTTCCCAGTGGTTGTGTTTCTGGGCATCGAAGGCATTTGACCAGATGTCTTGCGGCCCAGTCTCGGCCTTGAAGACGGCGGTATTGGCTTGAACGGGTAGCTGCAGAACTTCATTGAATGGGCGCTTACCGGCGAGGTAGAAGTGCAACGCACTCATGCCGATGCACAGGGTCAATGCGCCCTGGCCCTGGCTGCGCTGAAAGGTGCGCTCGGCGATGTCGCCCCAGGCGGCTGCCAGGTGCTGAAGCATGTCGTGGCTGAATCCCTCGGGAACGGTCAAGCGCGAATGGTTCAGATTTTCCGCCGGCAGCAGCAAATGCTCCTTAATGGCGTCCACCAAGTGGCTAGGGTCGATCCCTAGGGCGTTGTGCAGTTCGCTCTTCTGGAACAGCGAGATGTAGCGGGGCGGGCCGTCCAGTTGTGGAGCGACCGCAAACAAGCTGGAGTGTTCGTCACCGGCCTGCAGGGTGACCAGCGTACTCCAGGGTTCGAGCACTTCAGCCAGACGTGCAATGGCACTTTGGCGCATTTGGTTGCAGCGTGCACAGCCGAGCAACAGGGCAACCAGATAGCTTTGCTCGGTACTCAGGCCTTGGGTGTGCAAGGCTTGGTTGTCACGAATCATGACTTTGTGCAGGTCGCGCTTAAGGGCTATCTGGTACAGCTGGTGCAACTCAAGCCAAAGCCCCTCGGGAACCGGGCAGTACAGTTGGCTGGCGCGAATCAGTGGTCCGCACAGGCTGTGTGTGGCGCGTTGCAGGGCGATGGCAAGCAGCTGATGACGCTCGCGGCCAGGTTGAGTCGCCAGGCGCGCGACGATCAGTTTGTAGCCAATGGCCAGGTGGTTCTGCAGGGCCTGGCAGAGGTTGGCAACCTTGCGCGGGCGCTCATCAAGAACAATGGCTTGTTTAAGAAAGTGTTTTTCCAGCTGCTTACAAACGAAATAAACCTCTGGGCGAAGGATCTCCAGCAGTTGCAGGCGATTTTCCGAGGGTGTCAGCAACTGATTGAGTTCGACTAAGGCTTGGTAGAGCTGGCGTGCAGTTTCACCAATATTGGCTTTGGGCAGGCCATCGACCCATTTCTTCAAGTCACGAGGGCTGGCGTCGCAGAATGACAGGCTTTGCTTGTCCGGCGTGGTGACACGCAGCAGCAAATGAGAATTCTGTTTATCCATCTAAATCGAATACTCCAGCGCACAGGCAAAACTGATCGGGCTATCAATTATGGTTCGACTCTAGCAGCATCTCGCCTGGCTCGCAGCCATGTCCTTGGCCGTATTGCCAGGCTGGCATGGGCTGCTAACCAGTCGGAAGTCGTTGGTGTGCTTGGTCTTCGTAAGCCGAGGCTCAGTCGCGCCTGCACTACCAGCGTCTGCTGGCAGCGCAGGCTGTGCACATGTCAGGTGAGTGGTGAAGCGAGGCGCTGGCCCATCTGGACTGCGCTGTTGGCCGTTAGTTCTTCAGCCCACTGCACCTGTTCCGGGCCAAACAGCACGATAGCCGTGGAGCCCAGTTTGAAGCGGCCCAGTTCAGCGCCTTTTTCCAGGCTGATTGGCGCGCGTGCGGCGTCATCGTACTTGAACGTCTTCAATTCGCGCTTGGGTGGGGTGACAAGCCCAGCCCAGACCGTCTCGATTGACGCCACGATCATCGCACCAACCAGCACCACCGCCATCGGCCCGCGCTCGGTGTCAAACAGGCAAACCACTCGCTCATTGCGGGCAAACAGTTCCGGCACATTCTCTGCCGTGGTTTGATTGACCGAGAACAGCCGGCCTGGCACGTAGACCATTTCTTTCAACGTGCCGGCCAGTGGCATGTGCACGCGGTGGTAGTCCTTGGGGGACAGGTAAACAGTGGCGAAATCACCACCCATAAAGGCTGCCGCGCGCTCGGTATCACCGCCCAGCAGTTCGATCACGCTGAAGCTATGACCCTTGGCCTGGAAAATCCGGCCTTGTTCGATTTTGCCGAGCTGGCTGATCGCTCCGTCGGCAGGGCTGAGCACTGCACCAGGGCTGCTGTCGAGTGGGCGTGCGCCGTCTTTCAGGGCACGGGTAAAGAAGTCATTGAAGTGGGCAAAGGCGGTCAGGTCTTCGACCTGGGCTTCGCTCATGTTGACCTGGTACTGCTTGGCGAACCAGCCGATCAGGCGGTTCTTGAACCAGCCGGCGCGGCATTCGGCGGCGCAGCCAATCAGGCGTGAGAGCAGATGGTGCGGCAGCAGGTACTGGCTGAGAATAAACAGGCGATCTTTCATTGGGTTTCCTTAAAAGTGGCAGGCGGTCTGCGGGTACTTAGCGCTCGACCGGAGTGTCCGGATGGTTGCCCCACTCGCCCCAGGAGCCGGCATAGGCTTTTACCCGTGGATAACCAAGGATCTTGGCGACCAGGTAGGTAAAGCCAGAGCGGTGGTGGGTCTGGCAGTGGGTGATGATTTCTTTGTCAGGCGTGATGCCGAGGCTGTCGAGTTGCGCCTGGATGTCCTGGCGAATGCGCAGCGCGCGGGACGGGTCCATACCGGCGGTCCATTCAAAGTTGACCGCGCCGGGGATATGCCCGGCTTTTTGCGCCAGGCTTTTCTCGCCGCTGTATTCGCCGGGCGAGCGTGCATCCCAGATCGCCAAATCGGTGGCGCCGAGACGACTTTGCAGATATTCGCGGGTAGCCGTGGGTGTGGGGTCGATATTCAAGCGGATGGCTTGCGTAGCGACTGGCGGCACAGCGGTGCTCAGTTCGCGGTTTTCTGCCTGCCAGGCCAGCAGGCCACCATCAAGGTAGTGATAGTGGCGGTGGCCGATTACATCCAGCAGCCAGATGAAACGTCCGGCCCAGCCGCCACCCTCATCGTCGTACACCACGTAGACAGCATCAGGATGGTGCCCGAGTTCAGCGAACAACTGCTCAAGTTGTGCCGGCTCCGGCAATAGGCCTGGTGCTGGGGGCTGTCCACGCTGGGTGCGCTTGGGGTCGACAAAGTGTGCCCCCGGGATGTGGCCAGCGGCATAGCGCGCCTGGCTGGTCAGGTCGACCAAAATCAGCTCGGGCGCCTCCAGGCGGCTGGCCAGTTGGGCGGGTTCGATCAGCAAGGGCAACTCAGCGAAGGCGGTCATGCCGGGCCTCTTTTGACGGGAAAGGGCGGATTGTAGCGGAAAGCCTATCGCCCGCGGTTGGCAAAGCTGGCGAGGGCGCGCTCAATGCATTGCACGGTTTTGCCGAAGCCCTGCACGCTGGTGTCGCTCAGCGCCCGGCCACCCTGGTCGGTGAAGATCAGCATGACCACGCGGTTATTGTTGGCGATTGAGCGAATCAGCAAGTGTTCGCTGGGGAACAGGTTTTTCAGCGTGCCCGGCAGTAGGGCGGAAAACTGCGCGATGTTGGCGGGGCTCAGCTTCAATTGCGCGGGGGCGCTCAGCAAGCGGCGCAGCACCTGGCTTTGCTGTGGGTCGAGGCTGAGGCTGGCTGCTGCCTTGTCTAGGCCACTTTGCTGTTGGGCGATTAGGCGGGTGTGGTTGCGATCCGCCAGCAGGATCAGCACGCGTTGCATACCGCAGGCTTGAAGGGCTTGATTGGCGCAGGCGGTGAGTTGCAGCACATTGGTAAAAGCGCTGGGTTGAGCGAGCAGTTGTGCGCAATGCTGACGCCACGCGCTGACGAGTGCAGTGCTGGGTTGTGTGACCGCTGCTTGCAGGTGCCGCGCCGACCACGGCCACAGCAAGGCTTCGGCCGGGTGCCAGAGGTCTGAACTGGGCATCTGGCGGGCACTGTTGACGGCGTTCTGGTGCAACAGTTGCTGCACGTTATCGAGTGGCAGTTGCAGGAATAGGCCGGTCAGGCGCTGCCAGCGCAGGCTGTGCGGACTGTTCCAAGCATAGTGTGCAGAAATCGCCAAGCCATTGGCCAGGAGAATGCTGTTGGCTGGCAGGGTTAGCCAGCGGCGCAGGTTGCTATCCGAGTCCAGGCACTGCTGCTGGTGCAGTGGATGTTGATTGTCGCGGGCGATGTGCAGGGCTTTGACCAGTAAGCGCCGGTCGTTGACCAGTAGGCGATAACCCTGGGTGATCCATTCTGGCAGGTTCCACTGCTCGCTCAGTGCCAGGCATAGCTCTAGCAGAGGGACGCCGAGTAATTCCTGCTCAACCTTGGTCGCCGCTTCACCGTTGACCAGTACCCGCTGTTCCCATTTATCGAACAGTTCCGGGTGGGCGGCCAGCAGGGTCCAAATCGGGGAGAGAAACAGCAGGCTGCCCCAGTGCACTTCCTGCCACAGGCGCGCCAGGCGCCCGGCGAACAGGCCGTTCGCCTGCTGGCAGGCATGTTGGCTGATCAGCAGAATCTGCCGGAGTGCCTTTGGTAGCGCCTGTTCGGGCAAGGCGGGCAGGCGGTTGAGCAGCTCTTCGGTACGTTTGATGCCGAGACGGCTGATAGCGGCTTCGAGGCTTTCGGTTCGCTCGCTGAGCCCGCTGCTTTTGCGGTTGGCCTCGCGCATGACGCTGAGTGCCAGAGCCGGGCAGCTTTGCATTGACTCCGCCAGTTCACGCATCGAGCGATTACTGTCCGCCAGGGCGCGACGCAGCTGTTGCTGGCTCTCGGTTGAGGCAGGCAATAGCTGGCTGTCTAGCTGCTTGAGCCAGTCTGTCAGGTTGCGCGGATGGTGGACGGGCTTAGGCATGTGTATTGAGACAAGCTGGCTTTTGACCTTAACTGGCTATAGTCTCGCGCAAAACTTCCGATAAATAGAAGGGTTGTTTTGCAAAGCCCCTTCTACCCTCTCTGGCAAGTGTCTCTTTATGGCAAAAATCATCGGCATCATTGTTGTATTCGCCAGCGTACTGGGGGGGTTTATCCTTTCGGGCGGCAAATTTATGGCGTTGGTTCATCCCTTCGAAGTGATGATCATTGGCGGCGCTGCATTGGGGGCCTTTCTGCAGGCCAACCCCGGCAGCATGTTTATGCAGGTGTTCAAGAAGTCGCTGAGCATGTTCAGCTCGCGCTTCACTCATCACTACTACCTGGATGTGCTTAAGCTCCTGTACGAGATCCTCAACAAAAGTCGCCGTGAAGGCATGATGGCCATCGAGGCCGATGTTGAAGACCCTGCCGCCAGCCCGATATTCAGCAAGTACCCCGGCATCCTCAAAGATCAGCGGATGACCGCCTTTATCTGCGATTACCTGCGCATCATGTCGTCCGGCAATATGGCCCCGCACGAGCTTGAGGGGCTGTTCGACATGGAGATCGCTAGCCTCAAAGAAGAGCTCGAGCACCCGGCGCATGCCGTGGCGAAGATTGCCGACGGAATGCCCGCCATGGGGATCGTGGCGGCGGTACTGGGCATTGTGATTACCATGTCGATCCTGGCCGAGGCGGATAACGCGGAAATCGGCGAGAAGGTCGGCACCGCGTTGGTCGGCACCTTCCTCGGGATCTTGGCGTCCTATGGCTTCTTCGGGCCGCTGGCCGGCTCGCTGGAGCACGATGCCAAGGAAGAACTGAATGTGTACGAGGCGATCAAGGCGGGCTTGGTGGCTTCGGCTTCAGGCATGCCGCCCTCGCTGGCCGTCGAGTTCTCGCGCAAAGTGCTGTTTCCGGCGCACCGGCCAAGCTTTTCTGAGCTTGAGCAAGCCATGCGTGGGAGCTAGAGCGCTGCATGGAAAACAATCAGCCGATCATCGTCAAACGCGTCAAAAAGGTTGCTGGCGGCCACCATGGCGGTGCTTGGAAAATCGCCTTTGCTGACTTCGCCACGGCGATGATGGCGTTCTTTATGGTGATGTGGCTGATGTCATCGGCCACGCCAGAGCAGAAAAAACTCATCTCCGGCTACTTTCAAGACCCTGTCGGCTTTTCCGAGAGTGCAAGCCCGTATGTGATCGACCTTGGCGGCACGCCCACGCCGGCGCCGGATAAAACCCTGAATCCCGAGGCAAAAGATGACGACGACCCGGCCGGTGAGGCGCAGGGTGAAATCGACCAGCAGCAAGCCGAGTCGATAGCCGAGGAAGTTGAGCGTGAGCGCCTGGAGTTGCTGCTGCAAGAGCTGCAAAACAAAGTTGAGGAGAACCCTCAGCTGCAGAATTTCAAAGATCAGATTCTCTTCGAAATCACTCAGGACGGTCTGCGCATCCAGATTATGGATGCTGCCAACCGGCCGATGTTTGCCTCTGGCAGTGCGCAGCTGCAGCCTTATTTCGAGGATATTCTGCTGGCCATGACGGACACCATTGCGGCGGTACCGAACAAGATCAGCGTCAGTGGTCATACCGATGCTCAGCCCTTTGCTGGGCGCGGTGGTTATGGCAACTGGGAGCTGTCTGCGGATCGCGCGAATGCGGCGCGGCGAGTTTTGGTAGCCGGTGGTTATGACGATACGCAGGTGGCGCGTGTCGTGGGGTATGCCTCGTCGGCGTTGTTTGATCGCGAGAATCCGCTCAACCCGGTCAATCGGCGTATCGATATTGTGGTGCTGACGAAGAAGGCCCAGCGGGCCATTGAGGGCGCGCAGAGTGATGTCGGTGCGGGCGATGTACCCGCCGCGCCTGGCGCGCCCGATGCAGTCGCGCCTAGCGCACCGGATGATCCGTTACCCGATGGGCAGCTACGCGAACGACTGAATATTTTCGAAGACGGTGTGCTGCAGTTCGATCAGCCGGCTGAGTGAGTTGCCGCTGTGAGCAAAAGGCCGCGAATCTTCGCGGCCTTTTTTGTTGATAGCCTGCAATCCCTGGCGCCACCCTGCGGGCCGTTGCGGCTCGACGTAAAAATCGCTCTCGGCGATTTTTTCAGTAATCGGCTTCCGGCAGGCTCGCCAGGATTTGCCGGTAACTGGCCATGCGTTGTGGGTGCAAGCGACCGTCTTCAAGTGCCTTGAGCAGGGCGCAGCCCGGTTCACGGTCATGCTTGCAATCGCGGAAACGGCATTGCCCGATCAGCTCGCCGAACTCGATAAAGCCGGCTTCAACGTCATCGCGGCTGACGTGCACCAGACCAAACTCACGAATCCCCGGGGAGTCGATCAACTCGCCGCCGCCGGGGAAGTGGAACAGGCGTGCCGTGGTGGTGGTGTGAGTGCCGAGGCCGGAAAGCTCCGACAGCGGCCCGACGCGGGTGTCGACATCCGGTAGCAGGGTGTTGACCAGCGATGACTTGCCGACCCCCGACTGGCCGACGAAGACGCTGACATTGCCATCGAGCTGTTGCTTGAGCTGATCCATGCCGTCGCCGTGATGCGCCGATACTTCCAGCAGTGGATAACCCAGCTGGCGGTAGACGTCGAGCATGGCGTTTAGCGCGATGCCATTCTGCTCGTCGATCAGGTCGGCCTTGTTCAGCAGCAGCAGTGGGCGGATGCCGGCGTGCTCGGCAGCTACTAGGTAGCGGTCGATCAGGTTGGCGTGTGGCTCGGGCAGCGGGGCGAAGACGATCACGATCAGGTCAACGTTGGCCGCCACCGGCTTCAACTGGCCGCGCGTGTCTGGGCGGCACAGTTCCGTGCTGCGCGGCAGTTGCGCAACAATGACGCCAATGCCTTGATTGCCGGCGCGCCACACCACCTGGTCGCCAGTCACCATGGTGGGCAGGTTGGCGCGCAAGTGGCAGCGGAATACCTGGCCGGCCAGTTCGCCGTCCAGTGCCTCAACCTCGACCTGCACGCCGAAGTGGGCGATCACCAGGCCGGTTTGTTCCGGGCCTAAATCGCCACCTTCGAGAATTTGTACAGCCTGCGATTCGCGCTTGGCGGCGCGGGCGGCACGCTCGCCTTGAATTTTTTCGATACGCCAGTTTTGCCGGCGGTTGAGTTGGCGTTTGGCCATGGGTCTTCCGAGAGTTGAATTGCGCAATAAACGGTCGCGAGTCTAGCACGGGCTGCCAATTGCGCTGCTGACGCGGCTACACTGCGGCGCATTATCTGTCTGCTCAGGAGTCTGCATGCTGCGCGTTGTCCGGCGATACCCTGCGCTGCTGGCATTGGGCACGCAGCTGGGCGCGACGTTGTTGGTCGGCGTGGCGCTGTATCTGGCCGCGCAGGTGGCTCCTTGGCGGCCTACCTGGCTGGCTGTTGGGCTGAGCCAGGGATTGATCGCCGCCGCGCTGGCCCGCTACCTGGGCTTGTCGCGCTGGTGGTGCGGGTTGAACCTGCTGTTTGCGCCGGCGTTGCTGTTGGCGAGCGGTGCGCCCCTTCCGTCCTGGTTTTTTCTGGGTGGGTTTGTCCTAGTGTTGCTGCTCAACTGGAACAGTTTTACCGAGCAGGTGCCGCTATACCTGACCGGAGCCGGCACCCGGCAGCATCTGGTGCAGGTGTTGCGCGAGCAGCCCGAGCATTTTCGTTTTATCGACCTGGGATGTGGTCCGGCCGGCATGCTGCTGAGCCTGGCCCGGCAGTTCCCGCAGGCACATTTTGTTGGCGTAGAAACGGCGCCGTTGTCCTTTGCCATCGCCTGGTTGCGCGCCTTGCGCCGGGGTAATTGTCAGGTTCGCTATCAAAGCCTCTGGCGCACGGACTTGTCTGTATTCGATGTGGTGTATTGCTTTCTCTCGCCTGCGCCCATGGCAGCGTTGTGGGTTCAGGCCTGCGAGCAGATGCCGGCTGGCAGTCTGCTGATAAGTAATACCTTCGAGGTGCCTGGCCAGCCAGCGGATCAGCTGATCGAGCTGCACGACTGGCGTAACTCGCGATTGCTGCTGTGGCGCATGCGCGGCTGATTTATTCGCTAAACTGTCGGCCTTAGCCGAGGATCCCCGCATGCAGAACCCGCAGAATCTAATCTGGATCGACCTGGAAATGACCGGTCTGGAGCCCGAAACGGACGTCATCATCGAGATGGCCACCATCGTTACCGACAGCGACCTGAATATTCTCGCCGAAGGTCCGGTGATCGCCGTCCATCAGAGTGATGAGTTGCTCGCCGGTATGGACGAGTGGAATACCCGCACTCACGGTGGCAGCGGTCTGACCCAGCGTGTACGCGAGAGCAAAATCAGTCCCGCCGAGGCCGAGGCCATGACCATTGCCTTCCTTGAGCAATGGGTGCCAAAAGGCAAGTCACCGATCTGCGGCAACAGCATTGGCCAGGACCGGCGCTTCCTGTGTAAGTACATGCAGAACTTGGACGCCTACTTCCATTACCGCGCGCTGGATGTGTCGACCCTGAAAATCCTTGCTGGGATGTGGGCGCCAAAGGTCAAAGAGTCATTTCAGAAACAAGGCACGCATCAGGCACTGGACGATATCCGTGAGTCCATCGCTGAGCTGCGTCATTACCGCGAGCATTTCATCAAGGTCTAGGGTGTCGACAGCGCATTAAGCAACGCCTATACGCGTCTAGCGGTCTGCCAGTAGCGTGCGTCGTGGTTTTTAGGTGCCCGCATGCTTTCGCGGGCATGTAGACTGCGCGCCTTTTGGCAGGGGCTGACCGATGTTGCTGACTGTGTTGTACCTCATAGCGATCACCGCCGAAGCCATGACCGGTGCGCTATCGGCCGGGCGGCGCGGCATGGACTGGTTCGGCGTGGCGTTGATCGCCTGCATTACCGCCCTGGGGGGCGGCTCGGTGCGTGACATGCTGCTGGGGCACTACCCGCTGACGTGGGTCAAGCATCCCGAATACCTGGTGCTGACCACCTTCGCCGCGCTGGTCACGGTGTTTATCGCGCCCCTGATGCGGCATCTGCGCTCGCTGTTTCTGGTGCTGGACGCCATGGGGCTGGTGGCCTTCACCCTGATTGGCTGCCAGATCGCCCTAGACATGGGGCACGGCCCACTGATCGCAGCGGTCAGTGGGGTTATTACCGGCGTATTCGGCGGCATTTTGCGGGATATCTTCTGCAACGACGTGCCCCTGATTTTTCGCTGCGAACTTTATGCCAGCGTGTCGTTTGCCTGCGCTTGGTGCTTTCTCGGCTGTGCCTACCTGGGGCTGGGCAACGAGCAGTCACTGCTGATCAGCCTGTTCGGCGGTCTGCTGTTTCGGTTGCTATCGATCCGCTATCACTGGGAGATGCCCAAATTCGTCTATCGGGACGATCCTCAGGGCTGAGGTGTTAGGTCGCGCTGCGCATGTTGGTCGAGTGCCCACTCGACATGCTCGCGCACAAGGGCGGAGGGGTGCTCGCGGCGTGCTTTGAGCGCTTCCAGTACCGGGATCGTCGTGGGGGCATTGCCCAGGCCGACCGCCAGGTTGCGCAGCCAGCGTTCGTAGCCAGCGCGGCGCAGGGGCGAGCCTTCAGTGCGGCTGAGAAATTCGTCCTCACTCCAGCCGAACAGTGCGGCCAGCTCGGCATTGTCTAGGCTATGGCGGGGCTGGAAGTCACTTTGCTCGGTGGGTTTGGCGAAGCGATTCCACGGGCAGACCATTTGGCAGTCGTCACAGCCGAACACACGGTTGCCAATGGGCGCACGCAGCTCAATAGGGATCGAACCTTTGAGCTCGATGGTCAGGTAGGAAATACAGCGTCGCGCGTCCAGCACATAGGGGCCGACAAAGGCCGCTGTGGGGCAGATATCCATGCAGGCAGTGCAGCGCCCGCAGTGCTCGCTGGTGTGGGCTGGGTCCACCGGCAGCGGCAGATCGACGAACAGTTCGCCGAGGAAGAAATAACTGCCGGCCTTGCGGTTGAGTACCAGGGTGTTCTTGCCGATCCAGCCGAGGCCGGCCTGTTCAGCGATGGCTTTTTCCAACACCGGTGCGCTGTCGACAAAGGCGCGGTAACCGAATGGGCCGATCTGCTGCTGGATGCGCTCGGCGAGCTGCTGCAGGCGTTTGCGGATCAGCTTGTGATAGTCACGCCCCAGGGCGTAGCGCGACACGTAGGCTTTTTCCGGCTGGGCAAGCTGCTGAGCCATCTGCGTGTCGCCGGGCAGGTAGTCCATGCGCAGCGATACCACGCGCAGGGTGCCGGGTATCAGTTGTTCTGGGTGTGAACGTTTGCTGCCGTGGGCGGCCATGTAGTCCATCTCGCCCTGATAGCCGGCGTCCAGCCAGCGCTGCAGGTGCGCTTCGTGCTCGCCCAGTTGCACGTCGGCAATCCCGACCTGCTGAAAGCCCAGCTCGCGGCCCCAGTCTTTGATTGACTGGGCGAGAGCGGCAAGGTCGAGGGCGTCAGTGTTCATATGAAGGCGGGTAACCGGAGCGGAGGTGAGTATAATTCTGCCAGACAACGGAGCCCGCGCATGCTGCATTCACCTGACAATCTTCCTCTGCCGCTGTTCAGCGCCGCACAAGTGCGTGAGCTGGATGCGCGGCTGATTGCTGCTGGCACCTCAGGTTTTGAGCTGATGAGCCGCGCCGCGCATGCCATCTGGCGTGCCCTGCGTCGGCGCTGGCCGGATGCCGGGGTGCTGACGGTGCTGGCTGGACGCGGCAACAATGCAGGTGACGGTTACCTAGTCGCGGCCCTGGCACTTCGCGCGGGCTGGCAGGTGCAGGTGCTGGCGGTCGGTGACCCCGCGCAGTTGCAAGGCGATGCGGCGCTGGCGCGTGATCAGGCGCGGGCTGCCGGCGTGCCCATTCAGTCATGGGAGCAGCAGGCCGAGCTGCGCGGCGTTGTGCTCGATGCCTTGCTCGGTACAGGTTTACAGGGGGCTGTGCGCGAACCGTATGCGCAGGTTATCCGACTGCTAAATGCCAGTGGTTTGCCTGTTCTGGCGGTGGATGTGCCATCCGGGCTCTGCGCCGATACCGGTCAGGTGTTGAGTGAGGCGGTGCGCGCAGAGCTGACGGTGACCCTGATCGGGCTGAAATTGGGCCTGTTCACTGGCCAGTCGGCGGATTTTCGGGGCGCGTTGCAGTTTGATGACCTTCAGGCCGATCCCGCGCTGGTGGCCGCTCAGGCTTTTGCCGCGCAGCGCCTGGCGCCAATCAGCTTGCCGCACCTGGTAGCGCGCTCGCCCCTTGTGCACAAGGGGCAGCTGGGGCATGTGCTGGTGGTCGGCGGGGATCGTGGCTTTGCCGGTGCTGGCCTGCTGGCGGCGCAGAGTGCGCTGCGTGCAGGGGCTGGGCTTGTCAGTCTGGCGACCCGTGGCGAGCATGTGTCTGCCGCGCAGGCGCGTCTGCCTGAAGTCATGGCGGCCAGCGTGGCGTCGGCCAATCAATTAATGGCGTTAGGTGCTCATGCCAGTGTCTGGGTGGTGGGGCCTGGTCTCGGTCAAGGTGCGTGGGGTCGTAGTCTGTTATCGGCGGCGGCGGCCAGTGATGCTGTGCAGGTCTGGGATGCCGACGCGCTGAACCTGCTGGCGCAAGCTGTGGTCCAGTTACCTGTTGGCGTGGTGCTGACGCCACACCCGGGTGAGGCTGCGCGCTTGTTGGGTATCAGCAGTGCCGAGGTGCAGGCGGATCGCCCAGCGGCGGCTCGCGCGCTGGCGCAGCGCTATCAGGCGGTTTGCGTGCTGAAGGGCGCAGGTACTTTGATCGCCGCGCCGGACGGTGGCCTATGGTTGTGTGATCGTGGCCATCCGGCCATGGCTGGCGCAGGGCTAGGTGATGTATTGGCCGGTTTTATTGGTGCGCTGCTGGCGCAGGGGATGGCAGCGTTGCCGGCGGCCCAGTTGGCGGTCTATCTGCATGCGTGTGCCGGTGAGCGCTTGGCGCAGCAGGGCCGAGGTTTGGCAGCCAGTGATTTGTGTGCGGTTATTCGTGAATTATTGCAGGAGCAGTCTGCGTGTCTGAATTAGAGCTGTTTGCCGCCGACGAAGAGGCGATGCTGGTGCTGGGT